>ERZ894244.1540-NODE-1540-length-11423-cov-4.381949_pt1 | contig 11423 bp, 6 predicted proteins | sample MGYA00380299_ERZ894244 | MGnify/ENA primary metagenome ERZ894244 (study PRJEB32331, sample SAMN06328444) | human gut metagenome | biome: human gut microbiome; feature: stool | host: Homo sapiens | collected 2014-06-26 ... | reverse complement strand
GTTATCAGTATCGGGCGAATAATTCCGATCATTTCGTTTACAATTGGGATAAGGATCTGGACGAATTTACTCCCGATTATGATGAAGAGGCAAGCAACTGTTTCGAAAATCAGTATAGCAATCACTTGTTTAATGTTGCGGTTCGCACTTCCCGAAAGAAATATAACTATAATATAGGTGCCGACTTTGAACCTCAGAAGTCTGTGAGCCATTCCGTATTGAAAGATGATCCGGAAAATCAATTGGAAAGATCTGTTTTTAATTTCTCTCCTACCGTCAATTTCCGTTATAAGTTCTCCAAGCGCACCCGTTTGCAAATAGTATATCGGGGAAAGAGTCGCCAACCCAATATACGTGATCTGCAGCCTGTGACAGATCGTACCAATCCTTTGAACATCCGGGTGGGTAATCCTTCTTTGAAACCTTCTTATATAAATACATTTACGTTGAATTTCAATTCCTACAATATGAAACGTCAACGGAATATGGTTGCCACCGCTTTGGTTGAAAACACGATTAATAGCGTAACCAATCAAGTGACGTATGATAGCGAAACGGGGGTACGGACTACGACTCCACTCAATCTGAACGGGAATTGGCGGGCTTTGGGCTCTTTCTCCCTCAACACTCCTTTTAGAAACCGAAGCTGGATATTCCGCACCTACTCGTATCTGCAATACCGGAATCAGAACGGGTATACCACTATCAATAAAGAAGCTCCCGTGAAAAGTACTGTGAAACATCTTACTGCCCGTCAACGTCTGCAATTAACATATCGGACAAAGCAGATGGAGATCAGCGCACGTGCCGAGTTGCTTTATAATAATTCGCATAACAATGTGAAAGAGACGCGTACGGAAACGTATGATTATCGTTTCGGGACGGAAGTACAATATTATCTCCCTTGGGGAATGGAATTGTATACCGATCTTACCTATTTCCAACGTTCCGGCTATGGCTACGAAGGTTATGCTCGGGAGAATCTGATGTGGAATTGTCAGTTATCGAAAGCCTTCTTGAAGCGGAAACAATTGTTGCTCCGTTTCAAGATATATGATATGCTCCGTCAGGATGTTTCAATGATACGTACCATTACCGCTACCGCTATCCGTGATACGGATTACAATGCGTTGGGGTCTTATTTTATGGTACACGCTATTCTACGCTTGAATCTGATGGGACGCTGAATGGAAATTAAATCTTCATTTGTCTGAAACCACTACCCTGTTTTGGTTGTTGTATGTCATGCGTATAAAACGGTGAAGAGTGGTAGTATGTTTAGATTGATGGAAAAAATAAAAGATGACGGCCGTTGGCGAATTTTCAAACTGAAATTGATTGATGCTCGGCTTTACTTCGTCAGTATCTTTGTTGGATTGCTGACGGGGCTTATTGCTGTCCCTTATCATTATTTGCTTCAATATTTCTTCAATCTACGTTACGACTTTTTCAACTCTCACCCCAAATGGTATTGGTATATCCTCCTTTTTCTATTGATGTGGGGCATTCTGGTATTTGTTTCTTGGCTGGTCAAGAAAATGCCTTTGATAACAGGGGGAGGTATTCCGCAGACACGAGGTGTCATTAACGGGAGGGTGGAATATAAACATCCTCTGATTGAATTGGTCTCTAAATTTGTGGGTGGAATACTTGCATTGAGTACGGGACTTTCTTTAGGGCGTGAAGGACCTTCCGTCCAGATCGGCTCCTATGTAGGTTGTTTGGTTTCCAAATGGGGCAGAGTGCTTGCCGGTGAGCGGAAACAATTGCTGTCTGCGGGGGCGGGTGCCGGGTTGGCGGCTGCTTTCGCTGCGCCGTTGGCTTCATCGCTGTTGGTTATTGAGTCCATAGAGCGGTTTGACGCTCCGAAAACCGCCATTACAACTCTTTTGGCGGGGGTAGTAGCCGGTGGGGTTGCCAGTTGGATTTTTCCGATTAATCCTTATTCCCAGATAGATGCGATAGTGCCGGGCATGACGTTTTGGTCGCAAGTGAAACTGTTTCTTTTGCTGGCTGCTGTTATTTCTGTTTTCGGAAAACTGTTCTCTATAACTACTCTTCAGGTGAAACGTATTTATCCTGCCATTAAGCACCCGGAATACGTGAAAATGCTGTATCTGCTTTTCATTGCTTTCATGATTTCTATGGCTGAAGTCAATCTGACTGGGGGAGGGGAACAGTTCTTGCTTTCGCAGGCTATACATCCGGATATGCATATTCTTTGGATTGTAGGTATGATGTTATTACACTTGGTCTTTAGTATTTTTTCCTTTTCTTCGGGATTGCCGGGAGGAAGTTTCATTCCTACATTAGTGACAGGAGGGCTTTTAGGGCAAATAGTTGCATTGATTCTGGTTCAGCAAGGAGTGATTGCTTATGAAAATATCAGTTATATCATGTTGATCTGTATGTCTGCTTTTCTGGTTGCGGTCATACGTACACCTCTCACCGCTATTGTGCTGATTACTGAGATTACGGGACATCTGGAAGTCTTTTATCCTTCTATTGTAGTGGGAGGACTGACTTACTATTTCACGGAAATGCTTCAGATAAAACCTTTCAATGTGATTTTATATGATGATATGATTAATTCTCCTGCGTTTAAAGAAGAGGCCCGCTACACTTTATCGGTAGAGGTCATGAGCGGTTCTTACCTGGATGGTAAAATCGTGGATGAACTTCGCCTGCCGGAACGTTGCATTATTATTAATGTTCATCGTGACCGGAAAAACTGGCCTCCCAAAGGGCAGAAACTGATGCCGGGGGATCAGGTGCAGATAGAAATGGACTCGCAGGATATCGAGAAACTCTATGAGCCGTTAGTCAGTATGGCGAATATTTATTAAAAAAGAAGTGAAGCGTTTATTCAACGCTTCTCAACCATGCAATTTCTTCTGCCCACTTGCTTTCATCGGGTGTTTCAAGAATAAGTGGCATATTATCGAATCTTGAATCTTTCATTAATCTTTCAAAGAATGCACTCCCGGTCAGTCCCTGGCCTATGTTATCGTGACGGTCAACATGACTGCCTAATTCTTTTTTAGAATCATTCAGGTGCATACCACGCAGATACTCGAAACCTACTTCTTTTTCAAATTCGTCAAAGACTTTATCGTAATCATTCACTATGTCATATCCCGCTGTATATGTATGGCAAGTATCCAGGCAAATACCTACACGGCTTTTATCATTCACCCGGTCGATGATATATCTTAATTGCCAGAATTCACTTCCTAAATTACTGCCTTGTCCCGCAGTATTTTCAATAACGGCCGTTACTCCTTTAGTCTTCTCCAAAGTCAGGTTGATACTTTCTGCAATGAGTGCGAGACAATCCTCTACGGAGATTTTATTCAGATGGCTGCCGGGATGGAAATTGAGAAGTTTCAGTCCTAATTGTTCGCAGCGTTGCATCTCATCTAAAAAGGCAGCTCGACTTTTCTCCAATCCTTCTTCTTCGGGGTGTCCCAAATTAATAAGGTAACTGTCATGCGGTAAAATATAGTCTGTTTGGAAATTGTACTTAGTGCAATTTTCTTTGAAAAGACGGATGTTTTCTTCTGTCAATGGTTTACTCACCCATTGACGTTGATTTTTAGTAAACAGGGCAAAGGCATTTGCTCCAATCTCATGCGCATTGACAGGGGCGAATTCTACGCCGCCGGATGCGCTTACATGTGCTCCAATGTATTTCATCTTTTATTCTATTTAAATTTTATCTGTTGATATAACATTTATGCAGGTTTCAATGTTTGCGTAGAGTACCAACATAGGCAAAGATACAATTTTTTAGTAGTAAACTCAATGCTCATTATGATAAAGGTACAGTGATCTACTGTCTTTTTATATCCCACATCTCAGGTATTAATGGTTGAGTTGTCAGATGTTAATATCTGAGATGTCAACTGTTAATACCTGAAAAGTCAGATATTAATACCTGTCATGGACATTATTAATGCTTGAAATGTGGCATAATAAGCATTGTCACCTTCAATAAAAGACAATAAAAGAAAGGAGCTATTCGTAAGTTTATAATAACCATTGAATAGCTCCATATTGTGTGCCAGAATGGAGAAATTATATCTCAAAATCCGGTAAATAGTCAGTCAGAACCTTATTGACCTGTTTCCCTTGTACTTGATCTGTGATGATAGTCGCACCTTCCTTCTTGCCGGCATCGTATTTCAAAGAAACCTTTTCCGCTTGATGGGTGACGCTGATTGCCGCTTTCCCTTTCTCCGTCAGATTGCAGGTAATAATCCAGTCGCCTACTTGTACGGTATTGCCTTGGCGAACCACTTTCATATCCGCACGGTTATTTCCATGTGTATCCATAACGGTGAGGAAACGGGCAGTTTTACATGGAATGGTAGTAGACGAAAAATGCCAGTGATTGGGATACTTCACAGCTTTTCCCTGGGCATTGGTTACATTCTTCCAGTTGGTTGGAGCGCAGAAGAAGGTATCTACGATGGCCTGTTCCGTCTTTGCCGAACTGAAAAGATGAGCAACAGAGATGCCTTCATCCTTATTCTTTCCCGTAACTTTCACTTCATCAGGAAGTTCCTGCATTTCCATCGGAAGTTCTACCGTATGCAGCAGATAGCTCCATGTGACCGCTTCTTTTCCTTCCAGTTCATCATAAATCACATACACTCCCGTATTGCCTAATTGAATGATGTGCCGACGGAACATCTTCAGTTTGTTCTCATCCCATCCCTTTTCGGGAGTGTACTGCGTGCCGGAAAGTTCACCACGTTTCAACCAGATAGGAGCTGTGATCTTTCCGTAAGCATTGGAAGCGTCTCCCACCATATACGAAATCTTTTCTCCTTCATACCAACGGGGAATCCATCCGTAACCTTCCGTCCCGATAGTCTGAGTCATTCCATTGACCAGAATACTGTTGTGTGCACGGGTGTTTCGATAGGAATACATACAATGGTCATCGGTAAAACCGGTACGATGTCCGCTGCTATAGAAGATCGCCTTGCCGCCATAGAAGGTATTAAATGCATTCTGATTGGCCAATGCGTGCGAAGTTGAACCGTATGGACTGGAACGGAATGATAACATTGCGTTCTTTTCTATATCCCCCAACGAAGTATGCATCGTAGCAATTCCCGTTTCATTAAATACTTTCGTCATCGGCAACTCTGCCAATGAGTGTTCTTCTTTCGGGAGTGCCTTGTCAGTAATGCAGCGATACCAGGTCAGATCACCTGCTTTTCCAAGAAAAGACTTTTTCATGATATCCGGTTCTTTCTCTAGAATGGTACGTGCGTAGGCGGCTGCCCACGGATTATTGCATTCACGTGCTAAAGCATCCGCATAGCCGACCCGTGTCCCGTTCGGTTTCATTTTCGTTTCATGGGAGTTACCGTGTCCCGCAGATTTGGAGAACGGAGGCTGATGATAGATTACATAGAGCACATTGTTGTTATACCAGGGATCGGCAAAGAAATCGAAACCGCTGATACGTGAATAGAAAGCGGGAACTTCGATCAATGTACGAAGGTTGACATGGAAATAAGAGTCACCGTTGTGCCATCCTCCGTCGGTGTTGAGTCCCGGCAGACGGGATACCCATTCGTTATAGCAATAATCTACCCAAGTGGAAGCCATCGGCAATTCACCGTATGTAGCAAAAGCTGCCATATTCAGAATACGGAAAGTCATCTGCCATACATGATTGTCGGCAATACGGTTTTCCAGATGATTCACATATTCATGATAAAACTTATGGGCGTTTTCGCTGATCGTTTCGAGAAGCAACTGTTTTTCGGCAGGCGTTAACAGATTGTACCATGCATCATAAGCGGAAGTACTCATGGACAGAATCGTGGAGCGGTTGAAATCTCCTGCGAAGTACTTACTGTCTTTCCACGAAAGAATTTCGGAAAGACGTTTGATACCTTCTTTGTAGTACACTTCGTCTTTCGTCAGCAGATAAGCGCGTACCATAGCTTCTATGTTCGCTTCTTCGCGGTCTACTATCTTGCGGCTTTCCCGAATCAATGCCGAGCGATATTGTACGATGTTTGTCAATTTGACTACTTGAGTGGTATCGATTTCCTCCTCCAGATGTTTCAATGGATGATTGAGGCATTTCCTTGCTTTCTGAATATAGAGCTGCGCTTCCGGATTATTCTTGTTCCGCTCGATGATCTGATCCCAGTCTTTGGCATCGAGCAGGATACGGGGATGGCTTTGAGAGAACTTCGCCAGCACTTCTTGCAAGGAGGGAGGATTGAACGTACGTGTCTGCTCGTCCACATAGAAATGATAGACGGGCGACCATTCTTCTTTGCCGTCCTTATCAAGGTAGGCGTGCTGCCAATACCATTTCCCTTTTTCAAAGAGTTTGAAAGGATTGAAGAAAGCCCAGTTTCTTTCGGCGGTCATTACTTCCGATTTAAACTCAGGATCACGTGCGATACGGATGCGGTATGTCACTTCCGGTTTGTGATCTTCTTCTTCCACTCCGTCAAGCACAGGTCCGAGGTGGGGGAACTTATCCGGCCACATGAAACGCGGCGGATTGACTGCTATGTGCTGACCGTCTAGTGGAGAAGGTGTTTCGCGGACTTCATGCATCAGCGTCTGCTGACTCAGACGCAGGATGCTTTTCTGCGCATATCCACTATAGGAAAGCATAGCTACAAATAACAGGAAAATATAATATCGTTGTTTCATCATCTTATTTTTTTAAGAGTTCTTTCAGACTGATTGTCTTGTTGTTGATCAGCGGACGTGCCCAGAAACCGATGAAGGTGATATATCCCACAAAGAGCAGGATAGACAGCATACACCTGTACGCAAGGACGTAGCATCTGCCAATGTACTCACAATCATCGGCCCGCCTGCTCCACCCACGATAGCCGAACATAAAATTCCGGCAAATGAGCCGTGATGCTGTGAAGCCGAGTTCAGCGCCAATGAGAAGACGATAGAGTACATCATGGAAATACTGAATCCGATAGCAGGAAAGGCGATTAGCGAAACATCCTTGCTTCCGAATAAAGCGGCTAGTAACAGCACTATCGTCAATACCCCCGAAACCTGTAGCAGGCGTTTGCTGTCAATCAGTTTCAGAAGAATCATTCCGACCAGACAGCCTGCCGTCATCAGTCCCCAGAAGTAGCTGACTGCCTGCGCACCTTCCGCCTGCGGGTTTACACCGTGATATTGTTCGAGGAAGGTACTCATGAAGATAGAGGTTCCTTGTTCCGTACTGACATAGCAGAAGATTCCCAGAAAGAACAACCATACATATTTCTGCTTGAACAGGGCGAGGTAGGAATCTTTCGATCCGCTTTTCTCATCTTCTTTCAGTTCAATCTTCGGGAAATGCGAAACACCGACGGCAATCAGCATCACCAGCAACAATAAGGTAAATACCCAGTAGAGAGATACCCAAGGCATATCTTGTGGCGTCATATCCGCCAGCAAGTCAAGGATAAGGCTTTTTCCTGCTGTATAAGTGGCAGGATCAAGTTCCCGAATCAGATAAGTATATGCCAGCGGGCTTAGGAAGGAGGCGATACCGAACATAAATTGTGCCAGTTCAGCGATGAAAGCATAGTTTTCTTCTCCTCCTACAGTACGTTGGAGCGGATTCAGCACGGTTTGCAGCATTGCCATTCCCAGACCGATGATGAAAGATGAAGCTAGCAACATCGGATAAGTATGCATACAGGCGAACAGGATGGTTCCGATAAACGGCATCAGGAATCCACAGAACAAGACAGGCTTTTCACCGAAACGGTCGATCAGTAGTCCGGCAGGGATGGACATAATGGCGTAAGCCAGAAAGAAGGAAGTCGGGATAAACCCCGCCATCGCAAGATCGCTCAGATTGAAATTGTGGATAATGTCCGGAATAAGCGGTCCCAGAATATTGGTAATAAACGAGATAGTGAACCAGAACGCCATAATTAGCGCCAGCATTCCTAGATTTTTCTTCATAATCTTCTTTTTAAATTATACATAAAAACAGAGCGAAGATAAGTAATCTTAATGAGACATACAATACAAAAAAAAGTTAATGCCGGTTATTCCGAAAAAATAACCGGCATTATCATAAAAATAGACAATTCAATCGATAAAATTGAATCAATTATACAAGATTATTTTTTGACTTCAGACAACGCTCCCGCCGCTTTCAGATATTCGACATAATTCAAGTAGAGTTGAAAATGGGCATCGACCTGTGTTTCATAAGCCTGCTGCCACAAAGCCTGTGCTTCGAGATAGTCCGAGAGTGTCTCCAAGCCCACTTCGTACTGGCTTTTACTGACCTTCATGTTTTCTTCGGCCTGGAGGAGAGAACGGTCGGAAAGTTCGCTTTCCAGCCGGGCTTCGTCGAGGTTATTGGCGGCTTGTGTCAGTTCCAACATCATTTGTTCGTTCATGTTTTCCTGTTCCAGGCGGGATTGCATCAACTTGGCTTTGGCGGCACGCACCTTATTACTTCGCTCGCCGAAATGGAAAAGCGGGATGCTCACGTTCAGCAAGACGGAGAAACTGCCTTTGTCCATCAACATCTGGTCGTTCAGTTCAAAGCCGTGTACATAATCATAAGACCCCATGATGCCGACTTTGGGCAACAGCTCGCTACGGTTCAGCCGCACCTGCTGCCCGGCGATCTCGACCTGTTTATCCAAGATGGCATATTCGGGACGGGCACTGATATCGGAAACCTGGACATCCATCCCCTTTTCTACCGCCGGATAATTGCCGGAAATACGGATATCGGAGACAAGCGGTTTCCCGATCAGATGGCAAAGATTCATAGTCGCCAACCGCAGGGCGTTCTCCGCTTTACGGATGGAGAGTTCGCTTTCGTTCAGCTTCACCTGCACTTTCAAGACATCGTTCTGCGGTTTCAGGCCATGTTTGTAAGCGCTCTCGACATTCGACAGCAGTTCCCGGAGCACAGCGTTATATTTATCCGCCACCTTTTTCATCTCCTGCGCCTTCACGACCAGGGCATAGGCTTTGTCTGTTTTGAGGATCACTTCCGTCGCCGTCAGCGCCTCGTTCATCTCGGCCATCTCTTTCCCCAAGACAGACATCCGGTAGGCAGCCCGGATCTTACCGCCCATATAAAGCGGCTGCTCAACCCGGATTCCGCCCATGTAAACTGTCCCGACTTTATAATCGAGATTGATACCGGGGAAATGGGTATAAATGCCTGTCGGGACCAAGTTCCCGGCTGCATCATACAGAATGACGGGCATTTTGCCACCTTCAATTCCGAATCCGCCGTCCGCCGTACTGTAAAGGCCCATCCCGTTAGCGGTAAAGTTCGGGAAGAAATTCCCTTTATAGCTTTTCATCGTGTACAGGGCACTTTCGGTCTGTTTCACCGATGCCGCCATTTCCTTATTATATTGCAGCGCCATTTCCCGGCACTGCTGCAAGCTCAACGTCTCCTGTGCGAAAAGAGACGACGGGCAGAGAATAGACAACAGGATAATAGATATTTTCTTCATCAGTCTACATGTTTAATATGAAAGAATAATGCGTATAGGACAGGAATAAAAACGAGTGTGATCACCGTTCCGAACAGCAGGCCGCCCATAATGGATGCAGCAAGCGAACCGAACATGGCGTCGGTCAGCAACGGGATCATCCCTAAGATCGTGGTCAAGGCCGCCATCATCACCGGCCGCAGACGGCTCTGGGCACTGTCGATCAAGGCGGTGACCGGCTCCGTCCCCTGCCCGATCTGCAAAGTGATCTCGTCCATCAGCACGATACCGTTCTTTATGATCATTCCTATCAACCCCAATGTCCCGACAATGGCGACAAAGTTGAACGTCTTGCCGGTCACCAACATCGTCATCACCACTCCGACAAATACCATCGGGATACTGCAGAAGATGATAGCCGGCTTGCGGTAATCCTTGAACAGCATGATCAAGATCGCGATCATCAGGATAATGGCCAGCGGAAAATTCTTGAACAGATACTTCATGGACTGGTCGCTGGCGTTCTTCTCACCCTGCCATTGCAGCGAATAGCCTGCGGGGAGTTCGATCTGCTCCAACTTTTCCGCGACTGCCAATCGTGCTTTTTCCGTCTCGACACCCGGCACGGGAGAGCATTGCACGCGCTGGCTGCGTTGTCCGTTGTAGCGAGGAACAACCGGGTCCTCCCATCGCACGTCAATTCCCTTGCTGATCTGTTTCAACGGCGTGCTGCCCATCAGGCTTTCGATCAGTTCTTCCTTCGATAGTGTCCCGGCTTTCAGTTTCACCATGTTTTCTTCGTTCAGCAGGCCGTTCAGCGAAGGGAGCGTCGAAAAGACCTGCGTGTTTCCTAAATCCTCGATCGGTTTTCCCTGTCCGTCCAGGCATTTCAAGTAAATATTGTTTTTATGGATGCCTTCGTAGAAAGAACCGATAGGTATACCGCCTGTAGCTGTCAGTAACGAAAGGCTCACGTCGCTGCGGCTCAATCCCAACGCACGGGCGGCCGGTTGGTCGTACTCGATTGTCAGGACCGGAACCTGCGGTTCCCAGTCGGTCGTGATCAGGCAGACTTCTGGCGTATTCTCCATAATATGTCGTGCACTGTCCGCCAAACGGTGCAGGACGGCAGGATCAGGTCCTAAGAATTGGGCCTCGATGGGATATTTCTTAAACATCAGGTTATAACGTTTCAACTTGACGTAAGCATCCGGATACTGCCGTGTCAGGTACTCTTGTATCTCGTCGATATTTTCGACTAGCTCGTCGGGAGATGTAAAGTCGATGATCAACTCCCCATAGGCCAGCGAAGGATTGGCAATGCTTCGCACCAGGTTGTAACGTCCCGGCGTCCCACCGATGGAAGCTGTCACGTTCGTGATCTCCTTCCGGGTTTTCAGATAAGCTTCTATCTCTTTCAGGTCATTCGCCACACGGGTAGAATTATTGCCCTCCGGAAGTTTGTATTCCATATACAACTGATCGTACACCATATCGGGGAAGAATCCCTGGCGCAGGAACCGATAGCTATAGGCGGACAAGAGCAACAAAGCGACCATCGTCAGCGTAAAGCCAAGGCGGTGCGACAAACCGAAACGCAAAGCAGCCCGCAAGATGGCATATATCTTACCTTTATATACACGCTTGCCGGAATTATCGTTTTCCACCGCCGGATGTAACCGCCTGTTTGCCATCAAGGGAACGTGGAGTAATGCCAACACCCAGCTCAGCAACAGTGAAACGGCCAGTACGATAAACAGGTCGCACGTATAAACGCCTGCCGTATCCGGCGACATATAAATCGGCAGAAAGGCTATGATAGCGATCAACGTCGCTCCCAACAACGGCATCGCCGTCTGCCGTCCGATAGCGGTCATCGCTTCCATCCTATCTTTCCTGGCTTTCAAGTCCACCAATATGCCGTCGATAATCACAATGGCATTGTCT
>ERZ894244.1523-NODE-1523-length-11546-cov-31.731094_pt1 | contig 11546 bp, 7 predicted proteins | sample MGYA00380299_ERZ894244 | MGnify/ENA primary metagenome ERZ894244 (study PRJEB32331, sample SAMN06328444) | human gut metagenome | biome: human gut microbiome; feature: stool | host: Homo sapiens | collected 2014-06-26 ... | reverse complement strand
ATAGCGACTTCAAGCGTGCTTGTGAACTGGCTGAGAAGTTTGCGAAGAAAGAGGGACGTCAACCTCGTATTATGGTTGCGAAGATGGGACAGGACGGTCACGACCGTGGTGCCAAAGTGGTAGCAACCGGTTATGCAGACTGTGGCTTCGACGTAGACATGGGACCATTGTTCCAGACTCCGGCGGAAGCTGCCCGTGAAGCTGTAGAAAATGACGTTCACGTAGTAGGTGTTTCTTCATTGGCTGCCGGACACAAGACGTTGATTCCGCAGATTATGGAAGAACTGAAAAAGCTGGGTCGTGAAGATATCGTGGTAATTGCCGGCGGTGTTATCCCTGCACAGGATTATGACTTCCTGTATAAGGCAGGTGTAGCTGCTATTTTCGGTCCCGGTACTCCGGTAGCGAAGGCTGCTTGCCAGATTCTGGAAATCCTGATGGATGAAGAATAAACACAACGTTTTTTCTTGTAAATAATAGTTTATCCCGCCCTTCGGTTATACCAGACCGACAGGACGGGATACCTTTTTTCCAGCATTCTTTGTCATAGCTGAGATTTGCTTATATTTGTCTACCCCTTCATTGCAAAAACTAAGCGAATGAATGAAAAGACAAATGACATGGATGCCCGTTTTGAGCAATTTTATGCTGCCAACTTCCCGCGTGTCAAGAACTTTGCACGCTTGTTGACTAAGTCAGAGGAAGATGCGGAAGATATCGCTCAGAATATTTTTCTAAAGTTGTGGACCCGTCCCGATCTGTGGCAGGGGCAGGAGTCTATGACAGGTTATCTTTATACAGTTACCCGAAATGAAATCTTCAACCTTTTCAAACATCAGAAGGTGGAACAGGAATACGAAGATAAGATAATGAAAGCGCAGTTGATAGGTGATTTGTGTGATGAAGATACTTCATTGCTCGAAAATCTCTATTATAAAGAAGTGCTCCTCCTCGTCAAGATGACACTCGACCAATTGCCTCCCAAACGCAGGCAAATATTTGAGATGAGCCGGTTTGAAGGTTTGTCTCACAAAGAAATAGCGGAGAAACTGCAAATCCCTCTGCGCACAGTGGAAGACCACATCTACAAAACATTGACCGAACTTCGTAAAGTGTTAATGTTTGTTATTCTATTCCGTCTTTTCCCGTAGTTGTCCTTGCTGAGTAGTGATATTTACGTAAGCGTTTCTAAACAGAACAATAAATATCACCTTATGAAGAATTATATTCGCGATGTAATCGACCGTTATATCAATCACGACTATCCGAAAGAAGTCGATCAGGATTTCCGTACATGGCTGACCGACGAAGAACGTGCCGATGAAAAAGATCATGAACTCAATCAACTTTGGGAAGCTACCGAATCGGCAACGACTTCCGGCTACCGTCATTCTTTGGAACGGATGCGTGAACTGACAGGCATCGGAACGAGGCGCAGGATACATTCTTTACGTACTCATCTGGTAGTGTGGCGCGTAGCGGCAGCTTTGTTGATTGCATTTTCTTCCGTTTCTATCTATCTGGCTTTGCAGAACCGGCAGGCACCAGATTTGTTGCAAGCATATATTCCTACCGCCGAGATGCGGAACATCACTTTGCCGGATGGTACGCAGGTATTGATTAATTCCCAAAGCACTTTACTTTATCCACAGCAATTTAAGGGTGATACCCGTTGTGTGTATCTTGTGGGAGAAGCCGGCTTCAAGGTGAAACGTGACGAAGAGCATCCTTTTATCGTGAAGTCCTCGGACTTTCAGGTGACGGCACTCGGAACGGAATTCAACGTGACAGCCTACCCCGACGAAGAGGAAGTGACAGCTACCCTGATTTCCGGAAAAGTGTTGGTAGAGTACAATAATCAGCAGGGGCAGGAGATCTTGAAGCCGAACGAGCAACTGGCTTATAACAAACGTACCCGCTCCGGAAACGTACTTCATCCTGATATGCAGGATGTCACTGCTTGGCAACGTGGCGAAATCGTTTTCCGCAGTATGACATTGGAAGAAATCTTCACCCGTCTCGAACGCAAATACCCTTACACCTTTGTTTATAGTTTCCGTAGTCTGAAAGAAGACCGGTTCAATCTTACTTTCGGGCAAAATGCTTCTATGGAAGAAGTGATGGATATTATCGCTCGTGTGACGGGAAATCTGGACTATAAAATAGTGGGAGACAAGTGCTATATTTCAGGCACCGGGGAAGGGCGTCTCCGGCACCGATGAAGATAGGCTCCGGTACCGGGGAAGACATGCTTCGGCACCGGGGAACAAAATAGAACTTGTAAACACTGAATATTAACCTTAAAATACATTGAGCCTATGCGGAAAAAATATCCGGGAGAAGCTGCAACCTTCCCCCGGATGTGAAATCGAAATTCTTACTATTAGCGTTAACCAGACGCTACTAAATTCGAGAATCTAACTTTATCTGTATAAACTAATACTAAGAAGATGCAGCAAATTTATGAATTTATAGCCAATAAGCAGGCAATCAGTCGAGTATTTATGCTTTTTTTGTGCTGTCTGCTCCTTTCTACCCCTACTTTTGCTCAAAGTAGTAATGCCCGGATTACGATCCATAAGAAAAACATATCGGTCATCGAGGCATTGAAAGAAGTGGAAAAACAAACGAAACTGTCCGTTGGTTACAACGAGTCGCAGTTGAAAAACAAACCCTCCATCGATTTGGCGTTGGAAAAAGCCACGTTGGAGAACTCTCTCACGGAAATCCTAAAAGGTACAGGATATACGTATCAGCTCAAAGGAAAATATGTCATCATCGTTCCACAAGAACAGAAAGCAACCGAAACTGCTTCCACCAAACGTATCACCGGACGCGTACTGGATGATAGCGGAGAACCGTTGATTGGTGTCAATGTACGTGTGGAAGGTACAAGCATTGGAACTATCACAAACATAGACGGTAACTTTTCGCTCGAAGCTCCTGCAGGAAGTGTGTTGAGTATCAGTTATGTAGGTTACACTCCACAGACGGTAAAAGTAACCGGACAGAATACATATAGCGTGCAACTGGCTTCGGATACAAAACTGTTGAGTGAAGTCGTTGTAACAGCACTTGGCATCAAACGCGAGCAGAAAGCATTGAGCTACAACGTACAGCAAGTAAAGTCCGACGAACTGACCCAAATTAAGGATGCTAATTTTGTAAACAGCCTGAATGGTAAAGTTGCGGGTGTTACTATCAATACGAGCTCTTCCGGTGTCGGTGGGGCAAGTAGAGTGGTGATGCGTGGAACAAAGTCTATTGAACAGAGTAGTAACGCCTTGTATGTGATTGACGGTATTCCGATGTATAATTTCGGTGGCGGAGGAGATACGGAATTTGGTTCAAAGGGAGCTACCGAGGCCATTGCTGATATTAATCCGGAAGATATAGAAAGCATTTCCGTACTGACTGGAGCGGCAGCTGCCGCCCTTTATGGTAGTAATGCGGCAAACGGTGCGATTGTGATTACTACAAAAAAAGGACAGGTAGGTAAGCTGCAAGTAGGTGTATCAAGTGGCATCGAATGGTTGAATGCTTTTAAGATGCCCGAGTTCCAGGACCGTTATGGTACAGGTAGTAATGGTAAAACAGGAAATTCCAATATTTATAGCTGGGGACCGAAGTTAAACTCGGCTGCTCAAACAGGATATGAGCCGGATGATTTTTTTGATACGGGTGCGGTATATACAAATTCCGTTACGTTGTCTACCGGAACGGATAAAAATCAGACTTTCTTTTCTGCGGCTGCCGTCAATTCGGCAGGGATGGTTCCCAACAATAGGTATAACAGATATAATTTCACTTTCCGCAATACGACCAGTTTCTTGAATGACAAGATGAAACTGGATGTAAGTGCAAGCTATATTCTTCAGAACGACCGTAATATGACCAATCAGGGGCAGTACTCCAATCCGTTGGTTTCTGCTTATCTTTTCCCTCGTGGGGATGATTTCTCTATAGTGAAGAATTTCGAGCGTTGGGATGAAGCCCGGAAAATTAGCGTACAGTTTTGGCCGCAGGGCGAAGGTGACCTTCGTATGCAGAATCCTTATTGGATTGCTTACCGTAATCTCCGTCTCAACAATAAGAAACGCTATATGGCTTCAGCAGGTTTGAGTTACCAGATTCTTGACTGGCTGAATGTGGCAGGGCGTGTTCGCATCGACAATACTCATAGCGAATATGAAGGCAAGCTTTATGCAAGCAGTAGCAACACGCTGACTGACGGTAGTTCACAAGGCCATTATACAGTAAATAACGGACAATATTCGCAGACTTATGCCGATGTGTTGGTGAATATTAATAAACGTATTCAGGATTTTACGATTGTAGCCAATATCGGTGCCAGTTATAGTGGAGTGACTAGTAAGGAATTGGGCTATGCGGGGCCTATACGAGAAACTGGTATTCCTAATCTGTTCAATGTTTACGACCTTGACAACGCAAAAAAACGTGCTACGCAGGTGGGTTGGCGCGAAGCGACCGAATCTATTTTTGCCAGTGCCGAAGTAGGGTGGAAAAGTATGCTTTATCTCACCGTTACAGGACGTAACGACTGGGCTTCGCAGCTGACACATTCTCCGCAGGCTTCATTCTTCTATCCTTCCGTAGGGCTTTCGGCTGTCATCACTGAAATATTGAAACTGCCTGATTGGGTGGATTATCTTAAAGTACGTGGATCGTTCAGTTCCGTAGGTAATCCTTATCCTCGTTTTCTTACCTATCCTACTTACTCGTATGATGCCAATAAGCAGGACTGGAAATCGCAGACGAATTATCCCATTGGTAAACTATACCCCGAGCGTACTGACTCATGGGAAGTAGGTCTGGATGCAACCCTATTTAAAGATTTCAAATTGAGCGGATCTTTCTATTACGCCAATACTTATAATCAGACATTTGATCCTCGGCTTCCTGTTTCGTCAGGATATGACAAATTGTATGTACAGACCGGATATGTACGCAACTATGGTTTCGAGGCTATGTTGTCTTATGGGCATCGTTGGGGAGATTTCGGCTGGGACAGCAGCTTTACTTTCTCGGCCAACAAGAATGAAATCGTCGAACTAGTGAAGGATTATGTTCACCCGGAAACGGGCAAAACTTACAACGTCGATAAACTGGAACTCAAAACCGATGAAGGTCGCGGATTCGGAAAGGCGAAATTTATCCTGAAGGAAGGTGGTACGCTGGGCGATCTTTATACCCATGCCGATTTAAAGCGTGATATTAACGGTAATGTCCTGATTGACGATAGCGGCAATGTGACAGCCATCGACAATGCCGGTGACATAAAGTTGGGAAGCGTACTTCCTAAGGCAAATTTAGCCTGGAATAATAGCTTCTCTTATAAAGGTATCAATGCCGGTTTCTTGTTGACAGCCCGTTTGGGCGGAATCGTTTATTCGGCAACACAGGCTTATCTTGATCTCTACGGAGTATCTGAAACATCTGCTGCCGCGCGTGATGCCGGAGGAGTATGGATAAATGGCCGTAGCCGCGTGAATCCGCAAAGCTTCTATGAAGTGGTAGCATCGCAGAGCGGATTGCCTACCTACTATACTTATAGTGCTACCAACCTGCGTCTGCAGGAGGCACATATCGGTTACACCGTTCCGCGCCGCTGGCTGGGCAATGTTTGTGATATCAATGTATCCCTTGTGGGCAGAAATCTCTGGATGATCTACTGTAAAGCTCCTTTCGATCCTGAAGCAGTAGCTACTACGAACAACTATTATCAGGGAATCGACTACTTCATGATGCCGAGTACCCGGAATATAGGATTTAACATAAAGATTAACTTCTAAATACTATGATGGACATGAAACGAATATATAACATTCTTCTGATAATGATCCTTTCATTATTTCTGCTTCCGTTGGGCGGTTGTTTCGACAGCGACATCAACCGGAGTATGTACGAAGCGGACGGAGAAGAAATGCAGCGTGAGAATCATATTGTAGGTGCTACGCTCAAAGGAATGCAGGGATTGGTGATTCCTACACGTGAACACCTTTACCAGTTTATGGATGCTATGGCAGGAGGAGCATACGGTGGTTATTTGGAAGGAATTGTAGACACTTGGGTGATGAAATTCTCTACTTTCAATCCCGAACAGGGATGGCTCAAATCCCCGTTTGCCGATCCGATTAAAGACATGTACCCGCAGTACCGCGATATGATGAACAAGACGGATGACCCTGTGGCATTAGCTTTCGGTAAAATTCTCCGGGTGTGTATCATGCATCGTGTGACGGACATTTACGGTCCGATTCCTTATTCGAAGATGATGGATAATGATAATTCGGGTGAAGACCTGGCTGTCGCTTACGATTCGCAGGAGCAGGTATATACACAGATGCTGAAAGAACTGGAAGAAGCGGATAAAGTGTTGGAGGAAAACAAAGACCTGTCGTCCGAGGCTTTCCGCAAACTGGAAGACTTGTATTACGGTAACATTTCCAAATGGCGTAAGTTTGTACATTCCATGCAACTTCGCATTGCCATGCGTATGAGCTATGTCAATCCTACCGAGGCGCAACGTATTGCGCAGAAGGCTGTGGAAGCGGGAGTGATTGAATCGAATGAGGACAACGCCATGCTTCATGTGGCGGAGAACCGTTCGGAGTTGCTGTTTAATAACTGGAATGACTACCGTATTAGTGCCGATTTAGTTTCTATTATGAAAGGTTATGAAGATCCGCGTTTGGATAAGATGTTTGTCAAAGGTGTGCAGACAGTCGATCAGGATGGCGAGAAAGTCGATGTATACGATTATTACGGTGTACGTATCGGCATATTTACCCAGAAGAAAGACGACATGATTAATCTTTACTCAAAGCAGGTGATTTCCAGCACCGACCCTTATCTCTGGATGAATGCGGCGGAGGTGACTTTCCTTCGTGCCGAGGGCGCGTTGCGTGGTTGGAATATGGGAGGCGATGCGCAGGCATTGTATGAAAAGGCTATTGCCCTTTCATTCGAAGAGCGTGGCGGAGCCACCGGAGCAGACCAATATGTGAAGGATGCGGAGAAAAAGCCTATAGACTATGTGAACCCGATGGACGGGGCTGATATTAAGTATAGCCATCCGGCGGTAAGTACCATTACGATTGCCTGGGAACCTGGAGCGGAGTATTTCGAACGGAACCTGGAGCGTATCATTACTCAAAAATGGATTGCAATATTCCCGCTGGGGCTGGAAGCATGGGCGGAACATCGTCGTACGGGCTACCCGAAGTTGTTGCCTGCCGTGGAGAATAAAGACCCCAATAATAGTGTGAATGTAACAATCGGTCCCCGTCGTCTGCCTTTCCCTGCAGATGAATATACGGGAAATCCGAAATACATCGATCAAGCTGTAGAAATGCTGAATGGTCCCGATGCCGCAGGAACTAAACTTTGGTGGGATAAGAAAGACCATTCCATTGAGAATAGTCAATCTTCAAACTAGAACGAACCTTTAAATCAATGAGATTATGAAATATAAATCAATCTTTAAGTTATGCCTACTGACTACTTTCCTGTCGGTTGCCACCATCAGTTGCGACGACTGGACGGAAATGGAAATACACGATAGTCAGGTGAATGGGTTTAAGGAACAGAATCCGCAAGAATATGCGGCATATACGCAGAATCTTCGCGCATATAAAGCAACGAAACATGCTGTCGTTTATGCCCGGTTGGATAATGCTCCGGAAGTATCTACCGGTGAGAAGGACTTTCTCCGTGCGTTGCCGGACAGTATCGATATAGTGACGATGCGTAATGCCGACCGTCTGTCCGAATATGACCGGGAGGATATGAAGTTGGTACGTGAGGATTATGGTACGAAAGTGCTTTACTATATAGATTGCACGGCTAAAGATAAACTGAATACCTCTATTACTTCTGCTGTTGAGGCAGTGCGTACAGGGACATTTGACGGGCTTGCCCTCGGTTCGGAAGGCTCTGCGGTAGACGTCTCGGCGTTAAAGTCGCTACTGGATGCTTTGGGACAGACACCGTGTCTGTTAGTTTTTGAAGGTACCCCTTCCTTGTTGCCGGAAGCGCAGCGCAGCCTTTTCAACTATTTCGTACTTGATATTTCCGGTGCATCCGATGAATATGATATAGAAACCTCCGTATTTTATGCCACCGGATATGGCAAGGCCGCTCCGGATCGCCTGCTGTTGGCTGTCACTCCTGACGGTACATTGACCGACTATAACGGAGTGACGCGCAATGCCATCGCCGGAGCTGCTTACGGTGCTCTCAATATGGAAACGCCATTGGGAGGTATTGCTATTTACAATATCTCTACCGATTACTACGATACTGATATTATTTATAAACAGACCCGTGGAGGTATTCAATTCCTGAATCCTGCTTCGGCTCACTAAACGATGTAAACTATGAGAATACATAAACTTTATCAGTGCTTTGCAGCCGCAGTTTTGTTATTTCTGCCGGTTGCCTGTGATAATACGGATTACAGCGAAAAGTCACCGTTCGATAATTCGGCATACTTGAATGTGGCTGCCAGTAAAAATACGGAGGCTTTCACTTTTAACCGTAAGGTGACAAGCCAAACGAAAGTCTTTAACGTGAACTTGACTTATCCGTCGGGGAATGACGTGAAGGTCAGTCTAAAGGTAGACCCTTCAATGATTAGTACCTATAATGCAAAGAATGATACTCACTATGAAGCACTTCCCGAAGCATATTACCAGCTGTCGACAGACGCGGTGACTATTCCGGCAGGGAAGACTACCTCCGAAGAAGTACACATCAAGTTTCTGAAACTCGATGAACTGGAGATTGATGCTACCTATCTTTGTCCTCTTTCTATAGGAGGAGCCGAAGGGGTAGGCATCATGAACGGTTCACGCACAATGTATTACCTCGTGCGTCGTTCCAGTGCCATCACTACGGCAATGAACCTGAAGAACGTGTATGTTGCCGTTCCGGGATTCGACAAGGGAAGCCCTACCGCAGATGTAGTGAATAATCTGACAGCTATTACAATGGAAGCAATCATACGGATTAACCAATTTGATGATGAAACGAATATTTCTTCAATAATGGGTATCGAGCAGTATTTGTGTGTGCGTTTGGGAGATGTTGACTTTCCTCGTCAGCAGTTGCAGGTTCAGACCCCTGTGGGTAAATTTCCTACTGCCGACAAAAAACTCCAACTTCAAGCGGGAGAGTGGTATCACATCGCATTGACGTGGGATTTGAATACGCAGGTGATTGCTTTCTATGTGAACGGAAAATTGCAAAGCAGAGAAGAAGGACACGGCAAGAGCGATGTAACAACCATTAGTTTGGGGGATAAACTGGCGGATGATGACACAGGTAATGGTGGTGACTTTAATTTCTATTTCGGACGTTCGTACGGACAATCTCATGATATAAGTCGTCAGTTAAACGGTGATATTAGTGAAGCCCGTATATGGAGCGTGGCACGTACCGAACAGCAAATCTATGAGAACATGTATAATATCGATGACCCGGCAGCTGAATCTGATTTACAGGCTTACTGGAAATTTGATGAAGGCACTGGAAATACGATTATAGACCGGACCGGACACCATAATGATGCGAAGATGATTCCATACTTTACGAATGACACCTATACACAGCCACGTCCGAAAACGGAAGCAGAGTTATGGCCCAGTGGTGTGGAAGTGCCTATAATGAATAAATAAGTCAAAGTGGTTATAAACTAAAAACGAATGACGATATGAAACGAATATTAAAATATATCTGGCTTTGGGGCTTGCTGTCTTTATGCGTTTCTTCTTGTGAGGAAGAAGCAGCTGTAATCAATCCTGATGTTTCGCATGATAAACCGACCGAAGTGGTTATAGGTGATTCACCAAGATTGTGCAGCGAGTTGCAGACAGATAATCAACAGGTGTTCCTTATAGTTACTGATAAAGAGAATGAGGTCGTAACAGACCAAGTGTCTGTTGTACTGAAAGAAGCCGCTACGGGAACGAAGAATTTGACAGTGGTGGTAGATAAAGATTTCGATGTGGAAACTTTCCAATTAGCATATACCAACTCGAATTACACATTGTTGCCGGATAATGCTTATGAGTTGGGCAATGGTGGTAGTCTGACAATTGCTGCCGGAGCTATGCAATCGGGTAAGATGACTTTAATTCTTAAAGGATGGATGTTACCGGTTCCAAGTAATTCTAATTTAGGAGCTTCTCAGTATCTACTTCCTCTTAAAATTAAGGAAGATGGTAAATATCAAACGTTGCTTTATCGTATCAATTGGACCAATGGAAAGCATCGTTTGACTTCTTCCAGAAAAGGATATACTTGTATAGGATATGTTGACACTGAAAAGATGAGTCCTTTGGTAAGCTCTGTGTATTGGCTGGAAGATGCAAGCTGGGAGATGAGTAAAGCTTCTCAACTTTTTGATGTTGTAAACTTATTAAGAGCTACTGTTGGTACAGGAGGTGAACTGAAATTGAATGCGGACATAAGCCACGTTCTGAAAAATGCGGATAAATACATTCGTCCGTTGAAATTAATGGGAATGAAAGTTTGTCTGACTGTGAAGAATAGTTCAACTATAGGCTTTTGTCATTTGACAGATGGTGAGATTGAGAATTTTGTAGCACAAGTGAGAAATGCAGTGGAGTTGTACGAGTTGGATGGTATTGATCTTTGGGATGACAGTGATGAATATGGTATAGATGGTATAAAGAATACTAGTACTTATCCTAAATTAATAAAAGCCTTACGTGAGGCATTATCCAAAGAGACAATGTTAACGGTTGCTGATAAAGGGGAAGCGACTGCCCTCTTTTTTGATAAAGAAAAGTGTGGTGGTATAGAGGTTGGAAAATATATTGATTATGCTTACACAGGTTATATAAACCAATATTCTCTTCCTTTTTGGACGGAGTTTGAAATACCTGAAGCTGAATGGATGATTTGTGGACGAAAACCGTTTGCTGGATTGGAAAAAAGTGATTTTGTTTGTTTTACACGAGACTTTACGAAATTTTATCTTGACTATTATTCGGCTGATATGAATTTTATGTCTTTCGTTATGGATATGGGTACAGGCGATGTGCCGGGAATGTCTGTTTTTAATGAAAGCAAAGGGTATATTGCTTATGACATACCTGATAATGTGCGAGGAATGGAGATACTCACAATAGGAGTTACGACTGATATGCAAATGATGATCGATCCGTCAGTTCAGATCTCTGTACATCCTCACGAGGCTGGTGCAGTTGGAAATGATGTTGATAATACTTATTTCCGTAAAGACTGGTAACAGCTTAAGATGCTAATTCTCCATATTGAGAATCCATAAACCTTTTCTGGTGGATATTATTTATTCTTTTGATAATAAAGTAGTACATCAGAATTCGTAATCAAACAGTTCTCAGTCATCTCGGACTGGCTGATGGCGAATATGTCTGTAATTTATAGTTGAATACAACAAAATAACTTTTTTACTAATAAATTGAATAATGAAGAATGTATTGAAAATCTGGTTAGTCGACAACACTGTAACCGTCGAC
>ERZ894244.1516-NODE-1516-length-11597-cov-14.631346_pt1 | contig 11597 bp, 16 predicted proteins | sample MGYA00380299_ERZ894244 | MGnify/ENA primary metagenome ERZ894244 (study PRJEB32331, sample SAMN06328444) | human gut metagenome | biome: human gut microbiome; feature: stool | host: Homo sapiens | collected 2014-06-26 ... | reverse complement strand
TAGCCCTCACCGGAGCGGGAGCGAAAAAGCAGCTTTCTCATTTCCAATACACCTCCGATCTGCCGCTGGCCTGTGCCGTCAGCTCAATAGGGAAGCTGCCAAGCCCACCAAAGCCGATGTCCACATCCATGGTCAGCGTCACCGTCACCTCCTCATTGAGTTGGATGCGGCCGGTACGGGACCAGCGGATGTCCGGGTCGATCTCCAACCGCTCGGAAAGCACCTGCGCACGGGAGGTCGTTTCACTCCCGACTCTGCCGGTGATCTCGGCTTCCCGCACCAGCTCGGCGGCGAAGGTGTCAAGCTGCTGCTTCGCCACATACACCGGCAGCACCTTCACCGCCAATGCGATCACCAGCATGGCACAGAGGATGAGGACGCAGGTATCGATATAGCCCTCGCCGGAGCGTTTCTTCCATTTGTGCTTCATCATCCGAATAGCCCTCCCATCGAGGTGAGGATCTGCATGAGGATGACCACGATGTAGATGAACATGAAGCAGACCAGCATGACGAAGGAGTACACACGGATCTTGGGTGGGATCTTCGCTGCCTGCGCCTTGAGCCGCTGAAGCTCCAGCTGTTTCATGTCGTGGGAGAGCATCTGGAAATAGACGCGCCCGTCATCCCCGCGCAGGACGCCGATGAGCCCTCGCACGATGTCCGAGAGCATGGGCGACGCCAGCCTGCCCTCGAAGCGCACCAGTGCCGCCTCGTAAGAGGAGGAGCGCATATCCGCTGTCAGCACATCCAGCTCACGGGCGAAGTCGGGACCGGCGTGCCGCTTGTAGTTTTCAAGGATCGTCAGCACGTCGCGGCTGGCGCCCAATTCCTGCTCCACTGTGGCAACAAAGCGGGGCAGCTCTCCCTCGATCTTCTCGCGGCGTTCTGTAACCATTTCATCTGCCTTGCGGCTCTCCTTAAAGTAAAGCAATATTGCCAGCAGCACCACGATGGGCGAGAGCAGAGGAAAAACCAGAAGACACGGAATGACCGCCAGCAGCGCGGCGGCAGGCTTGAGGATGGTATAGGCCAAATAGACCTCCGGCGTCATATCCATGCCGGCAGCACTCAGCGTGCGCTCCATGCGGTGACGCTTGTACTCATCCATGCGGATGAAGTGAGAGAGCTTGATAGCCCAGCCAAGGAAGAGTGTGTCCAGTGACTTCATCCGCTTTTTCTCGGTTCGCCCTGCGGATAGAAGTGCCTTCTCCGTGGAGAGACGGGGCAGCTTCAGAATATCTGCCAAGATGAAGAACAGACCTGCGGCAACGGCTACACCGAAAAGGAACAGTAAGATCGTCATGTCCGTCACCTCCGATATTCAATGGGCTGGGTCAGCTTGACCACTCTGGCAAAGGAGAGAAAGATAGCGGCGGCACAGACCGCCAGCACCGCCTTGCCGGGTACGGTGGTCATCAAGGCTGCATACCAGTCCTTGTTGAGAAAGTACAGCAGCGGGATATTCAGCACCACCAGCGCCGCCATGGAGATGAATTCCTTGCGAGGCGCGAACACGAGATTCTCCAGCTCCCCATTGATGATGCGCATATCTGATAGCTTTGCCACAATGGGATTAAGGGTGCTTTTCATGCTGTGGTCATACTGGCAGGCGGAGAGTGCCTCACACCACTCCCGCCACACCTCATTGTCAATGGCAGACTTCAGCTCCGCCAACGCCGCATTCATATCCGGGTCGATGTGCTTGATGCGGGTGAGGAAGCTGCGGAACACGCCTTGCACGGGCGGGTTCAGATAATTGATATTCTCCTCCACGGCGGTCTGCAGATCCTCACTGCGGAGGTAGGCCGTGGTGATGATAGAAAGTGCTGTTTCCAGCTCGGCGGTAACAGCTTTCCTGTAGTGTCCGGCCGTGAGCTTAATGTACCAAAAGGGCAGGAACATCATGCCGGCCGCCAGCACCGGCACCAGCAAGAGGTTATTCATGATGATGGCGATGCCCGCACCCACGGCAAAGAGCAGCAGGGATGCCGCGCAAAGCACGGGAAAGCGTTCCTCCTTTCCGGTGGCTTGCAGGATCGTCTGCGCTTCCGATATCTCACGGCGGAAGAAGCCGGGCTTCTTGCGCTGGGTCGTCTCATTGATGTCATCCCGGATGCTTTTGGGCCCGGCGGTCAACCGGCGGAACACACCCAGCGTGAAATCCATGGGCGAGATACGGAAGATAAGAAATGCGCCGGTGATCATGCCGACGCATGCAGTCAGCAGCAGGGCTGTCAAGTGGCGTTCACCTCCTTCTTGGGTTTCAAAAGAGCCTGCAGCTCCTCGTTGGGCATACCGTTTTCCAGCAGGCGTTTGCGCAGACTCACGGAGATCTCGTTCACCTGCGTGTGATGTCCTTCGATAACGAATTTGCCGTCCTCCATGTGATTCTCCGTGATAACATAGCGGAACAGCGTGTTGTAGCGGCGATCCCCATTGGGCAGGATCTCACACTCCATGATCTCCATCATGCGGCGCTGCTTATTTTCCAACTGCTTGCAGAAGACCACGATGGGGTATGCCTCCGTCACATAGCTGAGAAGCGTTTCGTCCGACATATCCACGGCTCGTTTGCACAGGGACACCATGCGGCGGTAGGTCGCCTCGCATGAGTTGGAGTGGATGGTGGTCAGCACCGCCACGCCCACGCGGGCGGCCTCCTGCGCCGCGTTTGCTTCGGCACCGCGCATCTCACCCACCACCAGGATGTCCGGGTTAAAGCGCAGGCAGATATCCACCAGCGCGATCTGATCGATCCGCTGACGCTCATTTTCACTGTCGCGGGTCAGGGTGTGGACCACCGAGTTGACCACCTTACCGTTTTCCTCCCGCACCAGCTCCAGCTCACGGGAGCCGTTCTCGATGGTGAAGATGCGTTTGCTGTCGGGGATCGTGGTCAGCAGCCAGCCTGCCGCCGTGGTCTTGCCGGAGGAGGTGGCTCCAGCCACGCAGATGGATATCCCATAGCGTAAAAATACGGAAAGCCAGTCCAGCATTTCCGCTGTGGCTGTGCCGCTGCGCAGCAGATCCTCACGGCTGAGATTGTGGCGGTTGACGATTCGGATGGAGGCGGCAACGCCCACATCCTCATCCACCACGGGGGACTTCATAGCGGCAATACGGGTGTTGCGGGTCAGGTGCCCCGTGACCAGAGGGCTGGCGTTGTCCAGCACCATACCGGAGGCGTGGAGCATTCGCCGGATGACGGCGAGGGCGTGTTCCGGCGAGTCGAAGTGTTCCGTGAGCTTTTCGCTTCGACCGTCCGAATACTGCACCTCGATATCCCGCCACGAGTTGATGTTGATCTCCTCAATGCCGTCAGCGTAGATATAGCGGGTCAGGAAGCCGAACTCCGCCATCTCGGAATAGATGGCATCCACCAGCTCCGTCTGCGTCATGCCTGCTACGGCGATACGCCGGTCCTGCAGGTACTTGGTGATATAGCGCATGAGCTGTTCCTTGGAGTCCTCGCCGCCTTCGGTGATGAGTGCGGCGTAGGCGCCGGAGATGTACTCCTGCACCTCCTGCAGCACGGAATTGAAGTCCTTTCCTGCTGTTTCAGGAGTAAAGAACAGGTTGTGCGCCCGCCCGAGGGTGCCAATGTCGGTGTTCAGAGTCCGCTGCGGCGTGTCGTCCACCACTACGGGGACGACCTCCGGCTCCAAGGTGACCTGATATTCCGCCGCGTCCCGCCGCTGTGCAGCTGTGGCAAAGACCGAGCCGTTTCGCTTTTCGCCAAGAGCCATATTAAAACACCTCCGCGATGATACGCTCTAACTCCTTGCGGAAGGGGCGGCTGTCCTTGAGGGTGAGGTCGGCAAGCAGATTGCCCGCCAGATACTGCTCCTCCAGCTCCTGCGAATAGGGCAGCACGAAGGCCGTGTCGCCCAGCACCTTGCCGATGTGGTCCGCCGCCTGGTAGGGCTTCACATTGGATGCCACCTTATACTGCTTGTCCATGTCCCACTCAGGCCCGTCCAGCAGAGGGAGCTGACTTGCAAAGTAGTTGACGCTCTTGGGGTCGCAGTTGGCAAGGCGCAGGATACTGTCCGCCTCCATCAGCGCAACGGCGGAGAGAATGTCGTTGGCAATGTAGCTGCCGCAGTCCACGATGACATAGGGTGCGATCTGACGCAGGCCGTCCAGCAGCTCTACCACCTGTTTCTGCGTAAAGGGCGGAGTGCTGTACTCGTTCTGCCGTTCGAGCAGCCCCAATACCGCAAGGCAGCTGTTGCGCTTAAAGGTGACAAGGTTATGCTTGATGAGGTTCTCGCTGATACGGGCGGCTGCCAGGACGCCGGCAAGAGAGCCATTGCTCTCCAGAGCGTCCGCGGGACAGATGCACGGCAGCATGGGTGCGGCCATGTCACAGAGCAGAAGGATGACATTTTTCTTCCTGGCGGAGAGCATTTTTGCGATTTTCACTGCCGTTATTGTCTTTCCGCTGCCGGGGCTGCCCCAGACCGCCAGCATACCGCCGCTGTCATTCTGCTCCTCCGGTTTCTCTGTGTCGCGCTGAAAGATGCTGGCCTTTCTGAAATTCATCCTGTCACCTCACTCTCCGGTGTGGCTGCGGCGGGATCGGCGGCTTCGCCCTCCTCAATGGGATCTTCCTCCGGCTCTGCGTACAACTCCTCAATGAGTTTGTCCTGCGCCTCAATGAACTGCCTTGCGCCGTCTGTTGTGCCGCGGTAGACGAGTGCTAAATGGAGCTTAGCGACCTGCTCCAGCTCCGCCAGCACCTTGGCCTGCTCCGGCAGAACGAGGAAGGTCACGGTAGAGGGCAGCTCCTTCTCGTCATCCTTTGCTTCACCGGTATTGGCGTCATAGCCGGTGCTGGCGGTAACAGAGATGATCTCCACGTACTGCAGCTCGGCGGGGATGGTGGTTTCGCCGTCCTCCGGGTAGTCCGCCACAATGACTGATACGATGTCGCCGCTCTGGAGCTTGCCGGACAGTCCGGTGGCGAAGCTCTTGATGGTGACGGAGATGGCCTGCTTCGTGCCATCCAGATTATAGAGATACGCATTCTCGGCGGCAGGCGCGTCCGAGAGCTTGGTGGCGAGAATATAATCGCCAACGGCAAGGTCCGCCTTGGCGTATTTGCCCACCACATTGTCCTTCGCGGTCATAAGACCGGAGGGGAGATTATAGGAGCCGACCTCGGCCGTTGTGACCATGTCCCTGGTGATGAGTTCGCCGGCGTGAATGTCCTTCGTCACACGGACGATCTCCGCCTTCTGGCTGATGCTCTGATTGAACAGCGGCGTGATGCCGAAGCAAATCACCAGTGCCAGCAGAATGCAGATGACGCCGATGACCGTGCGGTTTTTGAAAATACTCATGGAGCAAGTCCTCCTTCGTTTTAGATGATATATGCGGTAAAGAAGCCCACTGCAAGAAATGGCGCGAATGGATAGCTCTCCGGTGGACGCTCTTGCCTGCGGATCTTGTGCAGGGCGGCTATTGCAAGGTAGAAAAGGCAGTACAGCACCAGTGCCAGCACCAGTCCGGCGACTCCGCGCAGAAAGCCCAGCAGGAAGCCGGAGGCGGCGATGAGGACCGCATCTCCCATGCCGCCGCGTCCTCTCCGGCTTGCCAGCCAAAATGGGACGGCCAGCGCCAGGCCGAGAAGCCGGGCGGGGCTGAAGGAAATCAGCCCCGCCCCTGCGATGACGATACCGGAAAGGTCATAGATCTGCCTGCGCCGGAGATCCGTCCATGCCGCGCTCATAAGTCCGATGAGGAACAGCGTCCCCTGCAGGACGGATGCCACGGATCAGCCGCCCAGCGCGCCGGCGTAGTTGAACATATCCTTGATACGCTGGTTCAGGGTGGGCATGACCACATCGCCGAACAAAGCGTAGAGGCCCGCCAGCAGCAGCGCGCCCAGCACCACGGCGATGAGGATCTTGACGGCGGTGTCGATGTAGCCCTCACCGGAGCGGCGGGTGGCGGCAAGGCGGATGGCCTTGGTGCGGATGGAATTGGCGGTGTTCTTGATAAACTTCTTCATGTGATAATTTCCTCCTACAAGTTATATGTTTCGTATTGTGGGTGACTTACATGACCTGCTCCGCGGCGGGAGCATTGTCCGGCTGCTGGGCCTGCCGGAGCGACTGCTCGTAGGCGTTCAGCACCGCGTCGTTGAACTGCTGGCGGGCCTCCTTCGTGCAGGGGAAGCAGATGTCGTGGTAGTCTCCGCGGCTGTCCTTGTACTGCGGCATGGCGACAAAGGGGCCTTTCTCGCCGCGGATGACCTTCACGCCGCGAATGGCGAATACGCCGTTGATGTCCACATTGGCGTTGGCGAGGGTGTACTTGCTGTCCTTCACGGGATAAACTCGGACATCGAAGGACACGGGGGACCGGCTTTCCTGCGCGGGGACGGGAGTGCTTGCTTTGGTCTGGTTCTTGGGCATTTTTCTTTCCTCCTATTTCTGATGTTGATATGAAAAAAGCACCCGGCCGGGTGCTCAGTTCACGGACACAGCTCCATCTCCTGCCGCGGCGCGAACTCGATCTGCCGGAAGCCGACACGGTCGCAGTAGTAGAACTCGCTGCCGTCGGCGTCGTACAGCTCCAGCACATCCGAGATGCCGATGGGTCTGCTGTCGTAGCCGGGAACCGGGTCGCGGAAGAGCGTGTAGATCTCCTCCGGGTCATTGGTCCCGACCAGACCGTCATAGACGGTTTCGTAGTGCCTGCGGTCGGGCTGTCCGAAACGCTCCAGCAGGGCTTCATACGGGATGAAGCGCATATTGATGGGGCTGTCCCGCGTGAGCTGCCACACACGGCAGCTTTTCAGTGGCGGAGCCTCCGGGTCAAAGCGGCCGCCCCTCTGCCCCAGCAGGAGGCGGTCATAGACACCGTCCTCCCAGCGGATGGTGAGCGACTGCTTTTGCAGAAAACGCTCCAGCTCCTGCGTTTGGAACATGGTATCCACCACCGCCTCCTTTTCCGCGATGTATCCGGCAGGGTTGCTGTAATAGAGGATGCGGTCATGGTTATCAATGAAGATGCGCTGCACTTATTTCACCTCCGATCATTCCAGCTTCATCTCACCTGCGGCCGGTTCCTCCTGCCGTGGTGCGGTCAGCTCCATGAGCTTCTCCCGCGCCCAGTCCGGCAGGTGTTTTTCGTCCAGAACGCCGATGAAATCCTCCCGATTCCATCTGGCTGTTTCACCGTCCGAGAGGCAGGTGGCAAAGACTGCTCGACCACTGGAGTGAGGCTCGCAGCCAAAGCCGCTCCGAGCATACCAGAGTTGATCCGCCTGACTCCAGCAGGATTCCTTCAGCGTATCCGGCGACAGGACCAGCACCTTGGCGGTGTAGTCCTGCTCGGCGCGGTCACCGAAACAATGCTCGGAGCCAAACAGTCCCAGCTTCTGATACGCCTTCCGATAGAGAGTCACGAAGCCGTCCAGTACGGCAGGATGACTTCGAACGGTGATATCGGCAATGTGCCGTTCATCCCGCGGAATGTAGTGCCGTGCTGCCCACTCCTTATTCGCAGGGTGAAAACGGCCGTCCCAATTGAGTTCCTGCAAGGTTGCGGCCAGCACCCACTCGGTGCGCTTGTAGCCGTACTCCTCCAGCACGGGAGTCAGACACTCAGGGTCCAGGTTCATCCCATCGAAGCTCCGGCGGATGGTGTCCTCGATGGCTTCCCGGCAGGCGATGTTGGCGCGATGGCTTTCCCTCCAGAGCGAAAGCTCATTTCGTTCTCTGGCCTCCTTCGCCGAGTAGGGATAGAGATAGGTTTCATTCATTTGGATCTCTCGCCTCGTTTCTTCTTTGAATGCCTACGGTATCACTTATCGTAGATAACATCGTTCTCCATCAGCATATCCTCCAGTACGGACAGGCAGCAGCCGGACTTGCGCAGGGCCTCCAGCAGCTCGGCGGGAATATCGGAGAGGTCGTGGTCGTAAAATGTCTCGCACACGGTGATCACGCCGGAGCCCTCGTCCACATGGCAGTCCAGCTTGGCGTCGGGCGCGATGTCCGCTTCCTCTCTGGCCCAATCGGGAACGGTGACGGCGGGGCGGATCAGCTCCTCGATGTCCGCGTCGCGGAAGGTGCAGTGCCCCTCGGTGCAGCCCTCGCAGCTGCCGCAAAGGTCCGTCAGCTCCCGCATCAGCTGACCGGCGCGGTCCGTCAGGGCGAGGATCGTGCGCACCATCTCCATGGCGGTCATCTCGCTTTTTGACAAAATGACCGCGCCCTTGGCGCCGGCCATTTCCAGCTTCCCCTCGTCCTCCAGCCCGCAGACGGTCAGAACGGCGGGAGGGATGGTGACGCTCTTGTTGTCGTTGTATTTTACAAATTTCATGCTGCTTCTCCTTTTATTGTTCAGATTTTTAAGGGATGCTCCGGCTCATGGATCAGCTCGTAGCGGGTATCGCCATCGCCGCCCAGCAGACTATCCATAGAGAGCTGCCAGCAGGCTTTGCGGGGGTCATAATTGGTGATGACGATCTCCTCATATTCGCTGCCTGCCGTCTGGGACATGCTGTTGGGACGGGAGGTGCGGAAGATATAGCAATCCTGATAGATCTCGCAGATGTAGTCCTGGTAGTTGTAGGAAACGATGAAGTATCCTTCACAGGTGACCAGTACATCATGGAGCCGCTGATGATCCTCCGGGGGAAACTCCACCTCGTAGCAGCTCTCCGCCTTGTAGTAGGGCGGGTCACAGTAGATCACGGCGCCTGCCCGGTCGTACTGACGGATGACCTCCTCGAAGTCCTTGTTCTCCACGATGACATTCGCCAGCCTGCGGGAGCATTCCCAGATCAGGTGAAAGAAACGGCGGATGTCGCAGGGCTTGCCGCCGAAGGACTTGGCGCCGCCGCTGAAGCTGTAGCGGATGAGCTTGAAGAAGTCCGCCGCGCGGCGGATGCTCCCGCGGGGCGCGCGCTCCAGCATAAGGGCGCGGATGGCCTCGGCGTCGGGCGGCTTGAGGTAGACCTCCGTCAGATCCATCTCCTCCTGCAGGTAGTCGTCCGTGAACTCGCCCTTGGAGAAGAACTTGTAAAGGACGTTGAAGTCATCCCGCGTGTTCAGCGGCAGGAAGCCAAGCTCCGCCAGCAGTGCCATGGGGCGGTTTTTAACACAGCAGAAGAGATTCGTAAGATTGCTGTTGAAATCGTTGTAGACTTCTATGCAGCCGCGCTGGATGGGGCGGCACATGGTCACCGTGCCGCTGCCGCCAAACACATCGATGAAGCGGGTGTAGCGGTCCGGCATCAGCTTATTGATGATCCACAGCAGCTTGCCCTTGCCGCCTACCCAGGGAATAAAGCTGTTCAAGAAGTGTCACCTCCCTCCAGCGGGAGGGAGAGCTGACCGGTGTCCTCATAGTCAGGCAGGGTGCGGGACAGGCCGCGCTCCGCAAATGCGATTTTCTTGATCCGGCTGCGGAGCTGCCGGATGGTGCGCCGCAGCTCCTCCTCGGTGGCGGCATAGTAGTAGCCGCCGTCAAAGCTGCAGATGGGGATGCCGTCGCCCCGCAGGGCGTTGATCTCCCGGCGCAGCTCGGAGCCGCGCATTCGGAAGGCACACTCCAGCTCCCGGCTGGTGACGGCGTTCGCCTCGCCCTTGTGGTAGAGGTCAAGATACTCTGCAAGGGCTTCGTTGATCGGCACAGTTCCTCCTTTCCGGACCCGTTATCCCGGAGCAGGAGGTCAAATCAGCGCAAAAAAGAAGGTGCCGCTTTTCCCCGTCCGGGAATACGGCCCCTTGGTGTATTGTTTTGCTTGTTTCGTTCTTTTAGAACGGTCACCGTTCTGTGCGCTCCTGTGAAACAAACAGCTTCTCCAATATAATTTAAGAACGGATTCCGTTCAAAAGGAGATTGCACATGGATCAGATCGCATTAGGAAAACGAATCAAAGCCGCCCGTGAGCGTGCCGGTATGACGCAGGAAGAGCTTGCTGCCGCTGTTGATTACAGCGTTGACCATATGAGCGTGGTCGAGCGCGGAGTCAAAGCACCAAAGCTGGATAAGCTGGTCGCCATTGCCAATGTACTCAAGGTTGGAACGGACGAGCTGCTTCAGGATAATTTGGATGCGGCAACGCTGCTTCACGCCACAGAGCTCTCCGAGCGATTGAAAGCCCTGTCCCCAGAAGGGCAGCGCAAGGTGATGAATGTGCTGGACACTTTGATCGACGAATTGCGGTAACACCGGTGCAGAGGTTTGCTTTTTAGCAAACCTCTGTTTTTTCGACTGCGTTCGACACTTTTCCCTAAAACTCCTGTGCTATTGTAGTTCTAAAAGAACGATACCCGTTCTAAAAAGCAATAGGAGTGATACCATGAAGAAAAAGAAGATCAATGCCGATGCTGCTCTGCTGGAGGTTGCCCGCAGACATCACACTACCGTGGAAGAGGTGCGAAAAGAGATCCGGCTTGCCATGATTGCCGCGATGTGCAATCCTGACCCTGCCGTACAGAAGAGATGGCGCGAGATACCTCACACCGGTGATACGATCACGCCGGAAGATCTCATTACATACATTGCAAAGCAGTGCCTGCCACAATGATCTTACGCTTTGGTCATGACGGGGACCTGACGGGATTACATTACCTGCATTTCCATCGACTGTTTCTGTTCGGCGGCTGGATACTGCACATAATCACTGCCGATGAACACGCCGGGGTGCTCGTCCTCATAGCGGCAGCCCAGCGCGCCAAGATCCATGTACTCGTACAGCTCCTCCGGGACGGTAGTCTCATTGGCGAGGTAGTACCTGCCCAGCGCGGCGTAGCTGTTGACGCCCTTGAGGATCGTGTAATCACGCAGATGCTCCGGTGACTCTCTGAAAATCTCCGCAGCCTCCGCCTCGCCCTTTTGCAGAGCCATGGCGGAGAGGATCGTCTTCTCGTCATCGCTCATAGCATCCGGTCTGCATCGGAATGCCTCCTGTGCTGCACAAGGCAGCGGCCGGTCGCCTTCATATTGGATCTGTTCCCTGGTCATTGCATCGTCATCTCCTTTTCCTGTTTTTGCTGTATGGGTGAGAGCATTGGTTCATAGTCCGCGCGGTGCAGCAGCCCGTAGGATGTGAGGGCGGCGTTGTCCGCATGGATGACTGTCTCGCCGTAGTTGAAGAGGTTCACATACGGGATCAGCCGAACGGCTTCTTCACGATCCATGATGAAGCAGAGCTGGTCCAGCGCCGCCTCCTGCGGTGAGCTGATCCCCGGCGTGAGGATGTAATCGGCCAGATGCTCCGTTAGGAGCATCGCCGTTTCGATATCCTGCACCTCGAACTGCTCCAACAGAGCCTTCAGCTTTGGCACCTCGGATCTCGGAATGTCCCGCGCGGCCTTGGTGAAGGCGTTAAATTCCTCCAGCTCCATGGGCAGGTCGGTGAAGTCCGCCGCATAGGGGATGATCCCGTCATAATCAATGACTGTGACGCCCTCCCAGCCCTCCACACCGAGCTGTTCCTGCGCGTCCAGCAGCTCCGCCTCTGCAGCGGGAAGATCCAGCGTCACCGTGCGCGCATCGCCAATGTCGGGATGCAGTCCGAGCGTGAGCCGGAAGAGGTATCCCGGCTTTTCCGGCAGCGTCTTTTGGACG
>ERZ894244.1487-NODE-1487-length-11757-cov-5.641258_pt1 | contig 11757 bp, 10 predicted proteins | sample MGYA00380299_ERZ894244 | MGnify/ENA primary metagenome ERZ894244 (study PRJEB32331, sample SAMN06328444) | human gut metagenome | biome: human gut microbiome; feature: stool | host: Homo sapiens | collected 2014-06-26 ... | reverse complement strand
ACGTTGGGAGACGGCCTGGCATGTATCGTCGCCGGATTGATCGGCGGTCCTCCCGTCACGACCTATTCGGAGGTGACAGGAGCTATTTCGCTGACAAAGATTACAGACCCGGCTGTTATCCGTATTGCTGCCGTAAGCGGTATCGTCTTTTCTGTGTTTGGGAAGGTCAGCGCGTTGCTTAAATCGATTCCTGCCGCCGTGTTGGGGGGCATCATGTTGCTGCTGTTCGGGACGATTGCTGCTGTCGGCATCAACAGCTTGATCCAGAATCGGACCAATCTGGGCGACACTCGCAACCTGATCATCGTCTCATTGATCCTGACTTTCGGGATTGGTGGTGCCGCCATTGAATTTGGTGGTTTCACGATGGCCGGTATCGGGCTTTCGGCTTTACTGGGAGTCTTTTTGAACCTGGTGTTGCCTAAGAGCAAGACTCTACCGTAATTTTCAATTTTCAACTCTCAATTATCAATTAATTGTTACCTTTGTGCCGCTTTTTACATGAAGAAGCGGAAATATGTTTAATCAGTATTGGTAAAGGGGAATCTGTCTATGCAAAAATCTGACTGCATCATTGGTGTGGAGCATGTGTCTAAATTCTTTGGAGACAAGGCCGTATTGAATGATGTGAATTTGTCTGTCCGTAAGGGCGAGTTTGTAACCATTCTGGGGCCGTCCGGTTGCGGGAAGACGACATTGTTGCGTCTGATTGCCGGATTCCAGACTGCTTCTGAGGGTATAATAACCATTGCGGGAAAAGAAATTACGCAAACACCCCCTCATAAACGTCCAGTTAATACTGTATTTCAGAAATACGCTCTTTTCCCTCATCTGAATGTCTTCAATAACATCGCTTTCGGCTTGAAGCTGAAAAAACTTCCGGCTGTCGTGATCGAGAAAAAGGTGAAGCAGGCCCTCAAGATGGTAGGAATGACCGATTATGAGTACCGTGATGTGGATTCCCTTTCCGGCGGACAGCAACAACGTGTCGCGATTGCCAGAGCTATCGTGAACGAACCGGAAGTGCTCCTGCTGGACGAACCGCTGGCGGCTCTTGACCTCAAGATGCGCAAGGATATGCAGATGGAGTTGAAGGAAATGCATAAGTCTCTCGGAATCACCTTTATCTATGTTACTCACGATCAGGAAGAAGCACTCACCCTGAGCGATACGATCGTCGTGATGAGCGAAGGAAAGATCCAGCAGATCGGGACGCCTATTGACATTTATAACGAACCGATCAACTCCTTTGTCGCCGACTTTATCGGCGAAAGCAATATTCTGAACGGACTGATGATCAAAGATAAGTTGGTATCCTTTGCCGGGCATGAGTTCGAATGCGTAGACGAAGGTTTCGGCGAACAGACCCCGGTAGATGTCGTGCTCCGCCCGGAAGACATTTATATTTTCGAGCCGTCTGAAGCCGCCATGCTGACCGGGACGGTTACCTCCTCCATTTTCAAGGGCGTTCACTACGAGATGATGGTGCAGACGCCGGAAGGCTATGAGTTCATGGTACAGGACTACCATTGTTTCGATGCCGGGCAGGAAGTCGGTTTGCTGGTCAAACCATTTGATATCCATGTGATGAAAAAGGAACGTATCTGCAATACGTTCGAAGGAAAGATGGTGGATGCCACGCATGTGGAATTTGTAGGCTGTACGTTCGAATGCCGAGAGGTATCCGGCATTGACTCGGAAGCACCCGTGCAGGTCGAAGTAGATTTTGACCGCGTCATTCTGGAAGACAACGAGGAAGACGGCCGTCTGACCGGCGAAGTGAAATTTATCCTCTACAAAGGCAACCATTATCATCTGACGGTGTTTACCGACTGGGACGAAGATATCTTTGTCGATACGAATGATGTTTGGGACGATGGCGACCGGGTCGGAATCACGATCGCTCCCGAAAATATACGGATTGTTCAATCAACTAAAAAGGAAGGAAGTGATAAGTAAGATTTCAGCTTTTTTTATGCGGCGTAAGAACTGGACGATTCTTTATGCCCTGTTTTTGGCTGTCTTTGTCGTAATGCCCTTGTTGTTGATCGTATTATATGCGTTTACAGATGCCGACGGAGCGTTCACTTTTGCTAATTTCCGTAAGTTCATGGTACATCCCGAAGCAATGAACACGTTCGTCTATTCGATCGGGATTGCTATTATCACCACACTTGCCTGTCTCATCCTTGGCTATCCGGCTGCTTATATTCTGAGCCAGGAGCGTTTTAACACTTCCCGGACGATGGTCGTGCTATTCATCCTGCCGATGTGGGTGAATATCCTGATCCGTACGCTGGCTACGGTAGCATTGTTCGATTTCCTGAACCTGCCGTTGGGAGAGGGGGCGTTGGTTTTCGGTATGGTGTATAACTTTCTCCCGTTCATGATCTATCCGATTTATAATACGTTGCAAAAGATGGACCGCAGCTTGATCGAGGCGGCCCAGGACTTGGGAGCCAATCCGTTTCAGGTCTTTATGAAAACGATTCTGCCTCTTTCGATGCCCGGCGTGATGAGCGGGATCGTCATGGTTTTCATGCCGACGGTTTCCACGTTTGCCATTGCCGAATTACTGACGATGAATAACATCAAACTGTTCGGTACGACCGTGCAAGAAAATATCTATAACGGTATGTGGAATTATGGAGCGGCGCTTTCTCTTATTATGCTGTTGCTGATTGGTGTTACCATCCTCTTTACGAATGAAGAGGACAGTGCTTCGAACGAAGGGGGAGGTGTGATATGATGACGAAATGGATGGCAAAAGGGTATTTGTGGCTACTGTTGGTGCTGCTATATTCCCCGATTCTGATTATTATGATTTTCTCGTTTACTGAAGCGAAAGTCTTGGGAAACTGGACGGGATTTTCAACCAAATTGTATAGTTCGCTGTTTACAGGAGGCGTGCAGCGTTCGTTGGTGAGTGCGTTGTGGAATACGTTCGCCATTGCGATGATCGCGGCGACCGTCTCCACGCTGTTGGGTAGTATTGCGGCTATCGGTATTTTCAACCTGCGATCACGGACCCGCCAGGTAATGAATTTTGCCAATGCGATCCCGATGATGAATGCTGATATTATTACGGGCGTATCCCTTTTCCTGCTGTTCGTGAGTTTTGGCGTTTCACAGGGATTCACGACGGTCGTGCTGGCGCATATCACATTCTGCACGCCCTATGTGGTGCTGAGTGTCATGCCACGCCTGAAAAAGATGAACCAGAATGTCTATGAGGCGGCGCTCGATTTGGGGGCGACTCCTTTCCAGGCGTTGCGCAAGGTGATCCTGCCGGAGATTCGTCCGGGCATGATCAGCGGCTTTATACTGGCTTTTACGCTTTCGATCGATGATTTTGCCGTTACCATCTTTACGATCGGCAACGAGGGACTGGAAACCCTATCGACCTTTATTTATGCGGATGCCCGCAAAGGGGGACTGACACCGGAGTTGCGTCCGCTGTCAACTATCATTTTCGTGACGGTGCTTGTCCTTTTGATTGTGATTAATAAACGGGCGGAGAAGTCCAAAAGCTAATGGAGAAAAGCAGGAAATGAATAAACTGATTACAATAATAGAGAGTTGCCTCTTTCTTTTGACTTTCATGTCTTCATGCAATCGTACGGATGAGGAGCGCAGTCATATTCTGAAAGTCTACAATTGGGCAGACTATATCGACGAGGATGTCTTGGCCGAATTTCCCGCTTGGTACAAGGAGCAGACCGGCGAAGATATCCGGATCATCTACCAGGTGTTCGATATCAATGAGATCATGCTTACCAAGATCGAACGCGGGCATGAAGATTTCGACCTGATCTGTCCGTCCGAATATATAATCGAACGGATGTTGAAGAAAAACCTTCTTGTCCCGATAGACCGCAATTTCGGAAAGACACCGGATTATCTGGATAATGTCTCTCCCTATATCCGTGGGCAACTGAACAAGCTAAGCCAGCCGGGACGGAAAACGACCGACTATGTCGTCCCTTATATGTGGGGAACGGCTGGGATTTTGTATAACAAGCAGTTCGTGGAGGAGAAAGAGGTCGAAAGCTGGGAGTGTCTTTGGGATTCGAAGTTCAGAAACAAGATATTGATGAAAGACAGCTATCGTGACTCCTATGGTACGGCCATTATCTACGCCCATGCGAAGGAACTGGAAGATGGGACCGTGACGGTCGAGCAACTGATGAACGACAATTCTCCCGAAGCGATCGCCATAGCCGAAGAACTTCTGAAAAAGATGAAACCCAACATTGCCGGTTGGGAAGCCGATTTCGGCAAGGAAATGATGACGAAAGGCAAAGCCTGGCTCAATTTTACCTGGAGCGGCGATGCGGTCTGGGCGATGGACGAAGCGGAGGCTGTCGGGGTGGAACTGGACTATGAAGTGCCCCGAGAAGGCAGCAATATCTGGTATGACGGCTGGGCGATCCCTAAATATGCCCGTAATGTAAAGGCGGCCAGTTATTTTATTGATTATCTTTGTCGTCCGGACGTCGCTTTGCGGAATATGGATGCCATCGGTTACGTCAGTGCCATTGCGACTCCCGAAATTATGGAAGCCAAGATCGATTCGACAATCGAGAAAGTTTCCGACTTGAGTTATTTCTTCGGTCCCGATGCGGATAGCATCCGGATCAATCCGGTACAATACCCCGACCGCAAGGTGGTAGAACGTTGTGCCATGATCCGCGATTTCGGAGATCGGACGGAACTGGTTTTGGAAATGTGGAGCCGCGTGAAAGGAGATAACTTGAATACAGGGATCGTCTTGCTGATCTTTGCCGTGTTCGGAGTGTTATTTGTCTGGCTGGTATATCGCAGGATACGTCAATATAAACAGCGGCAACGGCATCACCGACGTCGCCGCCGCTGGTAGTAAATAGTTAGAATCAAAATTGTCGATTATCAATTGTCAATTAAAAGAAGGTCATGGAAGGCATAAAAAATTTGGTTATAGATTTTGGCGGCGTGATTATCAATCTCACCCGTAATCGGTGCATCGAGGCATTCGAGAGTTTGGGGGTCGCGAATATACGCGAGCAGATTGTCAATAACTACCAGCATAAGGATCTGTTCATGAAGATCGAGCTCGGTTCCATTACGGTAGCAGAGTTTCGCGACGGTATCCGTCATCTGACCAGACAGCCTTTGACGGACGAACAGATAGATGCCGCCTGGATCGCCATGCTCGATGATGTTCCGGATTATAAGCTGGATCTTTTGCTCGACCTCCGCAAGCGTTACAATACGATGCTGCTCAGCAATACGAACGAGATTCATTGGGAGTGGTCGGAAAAGACCTGTTTTTCCTATAAAGGCCACCATGCTTCCGACTTTTTCAATCATATTTATCTTTCCTACCGCCTCCATCTGCTGAAACCCGATGCCGAAATTTTCGAATATGTCCTGCAAGATGCCGATATCCGTCCTGAAGAAACACTTTTCATAGATGATGCCGTCCCCAATTGCCGTACGGCGGAATCACTAGGATTCCATACCTATACGCCGCAACCTCGTGAAGACTGGTCGCATTTGTTTGGAATTATGAATCATAAATCATAAATCTCTCACATTTAATATATTGTATGATGTCCCTACGTCATACACATCGTTACCGTCCACCTTCTTGATATAGTTTACAACACGGATGGTAACGGGAAGGATGATTACTTCATAGAGGGATTTCAGAACCGCCTGTGTTCCGATCATAATGAAAAGTTCGCCTATCGGTATCAGTCCGGCGAAAGCGATCGGGAAAAAGATCATCGAATCGGCACTCTCGCCGACCAAAGTGGAGACGATGGCCCGTAAAGAGAAATTCTTTCCGGCTGAAGCAATCTTCATCTTACTCATCACGTAAGCATTCAGGAACGAACCGACAAGAAAAGCCATCAGGCTTGCTATGGCGATGCGCGGTGCCATTCCGAACACGAAGTTGAAACCTTCTTCGCCTTCCCAAAATGGGGCGGCAGGCAACATCACCGCCAATTGCGCAAATCCGATTACAAGGAAATTAGAAATGAACCCGCTCCAGATAATCAGGCGTGCCTTCTTGAATCCCCATACTTCGGCGATACAGTCATTGATGATATATGAGATCGGGAAAACGATCAGTCCGGCAGTCGCTGTGATGCCGAATACCTGGATAACTTTGGTTTCTAACAGGTTTGAAGCTACCAGGCAGATATTGAACAGGATGCCTAACAGCATGAATGGTACGGTTACAGTAGATGTTTTCTGCATATTTCTTGTTTTTAACGAGGTTTATCAAGCACTCGGTGAATAATATAAAGGAACGTTTTTGGATTCCGAGGGCAAAGATAGTGATATTTTTATTTATGCCTATTATATGTGACAGCCGAATGAGGCGATAAGCAGCCTTAAAACCGACAGAAAGAGAATCGCCATTTCTCTGTCACTCTATCACATTTTGTCTTGTATGTGTTGATATCCATGTTGTGCAAGGTGTGATACATACCGGATTCATGTATCACGCCTGTATCACACTGTGTCACACATCCGACTGGGATTTTAGCAATATATATATGATCTTTCTGCTAAGTATGTATCTTAATTACAAAGGATTAGTATGATATGGCTCCGAACACCCGGGTGTACCCTTTTCGGACATCCGGGTGTGGGGGGTGGTAACATCCGGGTGTAGAAAGCCGGAAGATGGGGGTGTTGCCAACCATTTCTGCTTGCTTTCCGCTCTTTTTCTGCTTGTCTTTAGTAAAAAAGTGCCTTAGGACGGTAAAATGGCTTCTGCATAAATGCATATCGGTACGTTTCCTTTCGTTTTGTGGATAGATGTCTTCCTGCCTGAATCAGAACCGGTTGCGCAGTTCCTCCGATGCCTTGTAGCGGACTAACGACATATAGCCGGCTCCCATCCGTAAGTTCGGCAAAATGCGATAATTGATTTCTCCTGTGGTAAGGAACCATCCGGCTTCCCTGAAATCGTCTCGCGGACGGATATTTTTACATAAATACCTGATAATTCTGGATTATAATTCCCCTGAGAGGCTGTTTGGTTTTTGTGTCCAATGATTTGAGATGGCCGGGAGGACGTTTAAAGTTGCCGGTCGGGATATTTTAGTAGATGTTGGCCATGCTAACCAGTGGCTCGTACAGTTTCTCTATATCTTGGGCGTCCAGTTCGATGGTGAGCTGGTCACCGGGGAGTATGGTTTGTCCGGTGGGGGAGATGTCTTTGCGGTCGCGGTGGATATTCATGATTACGCAATGGTTGGGAAGTTCGAGCGTATCGACCTCCTTGCGGTCGAAATAGGCTCCGGCCATCACTTCCACGTCCAAAGTCAGCCGCTTCTGCTCACGGAAGGCCGGTTTGTTGATCATCTCTTCATAGAACATTACGTTGAACGGCTTTATTCCCAACAGTTCCGTGAAATAATAAGTGAGTCCTCCTACGACGATGGAAGGATAGAAAACTTCGAAATGCCCTGTGATCTCCGTAATCAGGATAATGGCTGTGATAGGAGTGCGCACGACGGCGACCAGGAAGGCGCCCATTCCGATCAGCATGACATAGCTCACACTTTCCATCCTGACGATCCCGTGTTGCACCAGGATGAGGGCATAGAGCTTACCGGTCAGTCCGCCTGTCACCAGAGTCGGGATAAAGTTCCCTCCCGGCAATCCGGAGGAGAAGGAAAAAACGGTAAATACCATGTGCAGGAACATCATCCCTGCAATCCAATAGATATTGCTGTTGCCGCCTTCCGCCTGTTGCATCAGGAACTGCTCGCCTCCACCGGTCAGATCAGTGACCGTCAGCGAAATGATGTATGCCATGCCCAGAAGACCTAACAGCTTGATATATTCGGGTTGCCGGATGGCCGGGTACATCCGTTTGGCGTATAGCATCAGCAGTGAATAGAGTTTGCCGAAAACCGATACGATGACGGCAAACAGGATATACAGCTTGATATGCAGTCCCATCGACAGGTCGGGCACGATGGCCTGTATGTCGTGGTACGGGTTGATCGGGAAAATCGTACTGGCGATCGCTCCGGCGACGACACCGGCCAGGATCGTCGTGATAGCCGTTTTCGGAGCATCGAAGCGTTCGATCGATTCGATCACCAGCGTAGCGGCGGCAAGAGGAGCGGCAAAGGCAGCTGCCAGTCCTGCGCCTGCGCCTGCGGCAAGGAGCTGTTTGCGTTCGCCGCTCAGGATATGTCCCCATTTGCTGACCAGGTCACCTATGTAGGAACCCATTTGTACAGAAGGTCCCTCGCGTCCCATCGAGAGACCGCTGCTGAGTGTCAGCACACCACCCGCAAACTTAGCCAGCAGTTGGCGAAAGGAATGTGCATACTCGATGCGTCCATTGATAACGCCCCGTGTCTGCGAAATGCCTCCGCCTCCGATGTAAGGCCACCGTCTGGCCATCCGGGCGACGAAGCAGAGGATACCCCATAGGGCAAGGAATAAGACGATATGGTAATACCAGGGAGGCGAAGACTGGAAGAAGTTCTTCCGCATATTGAAGAATAGTTGCAGCAGATAGTGGTAAGGAACCGCCACCAATCCGGTCAGCAGTCCTACGATCAGACTCACGAAATAGAGTCTGGCATCTACCAGCTTCAGTTTTACTATCCGATTAATCTTCATCTTCCCTTAAACAGGGAGCGAAGGCCGTTGGTTTAGCTTTCAATTCTCAAAAGCATCTGATATATCCCAACGAATAAGTCTCGTACAGGTTATCCTTCATTCCGTGTGTATACCGGAAGGAGATTATGTTTTTCTTGATCTCGTATCTGAGGTTGTTGCGCCAATGTATGGGGCGGTCACCGTTGTTTTCGTATCCGTAAAACCCGGCCAGGTTGGTGGCGAGCGTGAAGCCTCTGTATTTACCGGTGAACCCGACTCCGTATGAGATGGCGTCGTTCTGGCGATGCACCATGTCGTTCGTCATCCAGCAATAGAACCCGGCGAGCGCCTGCATACGGATCGAGGCCTTCCCGTCGGCACTTTTCCACAGGTTACGCCCCACGTTTACGTCGAACCAGTAGGAGGCGGCATCGGTAAAACGGGCGTCGCACAGGCGGCCTCCGCTGGCTGTCTTGATATTGGCGCTAATGGTCGCATCTACCCATTTCTCGCTTTTCAGGACTTGGAAAAAGGAGCTGATAACGATGTCGCCGTTATATTTGATCGGGCTTTCCGTATCCACGGCAAAGCGTTCGTCACGCGTTTCCGGTGTCATCTTATATTTTTCCTTGAAGCACCAGTTCACTTCGATTCCCGCGCGCCCCCTGAAGAAGGGCAGCAGGGCACGCCCCACGATGTCCCAGGTCTTGTCACCCGTATAATAATGGTATTCGCCCCGTACTTCCACTTCGTACCGCTCGCTCACCTGTCCGTCCCTCATTTCCGGGATCGGAAAGGCGTTCGGACCGAAATAGCGCGGAGAATATATGAGCAGTTCTGTTTTGTCGCGCCAACTCTCGGCATGGCTATAAGTGGCTGAAAAAACAAATACGAATGTTATCAATAATATTCGGGATAAATATTTCATCATGGATGTATTTTTTCTTAAGGCCACAAAAGTACATATTTCATATTGATTTAGTACATTTGCCTCAAACAAATCTTTAAACCATAAAGTACCATGAGACATTTACATTTTGGGAAGCTGTTTTTTGTTGTCTTTTCCCTCTTGTTAGCCTGTACGGTTTCGGCGCGTAAACCGATTAAAACATTACTGATCACAGGACAAAACAACCATAACTGGCAGGTGAGCCATGTTGTGCTGAAACAAATCCTGGAAAATTCCGGTCGTTTTGATGTGGACTTTGCCATCTCTCCCGAACAGGGCAAGGATATGTCCGGTTTTGTGCTCGACTTTAGCCCTTACCAGTTGGTAGTGCTGGACTATAACGGAGATTCGTGGCCGGAGGAGACGAACCGCCGCTTCTTGGAATATGTGCAGAACGGCGGTGGTGTTGTCATTTATCATGCAGCCGACAATGCTTTCTCCAAATGGCCGGAGTTCAATAAGATCTGTGCTTTGGGTGGTTGGGAAGGACGTAATGAGAATTCCGGCCCTTATGTGTATTGGAAGGACGGAAAACTGGTCAAGGACAGTTCGGCGGGTCCGGGTGGTTCTCATGGACGCCAGCACGAATATGTGCTGAACGGGCGTGACAAGGTGCATCCGGTTGTGAAGGGCCTGCCTTTGAAATGGCGTCATGCCAAAGATGAACTTTACGACCGTATGCGGGGACCGGGCAATATCCGGGATATTTTGTACACGGCCTATTCGGATAAGGAAACAAACGGTTCCAGTCGTGAAGAACCGCTGGTATTTACGGTCGATTACGGGAATGCTCGCATCTTCCATACGATGCTTGGCCATGCCGGTGCTACTACGGAAGATAATATAGCAATGCAATGTACGGGCTTCCAGGTGCTTTTGCTTCGTGGCGCCGAATGGGCGGCAACCGGAAAAGTAACCCAGAAAGTCCCGAAAGATTTCCCGACGGAGACTACTTGTTCTTATCGGAAAGATTATAAGGAGAATTGACAATTATCAATTGTCAATTCTTAAAGCGGATATTCCTCGAACGCATACAATGCTGTAGACAAATATCTCTCGCCCGTATCTGGTAATAATGCTACAATCGTTTTCCCTTCGTTCTCCGGGAGCCGGGCCAGTTGCATGGCGGCATATACGGCTGCTCCGGAAGAAATGCCGACCAACAGGCCTTCCTTTTGTGCCAGTTCGCGTGATGTGCGGATGGCGTCGTCTCCTTCTACCTGGATGATTTCATCGACCACCGAGCTGTCGTAGGTTTTAGGGATAAAGCCCGCTCCGATCCCCTGTATCTTGTGCGGTCCGGGTTTACCGCCTGAGAGCACAGCCGAGTCGGTCGGTTCTACAGCTACGATTTTGACATCCGGATTGTGCGCTTTCAGTCCTTTGCCAACGCCGCTTACCGTACCGCCCGTTCCGACTCCTGCGACGAAGATATCGACTTTTCCGTCCGTATCGCGCCAGATTTCCTGTGCGGTTGTTTTAGCATGCCGGGCAGGGTTTGCCGGGTTTTCAAACTGTTGCAGGATAATGGAGCCGGGTGTTTCATCACGCAATGCTTCCGCTTTGGCGATGGCACCTTTCATCCCTTCCGTTCCGGGAGTGAGGATCAGGTTGGCTCCTAATGCTTTCAGTAGGTTACGACGTTCCAGGCTCATGGTTTCGGGCATTGTCAGTACCAATTTATAACCTTTGGCGGCCGAGACGAAAGCCAGTCCTACGCCGGTGTTCCCGCTGGTCGGCTCTATGATTGTTGCTCCCGGTTTCAGCAAGCCCTTTTCTTCCGCATCTTCGATCATTGCCAATGCAATGCGGTCTTTTACGCTACCTGCCGGGTTGAAATATTCCAGCTTTCCGATTACTTTCGCTTTCAGCCCTTTACTTGCGTTGAAGTTTGAGAACTCCAACAACGGTGTATTGCCTATGAGGTCAGTTAGTTTTTTTGCTATCATGGGTTATATTATTTATGATTTATGAATTCTCAATTGTCAGTTGAATTAATCAGTCGCTTCATGGTTTGCATTTTTGCTTCCGTTTCAAGCCATTCGCTTTCTATCTCCGAAGAAGCAAGAATGCCTCCACCTGCATATAAAACAAATGATCCGGGCAAGATGTTCATGCAGCGCAAGTTTACATACAGATCACTCTTTCCTTCGGGGGCCAACCAACCGATAAAGCCTGAATAATAACTC
>ERZ894244.1482-NODE-1482-length-11767-cov-5.736510_pt1 | contig 11767 bp, 11 predicted proteins | sample MGYA00380299_ERZ894244 | MGnify/ENA primary metagenome ERZ894244 (study PRJEB32331, sample SAMN06328444) | human gut metagenome | biome: human gut microbiome; feature: stool | host: Homo sapiens | collected 2014-06-26 ... | reverse complement strand
ACCCTGCACCCTGATCTGTTGTTTGACTCCCCCAACCATTCCAAAAAGGAGAATCGATATGGCAAACGTACAACCCCGCACCCTGTCCGGCTTTATGGAGCTGCTCCCCGCCCGGCAGGTCCAGTTCGACCGGATGGTCTCCATCCTGCGGGAGACCTACTCCCTCTACGGCTTCACCCCCCTGGACACCCCCCTCATCGAGGCCAGCGAGGTCCTGCTGGCCAAGGGCGGCGGCGAGACGGAAAAGCAGATCTACCGCTTCCAGAAGGGCGACGCGGATCTGGCACTCCGGTTCGACCTGACGGTCCCCCTGGCAAAGTATGTGGCCCTCCACTACAACGACCTGACCTTCCCTTTCCGCCGGTATCAGATCGGCAAGGTGTACCGGGGGGAGCGGGCCCAGCGGGGCCGGTTCCGGGAGTTCTATCAGGCGGACATCGACATCATCGGAGACGGCAAGCTGGATATCGCCAACGAGGCGGAGATCCCCTCCATCATCTACCAGACCTTCACCGCCCTGGGTCTGACCCGGTTCCAGATCCGGGTCAACAACCGCAAGATCCTCAACGGCTTCTATGCCATGCTGGGTCTGACGGACCGGTCCGGCGACATCATGCGCACCGTGGACAAGCTGGACAAGATCGGGCCCCATAAGGTCCGCGCCTGCCTGATGGACGACGTAGGACTGACGGCGGACCAGGCGGAGGAGATCATGCGTTTCATCTCCATCACCGGCAGCAATGACCAGGTGCTCTCCGCCCTGGAGGGCTACCGGGGCCGCCATGAGCTGTTTGACCAGGGACTGGATGAGCTTACCACCGTCACCCGGTATCTCTCCGCCTTCGGCGTTCCGGAGGTCAATTTCGCCGTGGATCTGACCATCGCCCGGGGCCTGGACTACTACACCGGTACCGTGTATGAGACAACCTTGTTGGACTATCCGGAGATCGGTTCCGTATGTTCTGGCGGACGTTATGACAACCTTGCTGAGTATTATACCGAACGTCGGCTTCCCGGCGTGGGCATCTCCATTGGCCTGACCCGTCTGTTTTATGTGCTGGGTGAGCAGGGCCTCCTGAACCCCTCCCTGCCCACGGCTCCTGCCGATGTGCTGATCCTGCCCATGACCCAGGACCTGACCCCGGCCATCCAGCTGGCTACCCGGCTGCGGGGCGCCGGTGTCCGCACGCAGCTGTATACCGAGCAGAAAAAGTTCAAAGCCAAGATGAATTATGCCGACAAGCTGGGGGTCCCCTATGTGGTGTTTCTGGGCGACGACGAGATTGCGGCGGGCCTGGTGGCGTGCAAGGATATGACCTCCGGCGAACAGACCAAGCTCCCCTTCGACGCCACGCTTTCCCGCATTCAGGAGGGCCTGTTCCAGCGGAATCAAGGCAAGGTCATTCTGGAAAAATAAATACAAAATGCAATATTACCCACAAATATTCAAAATTGTAATCAGAGATTTGAATACAGGTAGTTGAATCCGTTAACTAAAATACAAATTATAATCAGAACAGGAGAGATCAATATGATGCAAATGCGAACCCATACCTGCGGGGAGCTGCGTCTGACCGATGCCGGAAAGCACGTGAAGATCGTGGGTTGGATGGAGAACGTCCGCGTGGTGGGCCAGAACTTCGCCTTTGTGGTGCTGCGTGACTTCTACGGCACCACCCAGGTGGTGGTGGAGAACCAGGAGATGATGGACATCATCAACGGCCTGAACAAGGAGTCCACCATCAGCGTGGAGGGTACCGTCCGGGAGCGGGCCAGCAAGAATCCCAAGCAGGCCACCGGCGATGTGGAGGTGCTCCCCGAAAAAATTGAGGTCCTGGGCCGCTGCCGCTACAACAGCCTGCCCTTTGAGATCAACCGCAGCCGCGAGGCCGACGAGACCCAGCGTCTGAAATATCGTTATCTGGACCTGCGGAACCCGGCAGTAAAGAGCAACATCATCCTCCGCTGCCAGGTGGTGTCCGCCCTGCGGGCTGCCATGACGGATCACGGTTTCCTGGAAATCACCACGCCCATCCTGACGGCCTCCTCCCCTGAGGGCGCCCGGGATTATCTGGTGCCCGCCCGGAAGCACCCCGGCAAGTTCTATGCTCTGCCCCAGGCTCCCCAGCAGTTCAAGCAGCTGCTGATGACCGCCGGGTTTGACCGCTATTTCCAGATTGCCCCCTGCTTCCGGGACGAGGACGCCCGAGGCGACCGTTCCCCCGGCGAGTTCTACCAGCTGGATATGGAAATGGCCTTCGCCACCCAGGAGGACGTGTTCGCCGTGCTGGAGGACGTGCTGCCTCCCATCTTCGCCAAATTCGGCACCTACAACGTGGCCTCCTCCGCCCCCTTCCGCCGCATCGCCTACCGGGACGCCATGGAGACCTACGGCTCCGATAAGCCCGACCTGCGCATTGACCTGACCTGCAAGAATGTCACCTCCCTGTTTACCGAGAGTGAGTTCGACGCCTTGCGGGGTCAGACCGTGAAGATGGTCCCCGTGTCCAACTGCAAGCTCACCCGCAAGCAGATCGACAAGCTGCTGGCCGACTGCGAGGTGCAGTCCGGCTCCAAAGCCTACTGGTTCAAGGCGGACGAAAACGGCCAGCTGGCCGGCGGCATTGCCAAGTTTGTCACAGGCCTTCAGCAGGAGCTGACCGAGACCCTGGATCTGAAGCCCAACACTCTGGTGCTGGTGGCCGCAGGTCCCGCCGCCACCAAATCCGCCGGTGTGCTCATCAAGACCTTCGGCGCGGCCTGTGAGGGCCACATGGACAAGGAGCGCTACGAGTTCTGCTGGATCGTGGACTTCCCCATGTACGAGATCGGCGACGAATCCGGCCAGCTGGAGTTCTGCCACAATCCCTTCTCCATGCCCAGCGGCGGCCTGGAGGTACTGCTGAAGGCGGAGCGGGGCGAAATCGACCCCCTGACCATCACCGCCGACCAGTATGACCTGGTGTGCAACGGCGTGGAGCTGTCCAGCGGTGCCGTCCGTAACCACGACCCGGAGATCATGGTCAAGGCCTTTGAGCTGGTGCGCCTGGGCGAGGAGGATGTGAAGAAGAAGTTCCCCGCCATGTACAACGCCTTCTGCTACGGTGCGCCTCCCCATGCCGGCATCGCCCCCGGCGTGGACCGCATGGTGATGCTGCTGGCCGGTGAAAGCTCTATCCGCGAGATCATCCCCTTCCCCATGAATAAGAACGCCCAGGATATCATGATGGGTGCCCCCTCCACTGTGGAACAAAAGCAGCTGGACGAGCTGCATATTGCCATCACAGCCCAGGAGGAGGAATAAACTCCCTATAACAAGCAAGAGGAGCGGACGCTGTCCGCTCCTCTTATTGCAGTAATTCATCGTATGTGACGCCCAGGGCATCCCGAATACCCCGAAGCTGTGTGGCCTGAATGTGCTGGGTGCCCCGCTCGATCTTCACCAGAGTCTCTCGGGTCATCTCCACTCCCGCCAGCTGAAGTTGGCGGACCAGCTCCGTCTGTCCAATTCCCTTTCGAAGCCTCTCTCGGCGAATATTCTCACCGATGTGAATGGAATCCTGTTTGATTTTTTGCTCCATACGCCCCTCCCATAGGACCAATATTGGTTCTTTTTCTTGATTGTATGAGAAAGGTATGATAGAATGGGACCGAAACGGGTCCTATTTTAGAAAGGAGTGCAAACAATGAAGCAAATCACACTTACAATGGAAGAAAGCCTTTACAACTTTTATAAAAAGGTTGGCCAGCAAGCAGGTGGACTTTCACCGGAAAAGGTCATGTCGGATGCTCTTTTCAAATTGGCGGGGGAGTTGGCATTGAATGCACTCCATAAAAATCAAAAAGGGCAATGTCCTTTTTGACAAGCACAGAAAACTCCCTCCGCCGCTGGCGAAGGGAGTTTTCTGTGTGTTTGTTAGGAGAGAGAGAAAATCACATAAGGAATGGTTCCTTTGTACAGGTAAAAGAATACCTTGTAAACATGGCGAAATCATGAAATCCGCGTGAACTTTTTGTGAACATCGCAGATTTTCAGAACTTTTTACTCTCCGCCACTGCCAACTGGTCGCAGCGGTTGTTTTTCTCGTTGGCGGCATGGCCCTTGACCCAGTGGCAGCGCACATCGTGCCGTGCGATCAGGGGCAGCAGCTCCTGCCACAGGTCCGCGTTCAGGGCGGGCTTTTTATCACTTTTCACCCAGCCCCGCTTCTGCCAGCCGTATACCCATCCCTTGGACAGGGCATCAATGACGTATTTGGAGTCGGAATACAGCTCCACCACGCAGGGCTCCTTCAGGCACGACAGGGCCCGGATGACGCCGGTAAGCTCCATGCGGTTGTTGGTGGTATCCGCCGCGCCGCCGGACAACTCCTTTTCCACGCCGTTCCACTCCAGAATCGCCCCCCACCCCCCGGGTCCGGGATTGCCGGAGCAGGCGCCGTCGGTATATATGGTTACAGTTTTCATTTCTTTTACCTGCTTCTCATGCCTCCGACAGCCCAGCCCGACGGCGCCTGCCTGTCATGTCCTGCGGTTGCCCTGACAGGGGCGAGCAGGACAGACATCTTCTCCGAGGCCGCGCAGCGGCTCTCGCCGTCGGTATATATGGTTACAGTTTTCATCGCCTTATCTCGCCTCCTCCACGTCCACCACTGTCAGCCGGTCCCCGTCCACGGTGAACCGGATGTTGTACCCGGCAAAGGCCAGGCCGTACACCCGCCGGGGGTCCTCCTGATAGCGGGGCCGGGGATCTCCGGCCAGCACGCCCAGAAGCCCCTCCCGGCTGTCCGCCGGGATACGCTCCAGCAGCAACCGGGCGCAGTCCACCGTCAGCGGCGCATGGGCCAGGCCGTCGGTGAATCCTCCGGTGGCCTGGGGATGGCTGTCGGTATAGGCCAGATAGGGCTTGATGTCGAAAATCGGCGTCCCGTCCATCAGGTCCGCCCCCCGCACATGGAGCACCGGGCCCAGCTGCGGGTCCAGCTCCACCCGGTCCAGCTGCACAGAGGACAGGCCCATGGCATTGGGCCGGAAGGGCGACCGGGTGGCAAACACCCCCATACGCCGGTTTCCCCCCAGCCGGGGCGGCCGCACCGTAGGGGACCAGTCCTCCCGGACCGCCTGGGAAAACTGCCAGATCAGCCAGATGTGGGAGAAGTCCTCCAGCCCCCGAACAGCGTCCGGGTTCCGGTACCCCGGCTCAAACACCACACGGCCCCTCAGCTGGGGCACCAGCCCGCTTTGCCGGGGCACGCCGAACTTCTCCGGCAGCTCCGTGCGAATGCGGGCGATGATCTTCATCTCCGTCACCGCTTCCTCCGTCCGGAATCCGTCAGGTGGGCCTTGATATCCTTGGGCAGGCGGCTCATGCGATACAGCTCTCCCGCCACGATCACCACCATGCCCACGGCAATGACCACAATGTTCTGCCACTTCACCGCCGTCAGGAACATAGCGCACAGAACCAGCAGAAGCACCCAGTTCACCCGTGCGTTGGCATACTCAATGTCCCGCAGTTCTTCGCTTTTCAGATAGATCACGCCGTCGTATTCAAACTCATTGGTGCGGCTGGGGTCATGATACAGGGTCTTGGTAAAATACTGCCACCGGGTCAGCGGGGCGTACATTTCCTTCTTCTTCCCCATCAGATCACTCCTTTTCGGTCTCCTGCTCCCGGTCCGTCAGAGCCATGGAAATGACGCGGTCGCCCTCCTCCTTAAAGCGCATGACGATGACGCCCTGGGTGGCGCGGCCGGCAATGCGGATATTCTCCACTGCCGTGCGGATGAGAATGCCTGCCTCCGTCACCAGCAGCAGGTCCTCGGTTCCGTCCACCACCTTGATACCCACGATGGGCCCGGTTTTTTCCGTGACCATATAGTTGCGGATGCCCAGGCCGCCCCGGGCGGTAATGCGGTATTCCTCCACCGCTGTGCGCTTGCCGTAGCCCCGCTCGGTGATAGACAGCACCGTCTTGCCGGGCACCGCCTTGGCGGCGCCCACCACATAGTCGCCCTCCCGCAGGCGGATGCCCCGGACGCCTACCGCCGTGCGGCCCATAGCCCGCACATCCGTCTCGTCAAAGCAGACAGCCTGCCCGTCGTGGGTGGCAATCAGGATACGGTCGCTGCCGTGGGTCTCCTGCACGTTGATGAGCTCATCCCCCTCGTCCAGGGTCAGGGCCCGGATGCCGTTGTTGCGCAGATTCTTCAGGGCCGATACCTCCAGCCGCTTCACGGTGCCGTTGCGGGTGGTCATGAACAAATACAGCTGGTCGTCGCCGGTCTCCCGGAAGTGCAGCATGGCCTGGACCCGCTCGCCGGTCTCCACCTGCAAAATATTCACGATGTTGGTGCCCTTGGCGGCCTTGCCGCTTTCGGGAATCAGATAGCCCTTCTTCTTATACACCTTGCCGGTGTCGGTGAAGAACAGGATATAGTCGTGGGTGGAGGCAGTAAACACGTCCACCACGGTATCCTCCTCCCGGGTGGTGATGCCCTTTTTGCCCATACCGCCCTTGCTCTGGGCGGTATATTCGCTGACGGGAGTGCGCTTGATGTACCCGTTGGCGGTGAGGGTAAAGACGCATTCCTCCTCCTCGATCAGGTCCTCGATGTCGATCTCGTCCTCCACATCCTGGATCTCCGTCTTGCGGTCGTCGCCATACTTGTCGGAGATGGCCTGCAGCTCCTCCTTCAGGATGGACTTTACCAGATTCTCATCCCCCAGCACCCGCAGATAATAGGCGATTTTCTCCTCCAGCTCCTGATACTCGTTCTGGAGCTTTTCCCGGTCCAGCCCCTGCAGGGCCTTGAGCCGCATATCCAGAATGGCCTGGGCCTGGACGTCGTCCAGCCCAAAGCGCTGCATCAGGTTTTCCTTGGCATTGTCATAGCTGGTGCGGATGATATGGATGACCTCGTCAATGTTGTCCTGGGCGATCAGCAGACCCTCCAGCAGATGGGCCCGCTCCTGAGCCTTCTTCAGGTCGTATCTGGTGCGCCGGACGATGATCTCCTCCTGGAAGGCCAGATACTCGTCGATGATGTGCCGCAGGGACAGGATCTTCGGCTGGGACTGATTCTGGACCAGGGCCAGCATATTGATGGCAAAGGAGCTTTGCAGCTGCGTCTGGGCAAACAGGCGGTTGAGCACCACCTGGGGGTTGGCGTCCCGCTTCAGCTCGATGACGATGCGCATACCGTTGCGGTCTGTCTCATCCTGAATGTTGCTGATGCCCTCCAGACGCTTATCCTCCACCTGGTCGGCCATGTTCTTGATAAGCATCCGCTTGTTCACCTGATACGGCAGCTCCGTGATGATGATGCGGGTGCGGTTGTTGCCGAATTCCTCGAATTCGTGGCGGGCCCGAACCACTACCCGGCCCCGGCCGGTGGCATAGGCGGCCCGGATCCCGGCCCGGCCCATGATGATGCCCTTTGTGGGGAAGTCGGGACCCTGAACATGCTCCATCAGCTCGCCCAGGGTGGCGTCCGGATTATCCAGCACACAGATGCACGCACCGATGACCTCCCGCAGGTTATGGGGCGGGATATTGGTGGCCATACCTACGGCAATGCCGGAGGAACCGTTGACCAGCAGATTGGGGAACCGGCAGGGCAGCACCCGGGGCTCCTTGCGGCTCTCGTCGAAGTTGGGGTCCCAGTCCACGGTGTCCTTTTCGATGTCCCGCAGCATTTCGCCTGCGATCTTGGCAAGCCTGGCCTCAGTGTATCGGTAGGCCGCAGGGGGATCGCCATCCACGGAGCCGAAGTTGCCGTGGCCGTCCACCAGCATATAGCGCATGGAGAAATCCTGGGCCAGGCGCACCAGGGCGTCGTACACGGACGCGTCGCCGTGGGGGTGATACCGGCCCAGCACGTCGCCCACGCAGGTGGCGGACTTCTTGAAGGGGCGGTCCGAGGTCAGATTGTCCTCGTACATGGCGTAGAGAATGCGCCGGTGCACGGGCTTCAGTCCGTCCCGCACGTCGGGCAGGGCCCGGCCCACGATCACGGACATGGCGTATTCGATATAGGATTTTTCCATCTCCGGCACCAGGGACCGCTCCACAATGTGCTGGTCCGGGTACCGCAGCTCCTCAGGGTCGTACTGTGGTTTTTTGCTCATATTTTATTCTCCTTGTGGGGATGGTGAAATTCAAAAATGCAAAAAATGCATGCATTTTTTGAATCAATAGTCCAGATTCACCGCGTATTTGGCGTTTTTCTCAATGAACTCCTTCCGGGGCTCCACCTTTTCGCCCATCAGCACCGTAAACGTGGCGTCGGCGGCCACGGCGTCGTCCAGGGTGATGCGGCGCAGGGTGCGCTTCCCCGGGTCCATGGTGGTCTCCCACAGCTCATGGGGATTCATCTCGCCCAGGCCCTTGAAGCGGCTGATGTCGATCTTCACGTTGGGATTCCCCGCCCGCATTTCGGCGGAAATGGTGTCCCGCTCCTCGTCGGTATAGGCAACCCGCTGCTGCTTGCCCCGGGTCAGCTTATACAGAGGGGGCACGGCGGAGTATACATACCCCTCCTCGATCAGGGGCCGCATAAACCGGAAGAAGAAGGTCAGCAGCAGCGTCCGGATATGGGCGCCGTCCACATCGGCATCGGCCATGATGATGATCTTGTGATACCGCAGCCGGTTCAGGTCCAGCTCGTCGCCGATCCCGGCCCCCAGAGCCGTGATCACCGGCTGAAGCTTGTCGTTGCCGTACACCTTGTCCGCCCGGGCCTTTTCCACGTTCAGCATCTTGCCCCACAGAGGCAGGATGGCCTGGAAGCGGGAGTCCCGTCCCTGAGTAGCAGAGCCGCCTGCGGAGTCGCCCTCCACGATATAGATCTCCGTCAGCTCGGGGTTATTTTCGTTGCAGTCCCGCAGCTTGTCGGGCATGGCCGCCCCGCCCAGGGCGGTCTTGCGGCGAATGGATTCCCGGGCCTTTCGGGCAGCCTCCCTGGCCCGGTTGGCGGTCAGGGCCTTGTCCAGAATGGTCCGGGCCACCACCGGGTGCTCCTCCAGATACACGGCCAGCTGGTCGGATACCACGTTGTCCACCAGGGTGCGGATGGAGGCGTTGCCCAGCTTGGCCTTGGTCTGTCCCTCGAACTGGGCCTCCGTCAGCTTCACGGAGATCACGGCGGTGATGCCCTCCCGGACGTCCTCGCCGGAGACCTTGTCTCCCTCCTTGATCATGCCGTATTTCATGCCGTAGACGTTCAGCACCCGGGTCAGGGCCGTTTTGAAGCCCGTCTCATGCATGCCGCCCTCGGGGGTGTGGATGTCGTTGGCGAAGGACACCAGCGTTTCGTTATAGCTGTCGTTGTATTGCAGCGCCACCTCGGCGGTGCTGTCACCCTTGGCCCCGGCCAGATAGACGACCTCCTCATGCAGCGCCGTCTTGTTGCGGTTGAGCCAGGTAACAAATTCCCGGATGCCTCCCTCGTAGCACATGGAGTCGCTTTGCTCCTGGCCGGGCCGGGCGTCGGTAATGGTGATACGCAGCCCCGCATTCAGGAACGCCTGCTCCCGCATCCGGGTGTGCAGCGTTTCATAGTCATACACCAGGGTGTCGAACATCTCCGGGTCCGGCTTGAAGGTAACGGCGGTGCCGGTCTGATCGGTGTCGCCCAAAATTTTCATCTCCTGGGTGATCGCTCCCCGGGAGAACTTCATCTCGTAAATTCTGCCGTCCTTCTGAACCTGCACCTCCAGCCATTCGGACAGGGCGTTGACCACGGACGCGCCCACGCCGTGGAGGCCGCCGGATACCTTATAGCCTCCGCCGCCGAACTTACCGCCGGCGTGGAGCACGGTGTATACCACCTCCAGCGCCGGCCGGCCGGTCTGCTTCTGGATGTCCACGGGGATGCCGCGGCCGTTATCGGTAACGGTGATGGTGTCGCCGGGGTTGATGGTAACAGTGATCTCGGTGCAGTATCCGGCCAGTGCCTCGTCAATGGCGTTGTCCACGATCTCATACACCAGATGGTGCAGGCCCGAGGCCGATGTGGAGCCGATATACATGCCGGGCCGCTTGCGCACCGCCTCCAGCCCCTCCAGAACCTGAATTTCCGAGGCGTCATAGGTGGTGTCCACGGCGGTGACTTTTTCCAGTTCGCTCATTGGGTCATCTTTCCTTTCCTTGGGTCTTTCCTGTCATTCCCGGGAACCCGGTGTCTGCCGATCTCCCGGCAATGACAGGGAATTCTTTACTTCTTTTCCGCTCTTTTCACCAGCGTCTGGGTATTCAGCTGGGAAATATATACGATCTGCCGGTGATACGGATGGTCGCACACCAGAAACGACTTGGGAATGTCGTCGCACACCGGCAGCACCACGCCCTCCTGCTCCGCCTGGTCCAGAAACCGCCGGGTCTGAGCGGACTGGGACGTGATATCCAGATCGAATATGCCGATGATGCGCCGGTCGTTGACCATGACGTTCTGGCCGATATGCAGAAAGCCCATCACAGCACCTTTCCTTCCCGAACGTGATACACCCGGCCGGACAGCAGCGCATCCAGCCGGTCGTTTTCGCAGCAGGTGATGAACACCTGTCCGCCTGCAATGCGGTTGAGCACATACTCCTGCCGCCGGGGGTCCAGCTCCGACAGCACGTCGTCCAGCAGCATCACCGGATACTCTCCGATGGCGGTTTTGTGAATCTCCCGGTCCGCCAGCTTCAGACTCAGGGCTGCGGTGCGCACCTGGCCCTGGGAGCAGAAATGCCGGGCCTCCAGCCCGTTTACCGTCACGGCGATATCGTCCTTATGGGGTCCCGACAGGCACAGCCGGGAGGCCAGCTCCGCCTGATGATGCTGTGCCTGGTGCTCTGCCAGCGCCGCCGCAATGTCCGCCGCCGGACCCAATGGGTCCTCCACGGTTTTCACGGTCTGATACAACAGAGCCAGCTCCTCCCGTTCCCCGGAGCACTCCCAGTGGGCCCTCTGGGCGTGGACGGCCAGGGCCTGCACATACCGCGCCCGATAGCTGATGAGCACCGCTCCCACCTGGCACAGCCGCCGGTCAAAGTCGGGCAGGGTGTCCAGCAGCTGAGGATACTCGTCACTGTCCCGGAGGATGCGGGTCTTGTGTTCATACAGCCGCCCGTATTCCGCCAGGGCCTCGGCATACCGGGGCCGCAGCTGGCACAGGGACATATCCATGAACCGCCGCCGGGCCGCTGCACCGTCCCGGATGAGAAACAGGTCCTCCGGCGAGAAAAACACCGTGTGCAGCACCTGGGACAGGTCGCCGCCGTTTTTGGCGGCCACACCGTTGACGGTCATCTTCCGCCGCCGTCCCCGGGTCAGCCGAATCTCCGTTTCAAATTCCCGCTCCCGGGACCGGATCTGTCCCACCAGCCTGGCCCTGTCCGTTCCGAAGCCAATAAGCTCCCGATCCGCATGGGTCCGGGGACTGCGGCCGCAGGACAGATACACAATGGCCTCCAGCAGGTTGGTCTTTCCCTGGGCATTGTCTCCATAGATCACGTTGCAGCTTTCATCAAAGGTCAGCTGCTGGCTGTCGTAATTCCGGAAGCCCTCCAGCAGCAGTCCTTCAATCCGCATACTGCACGCCGTAGCGCTGTCCCAGGGCGTCCACCACATCGCCGGGACGAAGCTTCTTGCCTCGCATGGTGCATACCTCCCCGTTGACCAGGACCTCTCCCTCCTGAACCAGCAGCTTGGCCTCGCCGCCGGTGGCGGCAGCCGCCGCCAGCTTCAGCAGATCCTGGAGCTTGATATATTCTGTAGTAA
>ERZ894244.1475-NODE-1475-length-11814-cov-8.130878_pt1 | contig 11814 bp, 10 predicted proteins | sample MGYA00380299_ERZ894244 | MGnify/ENA primary metagenome ERZ894244 (study PRJEB32331, sample SAMN06328444) | human gut metagenome | biome: human gut microbiome; feature: stool | host: Homo sapiens | collected 2014-06-26 ... | reverse complement strand
ACTCCTTCCTCTCTGCCGCTTCCTTCCAGGAAACCACCCGTGTCCTCACTGAAGCAGCGATCAAAGGCAAGGAAGATCCGCTCCTCGGCCTCAAGGAAAATGTCATCATCGGCAAACTTATTCCGGCTGGTACAGGCATGTCCCGCTACCGCAAGCTGAATGTCATCCATAAGGGTGAATCCTTCGAAACCGGATCCGATGCGGAATAATTGATGCATCATAAAAAGCAGTCCTCTATTTGGGAGGACTGCTTTTTTGATGGGTTCGAGGTTCAATGGGTTCAATGGAGGCAGATTCTTCGACTCATGCCTCAATTATTATGACAACCACCATCTAATATACGAAATTCCCACCGCTTATGATGACGAATGGCGACGTGGAGTATAGAATGGCGTCAGGCGCTTTTCTCGTATCGCTACGCTCTTCTTTTGGGAGAGTGACAGGAGTGATGGGCGGCGCGAAGTGTCGCAACGTTATTGGAGCGGATGATAAATAAGAAAGCGTTGCTCTCATATCGTCAGACTTCCCCACATGTGTAATGCTATTAAGTTAAGAAAATTGATAGCGAAGTAGCGTTTTACTTCCCCACTTCGAGGGGAAGCTTCGGAGACAATAGGGGGGCTAGTGGTTATTTAACAATGTTAGGGTGCACTTGTCAACAAAAATTGGACACGAAACTAAAAAATTAGGCATAAAAATTGAATACTTGTACAAGATACAGTGAATCTTCCAACATCGTCTCGGGAACCGCCAGACACTTTATGCCAACTACAACTTGAATAAGTTCAGTATTTAGAAATATGGCGTTCTCGGTACTGCTTCGGCGTCAAGTAGCCCAATGTATAGGCTGGTCTATATTCATTAAAGAAATGGATGTAATCATCCACCTCTTCCGCGATGGACTTCTCTCCGGTCACGTGCAAGTCCATGAACATCTCGGCCTTAATCCATCCATTAACAGATTCCATTGCAGCGTTATCTGTTGGCGTTCCGGCACGTGACATCGACCGGGTAATGCCGTACATGGGCAGCAGGTCGTTGTAGGCCTTAGATGCGTAGACAGATCCCTGGTCCGTGTGCAGGATCATTTGGTGTTCTGGATGTTGCTCCTTCCATGCAATCAGATCTCTCAGCCCACTGATATAGGTCATGCGGTTGCCACGCTTTGCCGAAAGGGAATAGATGACAATCTCATTGTTCCAGAGATCCATGTAAAGAGTCAGTTCGTAGTAGGTGCCCTTCACATAAAACGCTGTCATATCGCTCACGATGCACTGCATCGGCCCGTCAATCTGCATCTCTGACAGGAGCAGATTTGGGAATATCCGTGCCGGATCTCCAGCCTTCTTGTAGCGGTAATGCTTGGACTTGCTCTTGATTCCCGCAATTTTGCAACACTTATGAGCATAGGGGTCAGACAGGACAATGTTTTTGTCTAGGCGTATCTTGGCATTCAGCCAGCGGTAACCATGCGACGGATACTTCGAGTGGTATTCTTGAAACAGCCTGACATTGCTTGCAAGGTTCTTCTCTCTTTCCGAAGGATGGGAGAGATGCTTCTTCCATGCGTAGAAACTGCTCCGCTGGATGCCCATTGCTTTACATAGGATCTTCACTGGGATTTCTCCTGACAGCTCCATAATCACTTGGTAGTCTTGCTGGCGTATAGAATTACCGTACCATCTCCCTTCACCTCGTAGCCTTTTTTTAACCTTGCTTCTGTGATCCTGGCCTTGATCAGCTCCTGGATCAATTCCGCCTTTGTCATAGATTTCAGTTCATCCAGCTCTACCGGCTCTTTCTTGAAAGAGAGTGCGCCGATGGATCTCTGACCGTGTTTGGGCGGCAGCCGATTGACATCCCGATACATTCTCATGTAATTCCGTGCGGTCTGCTCACTAATGCCATATTCTTCCGCGGCTTCATACCGACTTATTTCGCTGTAGTAAATTCGTCGACCGATGTCCAATCTTTGTTCTTTCGTGTACTTCATGGCAAACCTCCTGTCCAGTAAGGGGGACACTCTGTCCAGCGCTTATTTTGCACTGCCTATGCAGTGTACACTGTATGTCTAAAGATTACCCCCTCTGTGTCCAATTTTAGTTTACCACTTCAAGAGACGATTAAGTACCCCCCCGATTTGGGGGTAACCTAATCATTTTCCCCAATTTTTTGTCCCACAATTCTGGTTCAAACGGCATAAATCCCGCGCATGGATGGAAAGTTAATTCACCAAAGTACACTTTATGATTGATTTCATATAGATCCACTCGGACAAAAGAAATATTCTTGGCTAGCGTTTTAACAATCTGCTTCATCTCCTCAAATTTTTCCGGTTTGGGTGGTAATGACTCAAAATGCTGATAATCACCTCGATTAAACGGCTCCAGATGATAATCCATATCAGCAAAAATCATGTGAGCCTTGGTATGGTCATCCAGATGATCTGATACATACAAAAGTTCTGGTTTACCCGCAAAACAATAAAACTTATAGTCTCGTAAACTTTCATCAGGGTTCCCTTTATCACTCTGCTCATGCAGCCATAAAACATAGCTATCACTTAATACTAAGTACCCCCCCATTTTCGGGTAGCCTAATCAATTCGCCAAGTTTTTTATCCCATTTTTCCGGGCTGAATTCTTCCAGTCCACTTCCCGGATAGAAAGTCAACTCCCCGAAATAAGGTCTTCCTTTCACCTCATAAAAATCTACTCGAACAAAAGGTATCTTCTGTGCCAGCTTTTCGGCAAGTTGTTTCATCTCATCATAAGACTTTGGCTTTTCTATCTCTTCCTCTGCCACAGGATAGTGCCGCGCAAAAGGAAGCCGCTTCCAGTCCGTATCATAGAACGTAACTCGAAGACCTTTATCAGAGAATCGATCACTACATACAAAAGTTTCTTTTACCTTGCTATCAAAACACATGATCTTGTAGTCTTTCAGCTCATCGTCCATGTCATCACACATATATTTCTCCGCAATGATACGAGGTTTTACATTCTTATACGGCCATTCACGCCCAGACCAGTAATAATTTCGCTTTAAGCACTTTTCAATACGAATTTTAGTTATTTTTTTGTCCAGCTTACTCTTGTCTCTGCAAATCACCAGCCCTCCACTATCATGTGTACACTTCAAAACGAACTGATCTGGCAAAGTATCAAAATCAATGTCATCAAAGTGGTCCCATATCCCCAGCGTCGGGATGATATATTGCTCCCCAATCTTATCCGCTACGTACTTCTTGACTTCGTATTTATCCACCAAAGTCGTATATAGCGGATTCCGATCATGAATCTTCAGCCACTGCAGCTTTTCATTAAACGTCTGCGGATTATCAAGATGAAGCGGCTGCCCCATGGTAAGTCTATACTTCATTTTTAGATAGGTCTCATCATCAAGAAAATTGAGCAAGCCCATTTTCGCGAAATAAGAAAATAATATATCTTTATGCTTTAATGCTTTGAATAACATACTGAAATAATTACGCATCTATTTCCTCTTTCGAACAAAATATTACATCACGATCAAAATACCATAAACTGGTATGGATTACTCTTTTAAAGGATATTCCAAATAATCATAAAAATCGAAAGTATCAAAATAAAAGGCTCCCTAAAGCAATAGTTCCTCCCTGTTGTGATTTGATTGATCAGTTCTGGTAATAAAACTACCAGAGAAATGGAAAAATAGATAACGACTCTAGCCCAATTTGAAAAGACGAAAGCAATAGGTTGGAGCACTGCTGCAAATCATAATAGCTGGTAGTAGAGCTTTATATTATCAGGTATATTGCCTTTATAAAAAGCAAATATAATCAAAACACAGCCCCATAGAACCCCCAACATTGAAATACCGCCATTAAACTCATATGCCGTTTCATTTCGCGCGAAAGCACTTAAAAAGTGCACAATATAGTTACCAAAAATACCAATAGCCCCTGATGCCAGAATAGATGCTCCCATTGTAAACAATTTCACCGGAATCATAGGTAAAAAATACGCTAGGATAAAGATTGCTGCCGTTCTATGAAACAACGCGGCTAAAAGCACCATCCCCAGAAATGGAAAAAATTTTCTATTCTTTATGTATTTATACGAATATATCAAAAGAGCCATTGCGCACCATTGCCGAAAGATTCCCATGGAAGCCCACCACATACCACTTCCAACAAAAATAACAAGGCTTAATTCTGGCATAGATGATTCTCTCTTTATCCACGAAAAGATGGGAACCAAAATGACAAATGCGAGAACCAACAAGAAAGACCTGGAATCCTCAAAAAAATGCCAACAATCCAGTTTAGCAGCATATACAAGGGTTCCCAGCCAAATCCAAGTGCATCTTCAAAATCCCAATTTTGAAGATAGTCATATGCATTGCAGTAAACGGCTGTATCCGCTCCTACAGAAACATCTTGCATCGCAAACAGAGCAATCAATCCCAAGCAGCTTGCATGGTAGATTATATTTTTTTAAAAGCGACTATTTATGAACCCCCAAAGTACAGAAAAGAGTGTAAATGTTGAAATCAAATATACATACATTCAACAAAACTGCCTTCCCTCAAATGGCAGATAGCGTATCAATGCATCAAAGCAACCAAGCTACACTTTCCACATATCATTTCCCATTCCGCTAGTACAAAACTCTGTTTGGACATCTAATCAACTCTTCATTTTTATCAATAAACTGATCTATCTCTTTTACGCAATCTTTATACCGCCAATTCGCCTTATCTAACTTGTGAAATATTTCCCTTGCTTCCTCAAGTACAGCCACGCTCTCTTTCACTTGTCCGCTTTTCAACACATACAATTTTCTCGGAATTTGGGACAATTTTTCTTTTTTTTCTTCAGAGTCCATCCCATTAGTCACATATTCAATAAAACCGGTTATAAATAAGTAATATTCTTCTTTGTCGTTTAAGTGTCCAACAATTTCAGCCTGATTGAAAATAGAAAGACATTTTATTAACAAATCCGATTTGCCTTTCGTTCTAAGAGCAATGCTCAGCACACGAAGTAACAACGTTCCCATCTCTGACAGATAACCAATACTGATAAAAAAGGACAAGAAATTTTCCCAATCTTGGCTGCTTTTATCATATAAATAATAGGTATCCGCAAGCCCCAGCATCAAATTATCCTCATACAAAAGCAGGGATTGGCGCCCTGATTCTCCATGAGTTCCATATATCTTATTCTCAAAAGACGACCATTTTTGTAAAGAGCCCTTTCCAGGCGCAGCTTGCAACACCTCGCTATCAAAGCTATCCAGCCAAAATTTATAGTCCGTATCCATATCTATACCGCTGCCCAAGAGATGCCAAATCATGTGATCGATTTTGCACTGGTACTCCTTTTCTTTTGCAGACTTTTCATGATACGGGCGATTTTTTCCAGTATTATTGTAGCCTGGATAATCTGTATATTTAAACACATTCAGTATCCACTGCGCCTTTACGTTTTTTGCTATTTCATTTCCATTTTCTTTATTCACTCCGCCACTAGCCAAGACCCCGGTATACAATTCGTAAGATACCTGTTCGCCATTCCAATAAAATAAAGGAAGTTCAGACAGTGCCACTTTCTGCTGCAACTTTTCATAACACTCATAATAAAAATACTTCAGCACATAAAAAGCAAGGGCCGTATGAAACTGATTCTTATCCATTTTCTTGTTTTCAGACAAAAAAGGCTTTACTTCCAAAAGAAAATTCTTAACCTTACGTGCTGTCACATGGTTTTCTAATGAATTTGCTCCCTGGAAAAGGCCTCGATAAATTGGCAGACATCCCCCACTTTCAATGTACGCAGCCGGTGAAATGAAAGCACTTTTCGCAGAGCTTACAAATGACTCTTCCGATATTTTGATATCATTCAATTCCTGATTCATGTTTAAATCCATCATCAATTGTTCCGCCATAGTTCGATACGTTACTTTCGACAAGCTCATTTCTACGGGGATAAATTTTTCTCTATAATCTGCCCCTAAATTTAATCTATCAAAACCAGTTTTATCATATTCATAGATGACCTTAAAGTATTCACTCTCAATTTCATTAACTATTGCCCATACTCTCTTCACATCTTCTGCGTTAGATACTCTTTCTAAATCCTCAAAAATCACAAGAACTTTCTTGCCCGTTTTCTTTATGTCCGCGGATAAAGTGAAAAAAATATCTGATTGTTTTTCCTCATTTGCCCATCCGCCTAGCAGAGCATATTTTAATGTAGAAATATAGGAATTTTTCCATAAGCGTTTAAATGCACTCGATGCAGAAGAATATACGCCTTCCGACGCTAGGAACTGGGAAATTTGGTCAATCAAAACTGTATCAATTTCTCCATACTTATACGCCAATACATGGATTTTGATGATATAGTATTCATTTTGGGAATTTTCACAAAAACGATCTACCATAAAAGTTTTCCCGTTTCCCCATTCAGAAGTAACACCGACAACATTGTTGTGCTGAAGCAACTTTCCCAATCGTTCTATATCCTGTTTACGTTCCGAGAATATACCGCCCAAGTACAAATCACCTTCATTTTTCTCCTTTTCCTTCTCGGTTTTTTCATGGAAAACCCGTTTTGTCAATGTCTTTATTGCCTTCACTATTCTGCTAATTATATTTTTACGTCCAGTACAAGCAAAGTAAACAAAAAATACTATAGCGATAACGCCCATTATAAGAAGAAATACATGATACGCAGATAGAGCGCCAAAGTCTTTATCACATAACTCATTCCAAAATGTGTACCACGCAAGGATATATCCATCACTGTTTTTATTTAGTGCATAAAGCAAATATGTGCCTGCGCTTCCCGCGGCTAAAAAAGAAGTGCTCCGATAGGGGGTTACATTAAATTTGGATTTGTAATTAAAATGAACAAGCAAAAAAGAGATGTCAAGAATCGCAAGAAATAGCCAAAGTCTTGGAAACCAGAATTTATCAAAGATAAACAGGAAGAATATCATTATCCCACAAAACTTGCAAATCAGTTGTTTCGCATTAACATTCATCGTTTCACGTCCTGTAACTGCAAAAATAGATTTCTTTTTTACGACAAGCACTCCACATACTCCCGCCAGGATTGATTTACCACAGCAGGAGTAAATTGCGCCGCTCTATCTTTCATCTTTCTCCCCAGCAACATTTTCCCTGTTACCGGCAATTGGATTATCTCGGCCATTTTAGCAGCCAATGCGTCTTCATCAGTTGGAATCAACTGCTTTTTCAGCTTATCACCAAACAGCTCTCTCGGCCCACCGCATGGGCAATCTGTCGATATACAAGGCACTCCCGCAGCCATTGCTTCCATCAGTGCATTCGGCATTCCCTCAAAGTCCGAAGAAAGGACAAACACATCGGCTGTCTCTAATACTTTCTCCACATGATTCGTTGCCCCCATCAAAAAGGCTTTCTCGTGAAGACCAAGCGCATCGATCTGCTTTTGCAGTTCTCCACGCAGAGAACCTTCTCCATAAATTTTCAAACGGGCCTCAGGATACCGCTCGACCACTTTCGAAAAAGCCGCAATTAAAAGAGCATGATTTTTCTGCTCTTCCAAACGTCCACAGGTCACGATTTCTCCTGGAACCAGATGTCTCTCCACGTGATAAAAATCCTCTTTCACTGCATTATAAATGATACGGGACTTCTTCTGCAGTCTTTTCGGAAACCAGTTCTTTGCCTCTTTCGTCTGAAATACACAGCCATCTGCAAAAGGCAACAGGTACTTCCCCACAATATGCCCCACACGCCCAGCATACTCCTTGTCCGGATCATTTCGTACAGAAATCAGGTTTTTCACAGGCAGTCCCAATGTCGCCAGTATTGCACGGAAATTGGGTTCTGCCATAAAAGAAACTAAAATATCTGGTTTTTCATCTTTGCAAAGCTTTCTCAATCTTTTAATACGCGTAATATTTCTTTTTAGCTTGGATTGTTTAATCTCATGCTCTTCCAGCGTGATTCTTTTCACAGCATTCGGAACTGTATATTCCCAAGTATCTCGAAAAGAAGTTACAAGAATGGTTTTATATCCCTGACGTGAAAAGTAATCTGCTAAATTAATCATAACTCTTTCCGCACCACCATCATGAATGGCATTGATATAAAACATAATCTTTTTCATACTTTATTATCGCCTTTTGATAAAATACAGTTTTTCAAGAAATATATCCAGTACAGACTTTGACCGTTTCCGTAGTGGTATGTTTTGCATTTTAGTAAAATCATTAGCATTCGAAACTAAGAATTTTTCCAAATAATCAAATGTATCAACATTCATCATATTGGGATGGTAGCAAAATGTAACTACATGGAAAGGCAATTTTCTGACATGCCCAGACTGCTGCGGTACAAAATAAAAATCATTTTGGAAATATACATCGTTTGCAATGGTGTCACTAATAACCCTTATATCAGATTCCTTCTTCAGCGCTAATAATGTATTTTCATCCAAAGTATGCGATGGAGCGAAAAAAACTTTCGGGAATACATCATGAGCATGAAGTATCTGCAATCCATGCCGAATCATTTCACACTGATGGGAAAGTGGGACGCCTGCAAATTCACTCCGGGGATTGATTGGGTTCAATCCCCCTTCCTGGGTCGTATACTTATGGTAACAACCATGTAAGGCCAGTTCCCAGCCTTTTTTTCCCCATCTATCTACCGTTTCCCAGAAATTCACATCTCGAGGATATGCATTCACCAAAGATGGATCTTTATTGTCGGGAATAATCCCCACGAGTGGTTTGATATGGTATGCATCCAGCAAATCTTCCATCCGTTTCCATTTCGGTACATCCATATACTCAGAAGCATCATCAAGACGCATAATATACTTGGTCATTCGACACCATTCTCTCCATATAATTTCAAATAAAAAGCAGATAGTTTTCTCGCCACTTCTTTGGCATCAAATGCCCGCAGTTTTCTCTGATTTTCTTCGCTGCAGCCGGTTCTCTTCTTCTGGCTTTCTATTTCGAAAGCATTGAGCCAGGCAGTCATATCCGTCACAGGAAGATACTTCGGAAGAGACGTAAGCTGTACGTTTCTCGTGATGTTATCTGAAATCAGGCACGGCAACCCGCTTGCCTGTGCTTCTACAACAGAAACGGGAAGGCCTTCCCACAGGGACGGAAAGGCAAATACATCCATCACCTGATAGTAGTCTTCTGTATTGGACCTCGCACCGGTAAAAATCACATGGTTCATTATATTCATCTGTCCGCAGGTCTTTTTCATAGGCTGCAGCAGCGTCCCGTCTCCCACCAGCAGCAGCCGGCTATGCGGGTGCTTTTTTAAATAGGCTGAAAATGTCTGTAGTAAAAAAATATGATTTTTAGGCTTTGTAAATCGTCCGATATGTCCGATGACAAATTCATCCTCCAAGATTCCAAGCGATTGTCTAACGGTTTTCCTCTTTGCTTCGCTATAAGTGAAGCGATGGATGTCGATACCATTGGGTATCATCTGATAATTGTCCTGCTTCGTCGCTTTCTCTCCATACATCCACTTCCCTGCCAAGTCTGAGCAGGAAAAGAGGTAGTCTGCGATATACCGCGTGGGGTGCTGCATAATGGTCTTGACCAGCCCTAAAAGGCCTTTCCCGTTGGATGTGCTATGGCTATGTGCAATGGTCGTCAATCCATGTTTCTTGGCTATCGAGAGGTAGATGGCCGATGTACTTCTGACATGGCCATGTATGATTTTATACTCCGGGTGTTCCGTGAAAAAGTGTTCCCACCATTTCAAATAAGTGAAATGATTGATAAAGGTATACTTGGGGCAGACAAAGATTCTTCCTCCCATCTTTCTGACTTCTTCGTATAAGTCTTTTTCTTCTTCCGGCGTAACCACGAAATCAAATTGTAATCGGGTACGGTCTATATTTCGATATACGCTCATAATGAATGCCTGCAAACCACCAAAATGCAGGCTGTTTATCATGTGCAGGACTCTAACTGGTTTCTCCATGCTGATATATGACCTCGGTTTTTCGTTTCTGTATAATTACGGTATTGGCCGGGTATCTGCCTCGAATCACCGCTCCCCCTGCCACGACACAGTTATCTCCTATGTGTGTATCACGCAGAATCAGGGTATTCGCCCCAATCCAAACGTTGCTGCCAATGGTAATGGGGCTGGTCTTGAATTTCATGGCACTTACTCCCCCTATTTTTGTATAATCATGATCTTGATCATATATTAATACATTCGGTCCGAGCATCACATGATTTCCTATCGCAATCGAATCGTAAGCTGTGACAACGCATCCATTGCTCATGCCGAAGTGGCTTCCTATGGTCAGTGTCCCACCTTTTCGAACTCGGATTTTGGCACCATTGTGCATTTTCAAGATTTTCCCAATCTGAAGTGTCGAGCCGCGTTCACAGGTAATCTCCGTCAGCGGCGATGTGAGGGCGGGAAATTTGCCTTTGAAATGGCTGCCATTAGTCGCTTTCAGCATGATATATTTGAGCCCCGCCAGGGGAACACAGAACAGTGCTTTGAAATATTTATTCACGATTGTCTCCTGAATCAGCTTTTGCGATTTCATCCATATAAGCTTCAACAACAATTTTTCTATCAAACTCACGTACTATCTTTTCTCTACCGAAAAGCCCCATCTTTTCCTGTTGTTCCGAATTCAAAAGTAAAAATTTTTTCACTGCCTGGATAACGGCGTTTTCATCCTTGATGGGTATCAAAAAGCCTGTAATGCCATCATCCAGTGTTTCTCTGCATCCAGGTCGATTCGCAGCAATGACCGGCCTCCCGGACGCAGCAGCTTCCAAAAGAACGTTGCTCATCCCCTCTGGATAATAAGAAGGATAAAGGAAACAGGAGCATTTTTCGTAGTAAGAGCGCAAATCTTTCTGTGGGCCATGATAAACAACCTTCGGATCATTCTTTAATATTTGTAGGTATTTCGGATCATCACAAGCACCGCAGATATCAAAAATCACATCATTGGAAGCAAACTGATGCGCAGCAGCCAGAAACAAGTCAATTCCCTTTTCTTTCATCACTCGTGCAACGAAAAGGAAATGTACTTTCCCATCATGCCACGGAAGTAACTTGTATTTCTCTAAATCAACGCCTGACCCCGGTAAAACTCTAGTACGAGCCTCCTGCTTGAGCATTCCATGCTTTTTGAAAAATTTCAAGTTATCTGTATTTTGAAAAAACACACAATCGGCTCCAGCCACACCTATTTTGTATAAACGGATAGTAAGCTTCTGCATAAGACCAGGTATCTCAACAGGCGTTCCCAAGCCAGTCACGTTTGGCAGATAATGGATGTGTAAGTTTTGACAGGCCATGCCTCCATATACATTTGGCTTGATGTTATAAGTCAGTACGACATCTGGATTTTCATTCTTTAAAATTCTGCGATACTGCAAAAGAAGGCTCAAGTCCGCGAATGGATTCTTCCCATGCCGTCCAGTGTGAACACCTATTAATCTCGCACCTATTTTTTTTAGTTTCTCTTGATGTTCCAGAAGCTGTCCTACAATAACCACATCATAATTAGCTTCAATAAGCCTTTGAATGATGGCACCACGTAAATTATACGCATAGGTCGTATCGTTAATCAATATAACTACTTTTTTCATTTTTTCGCTGTGACCTGCCCTTCCGCTACTCCCTCCGTGCTCTCCTTCATAAAGAGTATCTTCACAGTGGCGAACATGATCTTGAAGTCTTCGAAGAGGCTGGGCTCGGAGATATACATCAGATCCATCAGGAGCTTGTCGTAGGGCGTCGTATTGTACTGGCCGTAGACTTGGG
>ERZ894244.1474-NODE-1474-length-11823-cov-5.872281_pt1 | contig 11823 bp, 1 predicted proteins | sample MGYA00380299_ERZ894244 | MGnify/ENA primary metagenome ERZ894244 (study PRJEB32331, sample SAMN06328444) | human gut metagenome | biome: human gut microbiome; feature: stool | host: Homo sapiens | collected 2014-06-26 ... | reverse complement strand
CCATGGACGAGTGGCATAAATGGTTCGGGAAACGGATCGGCTACGGATCCGTGGCAGAGGCCAAGGGCGAAGCGGCGGACGACATGTCAGATGAAGAACGAGCCGAGCTGCAGGACAAGAGCGACGCTGCCTTAAAGCAGCGGTGCGCAGAGATCCGCTCGAGCCAGGTGGCCTACATTCAGAGCAGAGTGCAGAACATCACCAAAGGAATCCTCGAAATGGAGCAGAACGGTTCCACGCCCGGCCAGGCGTATGAGTACGCCGCGGATATTGTGAACAACGATCCCTTGCTGAAAGACTCTTCGGCGGGCGTCACGCTCTTAGGCCGTCTGATGAATCAGAAGAGAACCTACGAAAATTCACAGAACAGAGCTGCCAATGTAGGAAGAGGCCTTGATACCAGCGGCTGCCTAAAGGAGAAAGGGTTCAACGCCTTAGAAGGATTTATCGGGACGAAAATCAATTCCATCGAAGACCTGGACAACACCATCAAAGACCTGCAGGAAGAAGGCGTCTACCTCACTGCAGAGCAGGATGCCAAGATTCGGAAAGACGTCATCGACTGCGGAAACGGCGTGGGAACCTTTGCCGTCAAGATCCCGGATGATGATGCCACCATTGCGGCCATGTGCTATACCAACACCTCCGCCGTCACCTCGACAGCGAAAATGCTCATTAAGAGAGAAATTATGGATTTCAAAAACGAGCAGGGGAGAGATCCTGATAATGACGAACTCCGCACCATCTACTACGATGTGATCGGGAAAGAAGGTCTCGACAGCACTGGTAAAACGAAAATCGGCGGGATTAGCATCTTCGGTGTAAACCTTTTCGGGGATGACTACGAAGCTCCAACCATGAGCAAAGCACAGGCCTACAACGATCACATCAGGGAAACGTCGCAGGCCGTAGACGAAGATGGAAATCCGAATGGTTTCTACATTGACGTGGACTACGGGAACGGAAAGACTGAGACCAAGTGGGTATCTGATGAACAGATGAGACAGATTTCCAATGGAGAATTAAGCGTATTCGATATTTGAGAGGAATCACCATGGACGAAGAAATTTTAGGAAGCGTGCTGCATGGGATCAAGCCGAAAGACTACACACCCATAAAGGTGAGACAGACACCGGAATTTGGCGGCATTCAGCTCACCGAAGAGCAGCAGGCCAAGAAGGATAATATGGAATCCGTCAAGGATGGAGAGATCCTGCCCTTAGGCGGCTTCACTGACACCGTAGAAGCCCAGTGGGAATCCGCCAAAGACCTCGTGAAATCCACCGACGTATACAAGAACCTTTTCGGAAACAGCGCACCGGATGATAACCGCCTCGAACAGTCTGAGAAACTTGGAAGTGCGCTAGGCATTGCCCCACAGCTGATTGCCTCCGATCCGGATATGTACAAGGCAGCTGTCACCACCTATGAGAGACAGAGGAATGCTGCCGCGCTGAACAACCAGCCATTTTCTGCCAAGACCTTGAATGAACTCTACCCGGAACTCGACACGGAAGACCCCGTGGCCACTACCATTGCGCTGAAGGACTATACCAACATCCTGAAGAACCGCGAAGCAGCAGCGCAGGGCGCGGCGGTTTATACCATGCCGGAAAGCAAGCTCACCGACCTTTCCAACGTCATTGGCTACCTCTACGACACCGGCACCCATTTTGCGGGCACCGCCTACGAAGCCGGACAGGCCCTTGACGCACAGAGCGAACTCATGTACAAAGCTTCCATCGGGGAAATCTCCGATGAAGAAGTAGAGAAAGCCATCCCTGATCTGATGAATGCGCAGAAAGCATATAACGCAGAAATCGGGGACTCCTATGTGGCCAAGATTGTAGGGGAAACCATCTCCCAGCTTTCCATGCAGAAGAATATGATCATGCGCGGCGCAGCAGAAATCCTCGCTCCGATCGCCCCATTGGCGCAGCCTATCTTAGCTGCCACCAAAACAAACCTGCCGCAGATCGTCACCTTAGGAGCCGCATCCGCAGCGAGCGCCGTAGGAGCCACAGGCGCTGTGGCAGGAGCAGCTGTCACAGGAGTGGCCGCACTGACAGGGCTCATCGCCTTAGGCACTGCTTCTGTCTTCACAGGAACCTATAGAGCAGAAGCTGGACAGGCGTATTGGGATTGGCGCACAAAAAAGGATAAAAACGGGAAATCTGTTTATACCCGAGAGCAGGCCATTGGCCATGCCAAGAGAGTCGGAAGAATCAATGCAGCCATTGAAACCGGTGCATGGGAGCTCGCACTCAAGGGCATCACCAAAGTCTGGGGGAGCGACGCAGCCAAAGCCGTCATCAAGAACGAAGCCGCTATGAAGAGACTAATCGGCGCAGGGAGAGCTGCTGTAGGAGCTAAAGCCATCGGATACGGTGCGAAACAGTTCGCCAAAGTGGCGGCGCCTGAGATCGCAGAAGAAGGTCTGCAGTCTCTTTCTGCAGATATCGATACGAACCTCTTTGGGAAAGAAACTGTTCCCGTAAGAGAGATGATGGGAAATGCCTTGGACGCCATGATCGAAGCTGTCCCCTCCGTTGTTGGTATGTCGATCGGCGGTGCTGCTTTAGCAGGCGCAGGGGCCCATAGAGCCATGAAGAGAATCACTGGTCTCTCCGAAATGAAAGACGCCGTTATCGAATTCAAACGTGAGAACGAAAGATCCATGCTGCAGAAACTCATGGATCTCCGCGCCGAATCGTCCCTTTACAAAAAAGCACCGGAAACCTACCGGAAGACACTGCAGAACCAGCTCGATCATACCGGCTCCGGCACGCTTTACATCGACGCTTCCGCAGCGGCCGAAAATGAAAAGACACACGATGCCTTAAACAAGCTCGTAGAAGATGGCACGATCACCGCTAAAGAATTAGATGACGCCATCAAGACCGGCAAGCCCTTAGAGGTAGAGACAGGGAAATACATGCAGACCGCCACCCCCGAAACCCATGAAGCTCTTTCCGACTACACCACCATGGACAAAGGAGAAAAAACGATCCATGCCATCCGGGAAGAACGCCAGCGCATGAAAGACATGATCGACATTGTCACCATGACACGCGAAAAAAGAGAAGCGGCCGCTGCAGAAAAAATCCTGAACGACCACTTCTCCGATGATACCGATATTGGAAGAGAAGATAGGGACACCGCAAGAGAAATTCTTTCCGGCGGTTTAGATCATATAGAAGACACATGCAAGACCATCCTCCAGGAAGCCAAAGACGCATGGGGAAAGCTGACCGGCGTCAAAGAACTCCAGGACTACATGGAACGGAGAAAGACACAGGACGCAAATTTTTCCAATGAAAAAGGCGTCGATATGTTCGACGTCGGGGAAGGGAAAGATCGGGTACATCTCAGAGTTTCCAAGAACCCAGATTGGTATCAGGATTTTTATGGTGCATACGGAAGAGCACCAAACCAGCGTGAACTCTACGATATCGCCCAAGAAAAAATCATTGCCGAGAATGATAAAGGTGATGACGAATCGAAAGCTGCCATTGCAGAGATCGAAGAAGCGAAAAAGAGAGTCGAGTCCATCGAGAGAGTGAGTGAGGCGCTGAAATCCTTAAACAAAGAAGATCTCATCGCGCAGACACTACTGGATCCCGAGACCTATGAAGAAGCCTACAAGCCGCTCCTTGAGGAAATCAAGGTAGCGGGAAACGGCGCCGTCACCAAAGCCGCGCGAGACTCCGCCTTAGTCTTGGCAAAGATCGCAGAGAACTTCCATAAGAATTATGGCGTGCCATTGAAATTGGCCATGGTAAAAGCGGGGGAAGTCGTGGGAATCAGAGAAGGCGCCTACGGTATGGCTGCCTTCGACGTCAGCCGATCCGGAATTTCCAGTGTTTCCCAATTTATGGATAGAATCAAAGCTGGAAAGACAGCAGGCGAAAAGCCCAATAAAATAAGATACACCGGGAAATTCGGTGTATCTTATTCGGAAGAACAGGTTAGCCACGCAACAACACGGCACAGGGGGCACGTGCTTACCAAAGAACAGATGGATGATATCGAAAACCATTTGGATGTACTGCACAATCCTGCCCTATCGAGCAGAGGTGACGCATTAAATGGAAGGTATCACGGGAAATCGGTATTGTGCCGTATAGATGGAGGCTTAGGATCTTACTACGTTGTACTTGAGGTATCAAACGACAATGGTGTGGTTTGGTTCAAAACGGGTATGGCCGGGGGAAAAGAATCCATAGATAAGATAATAGCGGAACATTCCGCTGGCAGCCTTTCGTATAAAGACGCAGGGACGACCAGTCAGAACAATTCCGCTATTACCATAGACAGTTTACCAAATGCGCTTGGGATCGTCAAGAAAGATGCCTATCACCAAATGGCTGGAGAATATGCCCATAACGTTCTATCGGGCAAGTCGACAAAGAAGGATATGGCCGAGCGGCAGCTGGACGCAGATGAGAAATCCTTCGCAGATAGCGTAGATCGTTTTATGGCAGGAAAGATTTCCACAGATACTATCCAAGTCATGAGGACTCCGCTTGTGATGAGGCTTGTAGGAGCTGAAGTTCTGCCGGTTGAAATTTCTGTATCCGACTTGAAAAAAGTTTTAGTAGACAAGCATACGGATATCACTCCGGACATCATGAAACAAATTCCACGTGCACTTACGGATCCGATGATGATCTTTTCTACATACAGTGGAAAAAACGGAGAAGCACGTAAGGTGATCGTGCTTGAGCTCGAGGACGAGAATGGAGCTACCATCGTGGTTCCTATGGAATTGGAACACATGAGCGACGGGTATAAAGTCAACCGAATGACAAGCACTTACGGGAAGACGGATAGAAAAACCGGAGAGCCATCGTATGAGTGGTTTAAAAAGCAGCTAGAGGCAGGGAATCTTGAGTATGTCAATAGAAAAAAGGCTACCGACTGGATTTCTACAGAGCAGCCCGATTGGCTCATACCTAAAGAAAAAGTCGATAACCTTTTATCTGCTCCTAATGTAGCAAATGAAGAAAACCTTGTCAAGCTGAAAAGCGAAAATCCCACCTACTACCAGACGGCTGCAGACAAAGACCTCGTCGTCTATCACAATGTTTCTGCTGGCAAATTGAGAGAAGCCATCAAGCTGGGCGGGCTCCCGATGCCGTCCCTCGCCATCACGAAGAGGGATATCCCATTCGGGGACTTTGGGGAGATCACGCTGATCGGGGATAAGGACATGATAGACCCACGGAAATCTAGGTCGAACGAAGTCTTTTCCAGAGATGCCTATACCGTGAGAAAACCGGTGGTGAATTATGAAGCACCGGCGAAGATAGATAGCGATGCTTTTCACAAGAAATACGAAGAGACAAGAAAGTTCCTCAACAAGAATAGTATTGACGTAGGAGAAATTAACTTTTCCTTCTACGATGGGGAAGAGTCTCTTGCGGCAATGGAAAATAATATCGCAATTAAATACTACTACGTTAAGAACGTTTTAAAGAAAGACATCCCGATAAAAGAGCGGACAGTCACGCCTCCAGTAAGAGGCGAAAGGCTTTTCAAGGAGTATCCAGAACTTATTTATGCGCTTAAATCTTCTAAGGTAAAAAAAGGTGATTTTTCGGAAGTAGACCAAGCGGCTCGACCGTACTTTGACGAAATGAGACAAGATATCGCCATGGGAAAGGGGCTGGTGGGACGCTCTAAGCGAGTATTGGCTAAGTGGACAACGAACGGACATATCAATGAGGAGGGAGTAAAAGAGCTGCTTTTAAAGCTTTCTACATACGAGGAAGATAAGAAAAAGAAACCCTACAAAGAGGTGGACAGACAAGATTTTGTAAAGGATTTACGTAAGACCATCGAAGAAGCAGGCATAGAGAGATTCACGGCGTTCGTCCGTTCCGAATTCGATAGCCTCTATAAAGACAGGTATCTTTGGGACAACGGGAAGAAATACGCGTTCAACATTGACAATATTGTCAAGCTGATGAAAAAATACCGCGGCACCAACAACGAAGGGCCAGGCGGTATTAACTACGGTTTCAACAGCTTGCTTGCTTTCCTTTCCAAAAAGTTCACGTCAATTAGGGATATCAAAAACCATGAATCACTCCTTGCGTCGAACAAGAAAGAACTCGCGCGGTACAAGAAGGCGGAAGACATGTACAATCGCCTGATAGACGAAGCAGCTGAGCTCCGCGGCAGTTACGGCATGGGTTTAGACATGGATCTGGCTGAGCTCATGAAGGACACGAGAGATGGGAAGAAAGAACTGCACGGATTCCCGGAAGATAAGAAATTCCTCCAGCACATCAAAGATTTTCTGCAGGAAGCGGACAAGGTAACGACGGACTACTTCGAAGCCAAGCCAGCTAGGAAGGTGACGTTCGACGAATTCTCCGGGGCCGTTATACCGAAGGACACACCGAAAGGAACCGTGGATTTTCTAAAAGCACAGGGAATCGAAGTTGCGGAATACGATCCAGACGTCGAAGGCGATCGAGATGCCAAAACGAAAGAATTAGGGCAACTGCTGAACGTATATTTCCAAAACAAATACCAGGGCTCCTACGACAGAAACGCCAACGTCATTGAGCTTTTCGACGGCGCGAATGAATCTACAGTCATCCATGAAGGCGCTCATATGTTCCTTTCTATGCTTGAGAACATGAGTCAGATGAGCGAAGAGAATGTCGCCACCTACTTCAACGGGGATACGGCGAAAGCACGCGCTGCATTGAAGAGCATGCAGGGCGATCTCTCTACCATTCGTTCATGGGCCGCCTTTTCCGAAGATCACCTCTCTGAGTACAAGGGGACTATTTTAGAGAAGGAATTCACCAAGTATGCCGAAGACATCAGAGCAGGGAAGGCCGGTGCCATGGAACGCTGGATGCAGGAACGCTTTGCCAGAGGCTTCGAGAAATACCTCATGGACGGCAGCGCACCCACCAAAGCAATGCAGGGGGTCTTCCGACGGTTCAAGAAATGGCTGACCGACATCTACAAGACAACAAAGAATTTGGGGAACGTAGAACTTACACCTGAAATCAAAGACATCTTCGATCGTATGATTTCCACAGAAAGCGAGATCAACGCATGGGCCGCGCAGCGAAAACTGGAAGCGATAGATAAGACCGTCAACGTGAACCAGTCCGAACTGGGTAACCTCAAGGCATGGGCTGAGAGCGTCAAAGACAAAGCTCTGGAGAAAGCCATGAGTTACTACCTTCATATGGTGAGAGAAGAAGCCATCGAAAACTTCAAAGCCTCCATTTCTTCTGAAGAAGAGAGAACCAGCATCATTGAGTCTCTGGGAGAAGAGAATGAGATCTATCAGATCGAGACCATTTATAACTCCGACACATTCCCTACAAAGAAAGACCGTGACGAATTTCTCCAAATGGCCGGGCTCACAGAAAAAGATCTGAAAGAGAAGCTGAGAGCTGCTGGCGGCACTACGGAAGAACGGTGGAACAAGCACATCGAAGAGATGGTGCAGCACTATCGGGAAGAAGCATTAACCCCGGAAGCCATCAGGGGCATGGCCGAAGAAATTCTTCGATCCCCGGAAGGCATGGCCAAGAAGTCTCGCATCGAAGCCATGCTGCTTGAAAAGAAAGTTTCTGCTTACATCCATCTCGTCAATTCTATGCAGATGGAACTCAAACGGTCCAAAGACAAGAAAAAGACCGCGAGAGAAATTCGCAAGCGATTGGGACTTGTTTCCGAAAAAGAAACAACAGAGATCGACAAGCAGACAGATGTGATTGCCAAGTCGGAAGATAAGATCGCAAAGCTGGAGAAACAGAAGAAGCTGCTAAAAGAGCAGCTTGAAAAAGCGAAAGCAGAAGCTGCAGCAGCCAAGGGCGAGAACCAGTCAAGAAAGGAATCACAGACCATTCTGGAAGGAAACATGCGAGCCCTTGAAGCCGAGCTTGAGAAGGAACGCGCCCAAAGAGCAAAGGCCGACAGCACCACCAAAGACGCAGAACTCACCGCTGCTGATCTTGCTGTGCAGCTCCAGATTATGGTAGACGGCCTCAAAGAGTCCAGAGACGCCATGCGCTTCGACATGAGGGAAATCAAACAGGACGCCAGAAATACATTAGGTGGCGAGAAACTCTCCCACGCAACGAGTTGGCGATGGTGGGAGAACAAGGCGCAGATTGCAGAAGCCCGCGCCATGAAAGCGGCCGCAGGCAATGACTGGGAAGGCGCTGCTTATTGGAAACGTGAGCAGGCGCAGTGCCTCACCATGGCCAAGTTCGCTAGGGCAAACGAAGAAGAAATTCGTCGCACCCTTCACGGAGGCGGCGGGAAAGTCACCACGCCTCTTCTTAACGAAAACGGCATGGAGCGCTACGGCATCTTAGGCATCCTGAACCGCATCTCCCGGACGGATAAACCAGTCATGATGAAGGACGACGCACGCTACTTCGTGCAGCACATGGCATACGTCTTAGGCCTCACGAAGAAAGACGGCATCTTGCCTATTGACGAGAGCGGGCAGGAGAGACCTTTCAACTGGCACTGGCTTGCTGTAGAGATGAATCCCATGCAGGCTATGGACGATGATCGCTACATGGCCGAAGACATCATTCCAGGATGGATGAGAAGCGCCTTCGACGGTTCAAGTCCTATGAAGCTGAAAGACCTCACCATGGATCAGTTCCGAGAAATGGCCAAGGTCATGAAGGCTGTCTATAAATTGGGCCGAAGAGAGTACGAGGGGAATACCTTAGGCACCTCTTTCGATGACGCGGCACAAAAGATCCACGATGAGATTATAGATAACTGGACGCACCGCGTGGCCACTCCGGGACTCAAGAACCAGACTGCCACTAACCTAGACAGGCTGGGGACAAAAATCCACAGCCTCATCAAGGACATCACACTTCCTGAAATTCTGATCGAACGACTGGGAAAGTCTGCTGCCGAGTATTTCTATAAACCCATGGACAAAGCGGCTGCCCATCTGCGAGAGCTAAAGAGTGCAGCACGAGTCACCTTCCGGAAGAACTTTGCGATCTACTCCAGAAAAGAATGGACCGCCATCCGAAGCAAGAAACTTTACACGATCGGCCTTGATGAAAGAGGGAAGCCTGTATCCTATACCAAGGAGCAGCTCCTCGCCATGGCCTTAAACTTTGGCACCAAGTCCAACAGGGCACGCCTCATAGAGACCTTATGGTTGAGCGATACTTTGAACACCGACGAGAAAACCATCCTTGACATGCTGGATAAGAACCTCACTGATAAGGACTGGGACTTCGTAGAAAGCGTATGGGAGCACCTTAATTCTTACTGGGGCGAGAGAAACAAAGTCCAGAATGATCTCTACGGCACGCCCCTAGGGAAAGTTCAGGGCGAAGATTTCACGCTGAAGTCGGGACGTGTCATCCATGGCGCGTACTATAGAATCAAGTACGATCCATTAAGCAGCACGAAGACAAGCAACTTCTCCACAACAGACATCGCCAAGATGGACATGCAGAACATCTCCTCCTTCTCCTTAGGTATGGGAAGTACCAAGCAACGTGCGGGAGCTTCCGGCGGGCAGAAGTTGCGCCTCGACCTCGATGTGTACGTAGAAGCTGTGAACGAAGCCATGCAGCACATCGCCATGAGAGAAGCCACCGTAGACGTCTACAAGCTCCTCAATCGGAAAGAAGTCGTCACCGCGATCGAAAACACCGCAGGTCCGGAAACCCTTTCCCTGCTGCAGGGATGGGCCAAAGACTGCTGGCACTCTTCCATTAAGGACATGAGCGAATGGGACTCCGCTTTGGGAAGAGCCCGGCGGCGTTTCAACTTCGCTACCATGGGCTTCAGATTCTCCACGGCTTTACTGAATATCGGGAACATCACCGGCATGATGGAACGGATGGGCGCAGCCAATGCCCTAAAGGCCGTCGGAGATTTCTATTTCCATGGAAACATCGTAGAGCAGCGGCGATTTATTCAAAGCAAGTCCACCATGATGAGAGACCGAGGGGCCACCATTGACCGGGACATGTACATGCAGGACCGGCTGCCGGTGGGGAAGAACGAGTCCGAGTTCCGCTCCAAGATCGAGCACGGCAAGTATGGCGTCGATACCTTAAACTCCAAGGCATACTGGCTGATCCAGGCAACGGATGAAATGTTTTCCTTGCCAGAATGGTTATTCACTTACAAGAGAGCCATGGCCGCTATGGAAATCGAAGGCAAGTTCAATAGAGACGAGATGGACGCAGAAGCCGTGAGACTGGCAGATAAAGCTGTGAGAGAGACTTTCGGATCCAATGAGACCAAAGACCAGACCAGCTTTACCAGAAAGAACGGAATTCTCGCACAGATGACCACCTTCTATAGCTACACGAACCTTGTCACGAACCAGTTTATCCGCGCAGGGTACACCTTATACGACAAGGGAGACGTGAAGCCGATCCTCGCAGCCACGTGGTATTGGTGGATCCTAGGCGCTTTAGTCGAAACAACCTTACGAGAAATCGGGGACGACTCTGATGATGAAGATAAATGGAAGAAAAAATTCCTCCATGTCATCGCCTCCGGCGGCCCCATTGGCGGCGTCCCTCTTGTAAGAGAAGCAGTCCCGTGGACAGTAGATTTCTTTACTGGGAAATCCTTCGGATCAGCAGCCCCAGACGCTCCCTTCTTCGATACCCTAAAGCACATGGAAAACTTCCTCAAAGCCACCAAGAAAGGTGATCTCATAGAGATGGGAAGAGGCGCGACTAAGGCCATCACAAGAACCTACGTTCCAGTTCCGGACACTGTCACAGACGCCTTCTGGAACTTCATGCGAATGGCCTTCACAGATACCGAATTCACCATGTGGGATTGGTTCAGAAAATCCCTATGGGACAAAACACTCAAGGAGAAGAAAAAATGATCGAACTATTTTATTATCGGCTGATCGATTGCCAGCCATGGGCAGACGCAGCGAAACGGTTATGGATAAACCTATGAAAGAGAAAAAGGAGGGTAAGAAATGATAGGTGCCGAAGTAAATCGAATCGTCTATAAGGGGGATGGGATTACAACAAGTTTTCCGTATACCTTTACGGTTCTTGAGAAAGCGGATATTGTCGTGACGCTTGTAGACAAGGAAAGCAAGAAAAAGACTCTCACGAGCGATTACTTCATTGATATGGACAAAAAAGAAATTACCTACCCGGGGTACGCGCCCGGAGAAGAACCTGCTGAGGCCGAACGGCCGCCCGTGCTTCCGGCGGGATGGTATCTTGTTATCCAAAGAAAAACGAAAATAGACCAGCAGACAAGCCTCGGGGACAAATGGCCCTTTGATGTGACGGAAGATGCACTGGATAAAATCACCAGAATTTTGCAGGACTTAGATACAGACTCTAAGCGGCATTTAAAAGTTTCTGTAGAGGCTAGCGGCATAGATCCCATGCTTCCATCGCCTAAAGCCAACATGGGCTTTTACTGGGACGAGACCGGGACAAAGCTTGTAGAGGGCCTAAACCCGAAGGCCGCCAGCGAAAGCGCCGCCGCCAGCAGCGCCGCCGCCGCACGTAGTGCTGCAGCTGCCAGCGCCAGTGCGAAGAGCAGTGCGTACCATATGGAATTTGCCCAAAGGTGGGCCGCATCCAGTGTGAGTCCGGACGACAATGCGGACAGCGAGAGCACGACAGGGATGACGCAGTCTTCCAAAACGTGGGCATTGTATGCGAAGGCCAAGGCGGCAGAGTCAGCCGAGCGTGCAGACGCGACCATCGGCGCCGACGAAGAGGCGGAGACCTATGCACAGGACGCCAAAACCTATATGGCAGCGGCGAAAAAGGCGGCAGCCGATGCAACAACCCAAGCGGC
>ERZ894244.1467-NODE-1467-length-11912-cov-12.018976_pt1 | contig 11912 bp, 8 predicted proteins | sample MGYA00380299_ERZ894244 | MGnify/ENA primary metagenome ERZ894244 (study PRJEB32331, sample SAMN06328444) | human gut metagenome | biome: human gut microbiome; feature: stool | host: Homo sapiens | collected 2014-06-26 ... | reverse complement strand
GTAAACTAATTCAGTTATAACAAACGAAGTTGTCAACTAAAACCAGTACACATCAGTCTATACAGAGCTTTTTAGTTTCTCCCGCTTGAAACTTTTGTTTCTCATGCTTGGAACTAAAGTTTCATCGGCTTGAAACTTTAGTTCCAAAGCCGTGAAACCAAAGTTTCGGACGCATGAAAACAGTGGTTCCAGCCGATGGAATGAATGAAACAAGGCAGGAAACTGATCCCTTACTTATATGATTCAATTAACTTGACCGCACCAACTGTTCGATTAACCTGCTCTTCCAAGAAACAATAAATCATTTATCACTCAAAAACAGCGGAGTTATCAACTATTAAAGGATGATTTATCAATTATTAATGTCTGAAATATCAATCGTTAAGAATTGACACCTCAGACATTAACACACTGTAAATCAAATGACAACATCAAACAAATGACAGATAATGATACATGGAAGAGTGAGAGCAAACACTTGCTCTCATAACTGCTACCACAATTGCTGCCATACCTGAAACTACGATGAATAAAGGCATACAGACAATCTGTTAGGGCATGAGAGCAAAAACGCATTCAAATTACGTGGGGAGCCTGATTATCTCTAGGAGAATAATATGCTAGACCAAGAATCAGTTTACAACACAAAAAGTGACGGCAAAAAGCGTAAAACTCTTGCCGTCACTTAGCCATCAGCATTTGCCGTCACCGCTATTGGTCTATATATTAATACTTTATTCTAAAAAGTGACGGGTGACGATAAAAAACATAGTTTCAACTCTAAAATAATTATTTTATCTTAAGGGCAAAACCTCCTCCCGGTGCCAGATGAACTTTCAGTTTACCGTCCTTCTTTATCGGGAAGGACTCACACTTATAATCACGACCTGCCCGATGAGCATTCACACCATCTTTAAACAAAGTAGCATGATAAGATTTATCACCCAGGAAAGAACAATCGACTTCAATATCACGTGCACTCCAATCTGTAATTCCACCTACATACCAGACATCCCCTTTCCGGCGTGCTGTCACAATATACTCTCCCATTTTACCGTCAAGAACGATACTTTCATCCCATACAGTTGGTATTTCTTATCACAAGTAAATTATTATCCAAAGCCTTTATTTTTGTCTGTCTGTATATCAGCTATTTAAACACATTACTTTATATTACAGCTTTGGATAATAATCATCTTCATTTAGATAGATTCCTTAGCCATATCTTAAGTTCCTGGTCTTTTTCCCATGAACGTTCTGTTATATCGTTTGGTATCATATTAACATAAGCTGATTCCAAAGCCTCTCTTTTTTGTTTAGAATCAGCCCGAGCATATATTTCAGTAGTTTGTATAGATACATGTCCTAAAATATCACGAATATAGACCAAATTTACACCAGCTTGTAACAAGTGCATAGCTTTACTGTGTCGTAAAGTATGCGGGCTTATTTTTTCCGGTATAAGTTCCGGATCTTGTATTCGGGCGTGATTAATATAATTATTCAAGATATAAGATATGCCAGAGTTTGTTAGCTTTCTGCCACAACTGTTAAAGAAAAGAGGTCTTTGATTAAAACCGGACAGGTCTAAACGATTCTCTTCCATATAACTGCGTAATAAATTCACTTGTTCGTCTTGTAAAGGGACAATTCTTTTTTTGCGTCCTTTACCAAATAAGGTGACATGACAAGGCTTTTCCAATTTCAAAGATGCGGGTGTCAAGTCTATTAATTCTTGTACTCTGGCTCCACTATCATAGAGCAGGGATATCAAAGCTAAATCCCGTCGTCCTTTTTTCGTGTTGATTGGTATTTGTGCCAATAAAAGCTTAATGCCATCTATGCTGAGATAATTGACACTTCTTTTTTCATGTGTTTTTACCTTGATGGATAATATCTCTTGCCATTGTTCCAGACGCTTTACATCCTCATATTGCATATATGTACAAAAAGAACGTAATGCCGCCAATCTTTGATTTCTAGTCGCGTTACTCGATTTTTTCGTGTCTTGTAACCAATCAAGGAAGTTTAAAACCGTTTTTCTGGTAATATGTTCCAATCTAAGATTATCAGCCTTTATGTTTACCTGTTCGTCCAGAAAGTTTAACAGCAAGCTAAATGATTCGCTGTATGACCGTATGGTATTAGGGCTTACGCCTCTTTCTCCGATAAGGTACTCTGTGAAAAAAGCCGTTAAATGCTTCGCAAAGTCAGTCGTTTTCATAAGTATCTACATTTAAATTAGTTATTATGTTTGTTTGAGGGTACACAAACCGTGTTATCGTATTTTGTTTCAATAGAATATCGGGAAACATATCTTGTGTCAGGCGCACGTAGGTTTCAGTCCCTTTCAACGTCTTATGCCCCAAGAAGACCGACAAAAGAGGAAGCGCACAATATATGTCCATTCCTTCTTGCACCATCTTTGCAAGGGAATGGACGGCAAAAGTATGTCTGAGACTATGTATGCAGGCTCCTCCGGAACGGTTGCTCGAACAAGGTATATTGCATTTTTCCAACACTTTCTTGAAACCGCCCAAAACAGTACAAGAAGATAACGGTCGTCCTGATGGGGATATTAACAAGAACTTGTCCGGGGCATCAACGTCTGGCAAGGGCATCTTGTTGCGATATTCCAAATACTGTTGTAGAACCTTGGACAGGGAGTCGCTTAAAGGAATAAGCCTTTCCATCTTGTTCTTTGTCTTCCGAATAATGATGCAATTCCTTCTCAAATCAACATCCCGATTCCTAATGGATATGGCTTCCCCGATTCTAATCCCTGTAGCATATAAGATTCTATATAAAGCAGGTAATGCAAAAAGATTACAATATATATTATGACTATGCATCCTTTGCTTGTCGCAAGCTTCAAAGATGTCCTGCATCTGTCCACGGGTAAACACATAAGGAGTAAAATCCGAATATTCCTTCTTTGGTAACTTGGGTATATAGCATTCTTTTCCTATGTGGCATAAGTATAGGCAAAACTGTCGGAACATGGACACCTTGTCATAGAGGGTTTTCTTTTTATCATGTATGCGGGTGCACTTCCATGTATCAATCATGCTTTTAGTTATGAACACATCCCTGATGTTGCTATTAACAAAGAACTTGTCAAACTCCAAGAGCATCCACTTTATCCGTCCAATGTCGGAAACCTGATTTTCTTTCATCGCAAGAAAATCCTTAAAATAAGGTGCGAACACGCTTTGATATATGAATTGTTCAGACATAGAACAAACCTCCTTTCTGTGTGTAGAAATCGGATGGGACATCCGGGACTTCAAGGACACATTTCATCAAACCATCAATGTCTATCCGAAGATAGCCCATTGTCGTTTGTGTAGTTTTGTGTCCCAATGTCTCAGAAATGACGGGCAGTGATATGCCATTACGCAATAGCTGGCTGGCTAAAGTATGTCTCATAGCGTGAGGACCTTTTTTTCTATCCCTTGTATCTATTCTTGAATGGCAGATAATCTTTCTGACCGACAAGGAAACCACCGCCCCATTCACAGGATTATATGGGGCTAAAGAGGATAGGAATATCTGTTTGGAAGAAGAACTCGGTCTGCCATATTTCACATAATTGATGATAGCTTCTCCTACATCCTTTAAGAGTGGCAATTCTATTTCACGTTTAGTCTTGTACTGTATCAGGCGGATAATGTTTCTATCCCAGTCTAAATTACTGAATTGTAATCCGGCAATATCGGAGGAACGTAGTCCTAACCGTGTTGCTAATAGGAGCATGGCGTAATCTCGTTTTCCTACAGGAGTGGATTGATTTACCGAAGATTCTATTTGCAAGACTTCTTCACAAGTGTATGTCGACGGTAGTTTTTCTTTTACAATATAACGGTTTCTTCCTATCACATAATCAATATTCTTATTGATAAGCTTTTGTTCGTACAGGTAACGACAAAATGCACGCATCGTTGCCAATACTCTTTGTTTACTGTTTTGGCTGGAAGATATAAAAGTTAGCACATCATCCTCACCTATATCTGAGATGCGGGATACATTCCTCAAAGACAAATGCCTGAGAAAATAGCTGAACACATGTTCGTAGCCATCTATCGTTTTAGGAGATAGTCTTTGTTCTTCCAAGAGATGAAGGTATTTTGTCATAATGCCTCCTATTTCTCCTGAGAATTTGCGTATAACGTATCTTACAACTGGTTTTTGGATAGTTCTATCCGTAAGATAATTAACGAATAGCAGTAATCGATAATTGGTTCCATGTATCAACCGCGTTTTTTCTTGTGGCATAGTCTTTAAAAACAAATCGATGGATTCTACATTACAGTCTTGTATATAGTTTATATCCATGTAAACGATAAAAAGACGACAGGTCTTTTTATACTGTCGGATAGTCGATTCTGAATATCCGGCTTTACGCAACGCTTCTAAAAAATCCGAAACTTTGGATTCAAAATGATTTTTATTGTCCATAATACTATATTTGGAGGGAGCAACATTACTCTCTCCACAATATAGCATATTATTATCAGAACATTATTATCACGAGTTTGATTGATTATCTGTCAGTTATTTGGTGTATTAGCTTATAGCTTTGGATAATAATTTACTTGTGATAAGAAAAGTTATCATAACTCGTGATAACTTTTCTGCGATAAATGCCGTTGATTCCGGTTCGCGCATATAGTTGCTCGGAGTATCGCACAACATATTAAAAGGAGATTCAAACACCACGTACAAGGCTAGTTGGCGGCAACGGGTTCCCTGACTCATCGGTTCTGAATAACAAGGATAATAGTTACCCTTGGAAGCATTCCTCATCGCCCCCTGCGTATAATCCATCGGACCGGAAACCTGACGGATGAAAGGAATCATCACATCATACTTCACCTGATCTACTGACGGTGAACTCCATTTCATCTGCTCCAACCCATTGACTCCTTCGAAATTCAACACATTCGGATAAGTACGGTTCAATCCGGCAGGCTTATGAGTGCCATGCAGGTCAAGAATCAGCTTGTATTTAGCACACATTTCAGCGGCACGATAGTTGAATGCAGTCATTTCCTGATCGTCACGGTCCATAAAGTCCACTTTGAAACCCTTTACTCCCATTTCGGCATAATGACGGCACACATTTTCCATATCACGCTCGAATGCATGATAACCGGCCCAAAGGATGATACCTACATTTTTGGAAGCTGCGTAATCTACCAGTTCTTTCAGGTCAATCTCCTTGACAACCTGCATCAAATCCGCCTGTAAGTTCACTGCCCATCCCTCGTCAAGTATCACATACTCGATACCGTTTGCAGAAGCAAAGTCTATATATGCCTTATAAGTCGGATTATTTACTCCGGTCACAAAATCAACGCCATCCAGATTCCAGTCATTCCACCAGTCCCAAGCAACCTTTCCCGGTTTAATCCATGAAAGATCGGATATACGTGAAGGCGCACCTAACAGGTAGCTGAGATTGGTAGCGGCAAGGTCCTTATCGGTGGTAGTAACCACGGCTATACGCCAGGGGAAGTTTCTCGGCTTATCCACTTTGGCAATATAGTCTTCATGCTCCTTCACCAACATCTGAAGCTGGTTGTGACCACCCTGTACCGTACGCTTCGGATAAGGAGCATGCATACTGCTCAGACGATTCGCGCCTTCCGAAGCAGAAAGATAAAGTCCCGGATAATTTTCCAGATCGGACTCTGTGATACAGACTTTCACTCCATCGCCCGCATCTACTACCAACGGCAAGAACATCAAGCGCTGTTTATTCAGCTTCGACAGTTTGTCCGTTGTATACGTATTCTCGAAAGAATTAAAAAACTGGGAGTTATAATCACCGTCTTTACCGCTTTTTACATAAGGCACGGAGGCAGTCATATCCGATGGAAAACAATAATCAGATACTTCCGTCACCACATGAAAAGGCTTCTTCCCCTGATTCACAAAACGGTAGGCGATACCGTCATTGTATGCACGAAACTCTACATTCCAGTCTTTTTTGAAACGCAAGGTCAGTCCATTATAATGATTTCTCAATTCGCTGGCACGGTAGAAAGGAGATGGTATCATCTCGTCCACACTCTTCCTGGAAGTTCCGGATAATTTCGCATTTTCTCCCCAGACAGTCCCGTTATCCAACGTCATTGATATGGGAGAAGGAGTCAGAATCTGCCTGCCGTTGCATGTAATGTCATAAGTCAGCCGGTCGCCAATGGTTATTGTCGTTTTCAGATTTCCATCAGGTGAGGCTAGTGTAAATTGCTTCTGAGCTTGCAACGAAAGCGTACACAAGACACATAATAATAAAAATGTAAGTTTTTTCATGGTTGTAACTAATATATTAGATTTCAAAATAATTATTCCGCAATAAAGCGCTTTGTCTGTACATCACGACTGTTCGTACCTATCATCACGTCAAACTCTCCCGGTTCGTAGATATATTGCAGCCCGGAATTATAAAATTTCAGGTCATCTTCCGTAAGTACAAACTTCACTTCACGGCTTTCTCCTTTTTTCAGGAAGATACGATCGAAGCCTTTCAGCTCTTTCACCGGACGCGCTACTTCCGCATAGATATCACGCAAATAGATTTGTACCGTTTCATAGCCGTCATGGTTCCCTTTGTTGGTGACGGTAACGGAAGCTGTCAGGTTTCCATTTTTCGGCAAGGTTTCCGAACTGAGCTGCAGGTCGCCATATACAAAGTCGGTATAACTCAAACCGTATCCGAAAGGATAAAGAGGTTCGTTACCCTCATCCAGATAGTTGCTGGCATACCGGTTGAAAACACGGTTGTCCGGGTCCGGACGTCCGGTGTTCAAATGATTGTAGAACAAAGGAAGTTGCCCTACCGAACGAGGGAAGGTAGTAGTCAGCTTGCCGCACGGGACGGCTTTGCCAAACAGAACATCGGCAACGGCATCCCCTGTCTCACTACCTCCGAACCATACATTCAGAATAGAAGGAATGTGTTCGCTTTCCCAGTTCAAGATCAAAGGACGACCGGTGAACAGGAGCAGTACCACAGGCTTACCTGTTTTCACCAATGCTTTCAATAAGTCCTGCTGAGCGTCAGGGATTTCCAGATTAGTACGGGAAGGAGATTCACCACTCATTTCCGCACATTCACCCACAGCAGCCACAATCACATCGGCACGGGCAGCCGTACGCAATGCCTCGGCCAGCAGTTGCTGATCATTACCACGTTCCAACGGACGGATGCCGACAGCTCCTTTTTCCATTTCCGCATCATAATATACATTGCTGCCTTTGGCATAAAGTATTTCAGCCTTGTCTCCTACTGCCGACCGGATTCCTTCGAGTAATGTACCATGTCTGGACGGAGTACAGGTCATGCTCCACATTCCGCACATATTATTGCGTGCATCTGCCATCGGACCTATTAATGCAATTTTCCCTTTTTCCTCCAACGGAAGCAGGTGATTCTCATTTTTCAGTAGAACAAACGTCTCTGCCGCAACCTCGCGTGCAACTGCACGGTGCTCAGGTGTATAAAGTTCTTTTTCCGCACGTAACGTATCGCAATATTTATATGGATCGGCAAACAAGCCCAGTTTATACTTAGCCTCCAGCACACGACGGCAAGCTGCATCAATCTGTGCTTCGGTGACTTTCCCCTCTTTCAGCGATTCTTCCAACGTATTGAGAAAGCCGCAGGAAACCATGTCCATATCCGTCCCCGCCTGCAAAGCACGGACAGAGGCTTCCTTCAAAGGAGCCACACCATGAATGGACATTTCAGCAATGGAATTGTAGTCTGTGACCAAAAGTCCCTGAAATCCCCATTCGTCACGAAGCACGTCTGTCAACAGCCATTTATTTGCCGTAGCCGGTATGCCGTCTACTATATTAAAAGAACTCATCACACTACCGACACCAGCCTCAACCGCCGCCCGATAAGGAGCAAAATATTCGTTATACATACGCAGATGGCTCATGTCGACTGTATTATAATCCTTACCGGCTTCTGATGCTCCATAGAGGGCGAAATGTTTTACACAAGAAAGGATTTCATCTTTTCCCTGCATACTGTCACCTTGATAACCGTGCACATAGGCCTTTGCCAACAGTGAAGCCAGATAAGGGTCCTCACCGCTTCCTTCGGCAATACGTCCCCAACGGGCATCCCGGCAGATATCTACCATCGGGCTGAATGTCCAGCAAATGCCATCCGCACTGGCTTCAATGGCAGAAATCCGCGCCATCCGCTGAATAGCCAACGTATCCCAACTGCATGAGAGGGCCAACGGTATCGGGAAAATCGTTTCATAACCATGTATGACGTCCGCCCCGACTATCAAGGGAATTTTCAATCGGGTTTCTTCCACTGCCAGCCGTTGCAGGTCATAGATTTTTTTGATTCCTTTTACATTGAAAAAGCCACCGATCTCTTCTTTGCGAATCATATCACTAAGCTCACTATTCATCACCGAGCCTGTCACCAAGTCGCCACCGGAAGGAAGGTTCAACTGTCCCAGCTTCTCACGGATCGTCATTTTACCCATCAGGTCTGTGACAAAGCGATCCATCTCTACCTCTTTTCCCCCACCAGACTCCGAACAGGAAAAGAATATAATGCCACAAATGGCACCAAACACCAGATTTCTTATTTTCATAAGCTCTTCAAATTATTTATTTACTTTTCTGACTTTACCTTCTATACAATAACGGCAACATCGGTCAACAGAATCTATTTCGCCAAAGTTAACACTTCCTTCTAAATAATGAGACATATACCCGCAAAATAGATTATTTATTTCTGTCAACTGAATCTATATACAATAGACGGTTCAGAAAGAAAAAGCCACATTAATTCAGAGCTACAAATTTTCCATCCTTAATATAAATAGGTGTTATCACCGGATGTTCCGTCTGCGAATTCGGTGCATGATAAGAAATCATCAGCCTGCCTTTAAGATCCTTGAATACCATCGCGTGTCCGCCATCGTCACTATTTAACGTTTCGGGCTCCTGCACCCAAGGACCAAGCACATCACCTGATGCCGAGACAGCCTGCCCGATAGCATATTTTCCATCTGTCTTTCGGAAACTGGACCATAGCATAATCAGTTTTCCATCATCCAGACGATAGATAAAAGGAGCATCCGTAACATTGCCTGTCACCCCGGAACTTGTAATAGAGCCTACCCAGGGAGCTTCCGAAGCCTTGAACAACAGATACGGATCACCTTCTGTCGTTTTCAGATCTTTCGCCAGCCGTTGGGCATAAATTTCACCGTCGATGGCCTCCAGCCACTCACGACAGAACAACAGCCAGGGATTTCCTTCTTTGTCAATATACAAAGATCCATCCAGGCACATCCAGCCGGAAGGAGTAATCGCCTTGTTTACAAGTGGAGTGAAAGGGCCTTTCGGACTATCGGAAACTAGAATAGAAGTTCCCCGCTTCACTCCCGCATTACTGAAAGTAGCAAATAAATAATAACGTCCTTCATATTCATACACATCCGGTGCCCAAAAATCCTGTTGCCCCCAGAAATCAGTTTTAGCTATAAAAGAATATCCTTCGTCTTTCCACGTAGACAGGTCTTTACTTTTATAAACTCTGATTTTCAAGTTATTATTGAAATGAAGATAATACATCGAAGTTTTCTTGTCGACCAGAATAAACGGGTCCCGCAAACGCAAACTCGATACAGGAATCGTGAAACTTTCTCCCCCTACTTCATCCGGATCGGTGGAGGAAGTCTGTCCATCATCATTACTACAACTGACAATACACGCTCCCATCAATAACAAGAGCGAAAGAATAGAATGCTTTAACTTTTTCATATATCAATGATTATTTAATAAAATACCTATTGAAAACTGATAAATAAATTGTTCAAGATCAATAATGAGGATTCTGCTCGATATGAGAATTTTCAATAATAACCGAAGTAGGAATCGGGAACAAAAGATTCTTCTCTGAGAAATTAGTACTATACTTCTTACCGGTTTCTACATATTTCCCCATCCGGATCAAATCTTCCCTGCGCTTTCCTTCATACCAGAACTCCCAGCCTCTTTCTTTCAGAATCCAGTCTCTCAACGACTCCTTATCCGGGAAATCGGATAATTGCTTTATGATAGCGTCTCCACCATCAGCAGCCTGTTCCATTGCTGTAAACTCGATTTCATCAATCCAAAGTTCATATCCGCTTCCGGAATTTCCCAAGGCAAGGAACAGAGCACAATTTTGATCTTCCGTAGCTTTACCTGTCTGTGTGGAGAATTCCTTTACTTCGCCTGCTTTCAAAGAGATGGATTCCATGTGGCTCAATGGTCCTTCAACGCGTATTTCAAACTGAATGTCTTTCGAGGCTTTCAACTTCATCTTTATTGAATACTTACGCCCTTTTGCAACCAAAGGTTCTGTTCGCATCTGCAAAGTCCAGAATTCCGTACCCGAAGATTCAACTTCCACATGTAAGCTGTTTCCGTTATTCAACGTGTTGTTTTTATCCACATCATACTTCCAGGCAGATCCACCGGCCTGATCGTAGTTATTCATCGAGAATATCCCTATAACATTGTCAACAAACTCTCCGTCAAAGCTCTCTTTAAAAACGGGTATTGCAGGCAGAGAGGTGCCAAAGCCAAAAGCACGTTTCCGGATATCATTAATCAGATCGACACTCCCCTGATTAGGACCATTCAGTTCATTCAATGCTTCCGCCTTAAATAACAACACTTCTGCATATCGGTCGAGTACCTTGTCATTGCCTGCCCATGTGCCTGTAGCTTCAGGATCAATCCCATATTTCAAAGGCAAAGCACCTACATCACCACTGGCCCTCAAATCAACTGTAGCACCGGACTTTGATGTATATTCGGCCTGTGCCAAAGCTCTTCGCCGGTCATTTTCATCAAACGTATCATAGAATTCCCACGGCATCCGGTGTCCGGACCATCCTTCTACGATGTTTCCATAAGGTGAAGCGTAGTCACCCGGCAAAATATTTGCATATGTATGATTACCATAATCTGCCAGTGGTTCAGCTCTCACAACAAACATCAGTTCTTTATTACCTTCGTTCTGAGCTGAAAATATACTTGCATAATCCTTCTCCAGTTCATAGTAATTCAGACCAATAATCTCATTTGCCGTTTCGAGAGCATTCTGCCACTGCTTTTCATGCATATAATATTTCAGTAAATAATGCAGGGCAGCTCCCTTTGTGATACGTCCGTATTCTGCTTGTTCTACCGGAAGTGCGTCGGCAGCAGCACGCAGTTCTGTCGTCAGGAAAGTTCCGACTTCTTCAGACGTAGGTCTGTAAGGTTTATAATCCGGGTCCGGATTGATTGCCTGGTCGGCTTCCAGAATCATTGGCATAGGACCATAAAGCCGATATAAATCGAACATGAAAAAGGCTCTGAGCGCCCGGACCTCCGCAATATACAAGTCTTTCACTGACTGGGTTACCGGAGACTCTTCCATTTTCGCTATCGTATAAGTGCAACGGGTGATATTAGGAGCAGTCCAGTTATAGAATCCTTTCACCATCTGGTCAGCATCCGTCCACGAACCATTCAGAAAAGCAACCCATGACCATTTGGTAGTCCATTCTTCGGTTGAAACCTCATCCATTACAAAAGAACTTCCATCACAAAACAAATAAGGTCCCCAGCCTTTTTGGCGTAATTCATAATAAAGGGCAACCGTTGCAGCCGAAAGGTCTGCAGGAGTATTAAACGCATTTCCAGTATCTACAACTCCATACAAGTGAGGTTCCAAGCTCCCCTCACAGGCTACAAACTGAATGCTTATAAATAGTAATAATAGTTTTTTAGCTAATTTCTTCATGACATTCCAGTTTAAAATTTCACATCAAGTCCAAATGAAAAAGTCTTCTGTTGAGGATATGACGCCCGGTCGTTTTCAACTTCCGGAT
>ERZ894244.1456-NODE-1456-length-11974-cov-5.219146_pt1 | contig 11974 bp, 4 predicted proteins | sample MGYA00380299_ERZ894244 | MGnify/ENA primary metagenome ERZ894244 (study PRJEB32331, sample SAMN06328444) | human gut metagenome | biome: human gut microbiome; feature: stool | host: Homo sapiens | collected 2014-06-26 ... | reverse complement strand
TCAGTAATCCTTGCGCCAAAGGAGAAAAGGCGATAAAGCCGGAACCGTATTCGGCAGCCAAAGGAAGGCTTTCAGCCTCAACCGCACGGTCGAACATACTATAACGATACTGGCTGATAAGACAAGGAACGCCTGCTTTTGCCATCATTTCATAAGCAATCCGCGCTTGCAGAGGAGGATATTTTGAGATTCCGATATACAGAGCTTTTCCTTGCTTTACAATATCAATCAACGTTTGAATGGTTTCTTCTACCGGAGTGACTCCGTCATAGCGATGACTATAGAAGATATCAAAATACTCCAGCCCTGTCCGGCGCAGACTCTGATCGATGCTTGCCATCAGGTTTTTGCGGGAACTGTTACCGCCATAAGGTCCTGCCCACATATCATGTCCGGCTTTGGAGGAGATTATCATCTCATCCCGGTATCCCTGGAAGTTTTCTTTGAGAATCCGTCCGAAATTAGTTTCGGCACTTCCCGGCACAGGGCCATAGTTATTAGCAAGATCGAAATGGGTGATGCCATGGTCGAAGGCATATTTAATCATGTCGGTCGCTACACTAAAGTTATCTACACTACCGAAGTTATGCCACAATCCTAAAGAGATGAGAGGCAGTTGCAAGCCACTCTTGCCACAGTATTTATATTGCATGCGATCGTAGCGATCAGTAGCCGGTTGGTTATTCAATGGGTAATCCATAAGGCTCAATGTTTTTTCGTTATTGCAAAGAAAGAGAAAATCTTTTAATAACGTTCCAACTTATTGCTAAATTCACTCTATGAGATCAAAGAACAACGTCCTTCAGTCTGCCAGTAAAGGAGACTCCATTCCGATCAAAAAAGACAGATGATGTCACTATACTGACAGTACGATGGACGGTCCTTGGAAAACCAATCATACAAACCCTAAAAAACTATTTCAACAAGTTCTCCTTGAACTCTATTTCTACAATACGCAATTCATGGCCGGTCTTGTCCCCATCCTTCGCTTTAAACAAATCCAGTTCATTGGCAACGGGGGCGGCAACTTCCACTATTTGTCCAAAGGCATCTCCTTCTTTGCTTGTACCTTTCAGCCGGATGGTAATTTCATTGGTCAGTGCCGGTTTTACATCCAAGTGGACGTATCCCAGACTCTTATCCGTATCTCCGCTCCATATCAGTTCTTTGCCTGCATATATCTCCAGCGGATAACTGCGCATACGCCATCCGGTCAGTTTCATGCAGACTTCATCCACCCGTGCGGCACGTTCCAACTTATAGGTAATCCATGCGGTAGCTGCTTTCCCGTCATTCCGCCATTCGCTCAGTTCATTATCATCGAAACTGTTGACTGTACTCTCATTATTGGCTCCGGCAATGGCGGAAACGATACCGACATCCACTTTTGAGACCTTGTATGAAGGAGTCTGCGGAGTCTCGCCACGAGTCAGCCTGCCTTCCAGTTCATCACCGGGGATATAGTTGCTCAAACCGTTTTTCACTTCGACAGGTGAGGAAGTAAGGCTGATTTCTGCCGGCTTCAATCCGTCGGCCTTCGCTGTGATACGGACGTTTCCGGCAGTAGTGAGCGAACGGATCAAAGCACGATTGATACCACATTCTACCGGCAAGTCTTTTGAAAGGATATAATTATTTTCTCCTTGTGCGATGCCGCCACGCCATTCGGCAGGTCCTTCTACTTCAAAGTGTATCAAGTCATTTGCCAGCGGGCAACGGTTGCCGTCTTTATCCATGACTTCTACCTGAAGCAGTACCATATCCGCACCATCCGCTTTCCATCCTTCGGGACTCTGGATGAAGCTCAATTGAATCTGTTCCGGCTTGCCGGCAGTCTGCAACTGAGTACGGCAACATTCTTTTCCTTTTTCGTCGTATCCTACGGCCTCCAGTCTGCCCGGTACGAAAGCGATATCTTTGAAGGTATACAGAAAATGATAATCCCGTTCACCATTGCCCAAAGACTTACCATTCAGAAATAATTCTACTTTATCGGCACTCGATACGACATATACCGGTTTCAGTACCGTATCATTATAATTCCAATGACCGACGATATAGATGCGAGGACATTCCGTATCTACCCAGCCGTCCCACATCACCTGATGTGCAAAGAAAGGATCTTTAGGAATACGCATGGCGTCAGTTACTCCGCTACGACGATAATTTTCTACTCCGCGATAGTGCGTATTGGTATCAGAGAAGATTATCTTCACGCCACCCGAACTTACACGGTCTCCCGTTCCCGGACGTTCACGCCAGTAATCGAACCAGCGAATGATATTTTCGATGGTAAAGGAATCCTGATTACGGTTGTAGACACGGGCATCCACTTTCTTCTGTACTTTGTTGGTAACGGTGGACTTATAAGAATTGCTGCCGTCTCCATCCTTGTGATAAGGATAGGAATAATCATCCCAGTATTTGCGCAATCCCTCGTCACGGCAATACTCCATTGCCCACATCGGATGATGCGCACTCTTATTGATATACAGCATTTCGCCTCCATATTCCGCTTCGCGGATGTCCAGCATTTCACGGGAACCGATTGCACGGCCGCCGTGAGGATCGTACAAATCACGTATCACTTTCATCTCAATCATGTGTTCACGACTGATGGACTCATTGCCGCATTCATAAAATAAGATACTCGGATTATTACGGTTGTAGATGATTGCATCGCGCATCAGTTCTGTGCGTTGGTCCCATTGGCGTCCTGTACGGTCCTTTTCGGAGTCTCCTGCCGGCATTGCCTGAATCAGACCTACGCGGTCGCAGGATTCCACGTCTTGTTTCCATGGGGTAACATGCATCCAGCGTACCAGATTACCATTGCCTTTTACTACCAGGCCATTGGAGTAGTCACTAAGCCACGCCGGAACGGACAGGCCTACTGCCGGCCATTCATTACTGGTGCGCTGTGCATATCCTTTCATCTGGATCACACGATCATTCAACCAGATTTTGCCTTCTGCAAATCGTGTTTTGCGGAAACCTGTACGAGTACTTACTTCATCAAAGACTTGATTTTTATTGTCTTTTAGAATCGTCTGGACAGTATAAAGATACCCATATCCCCAACTCCAGAAATGGAGATTATTTACTTTGGAAGCAGCTTTCACTACCCTTGTTTCTCCACCTTGTAAGGTTACTTTCTCACCTTCGAAGCTTTTCACCTGTTTGCCGTCAGCATCCAGCAAGACCACTTGGTAGCTAAATTGGCGTGGTTCACGACTGTCGTTTTTTACTTCCGATTCTGCATGGATGGTGGCAGTGCGTCCTTTTACGTCGATGTCTTTAGCATAAATATAAACTCCGGTAGTTTTCAGATTACTGTATAAAGGAAGAGTCTGATACACTTCATCTGTAACGTACAAGAATACATTCTTGGGCAGACCACCGTAGTTTGCGTTGAAGTTACGGTCGTTCCACTGGAACTTGGAGTTAGTACTTTTTTCGCGATACATCCAGTCATTGTCCGTACGTACTGCCAGTACATTGTCACCTTCTTTAATATAAGGTGTCAGGTCGAAGCCTGCCGCCATTACTCCGTTTTCGTGTTTTCCCAGATATTGTCCGTTCAAATAGAAGTCACCGGCTTGGCGCACTCCTTCAAATTCGATGAATACTTTTTGTTTTTTACCGGAAGCCGGAATCCGAAAGTGTTTCCGATACCATACCACTGTGTCCGTCAACTGTTCGATGGACACTTTGAAGGCTTCATCTTCATTAAAGGCATGCGGTAAAGTGACCGCTTTCCACCGGCTATCGTCGAATTGAGATTGTTTAGCTTCGGGAAAGTCTCCGATTTGTAGACGCCATTCACTGTTGAAATTGTATTTTTTGCGTTCGAAAGCGTGACTATCAACAATAGCCAGCACTGCAAACAGAAATACAAATAGAAAGAGTTTGTTTCTCATGATTTCTTAATGATTAATTTTTCATTGGCAAAGAAAGTACATCAATGAAAGAAACACCCCTTAAATTAGTACGGAAAACCTGTAAGATCATACGTCGGCATCATTTATGGGTTCATTTTCATCTTCAGACAGCTTTTTCCGATAGGCAGATGGAGATACCCCGAATTGGTTCTTGAAACATTTACTGAAGTAGAACGGATCGTTGATACCTACGCTATAGGCGACTTCGGCTATGGTGAGATCTTCTGTCAATAACATTTCAGCAGCCTTTTTCATCCGCATGACACGTAAATATTCGTAAGGAGAATAACCGGTCACTCCCCGTACTTTTTTATAGAATACAGTACGTCCTAGTCCCATTATTCCGGCAAAGTCATTGACCGAAAAATCGGTATCGGTCATGTGCTCATTCAATACTTCATTCAGCTTTACCGAGAACTTCTGATCCTTGTCATTGGTACAGATAATGGAATGAGCCAATCCCGGTTCGTTAGAATATTTTTGGCGCAGTTTATCCCGTAGCTCGATTAACTTGAAGATTCTTGCCAGTAGTAAAGAGACATTGAATGGCTTCGTGATATACGCATCAGCTCCGGATTCAATTCCTTCCTGATATTTCTCTTCTATATTGAGGGCAGTCAGTAATATGATGGGGATATGGCTGGTGGTAAATTCATTTTTAAGTTTGCGTGTCACTTCAAATCCATTCATTCCCGGCATCAGAACGTCACAAACAATTAAATCAGCATCATACGTACTTGCTTTTTCAAAACCGGATGTTCCGTCAGCAGCTACTTCAACTTCAAAGTAAACTCCTATTTCTTCTCTTAGGAATTCACGGATATCAGTATCATCTTCTATAATCAAAACTTTGCGTTTGTTCAAAGGATCGACAGGAGGCTGGAAAGTATCCTCTGACGTTTTATTTCTGAGAAAATCTTTGGAGTGCTGTTCCTCTTCTTCGGTTAATAACTGATTGGGAATCAGGAAATCTTTCTCCTGATAGATATCAGAATTAGTCGGCAATAGGACGGTAAAGACAGAACCGCCTCCCTCATTTTCATCATAACTGATATTACCTTTATGTACCTGTACCAGTTCGTGTGTCAAGTGGAGACCTACTCCGACACTGCTATGAGAGAAGCTGCTTTGCATGAAACGCTTGAACAGTTCAGAACGTTTTTCTTTGGGTATGCCGATCCCGTTATCTATGACTTGTATACGAAGCTGTTGCTTGTCTTCCTGAATATCTATTTTGAATATAATCTTTCCGTTAGAAGGAGTATACTTGAAAGCATTGGATAGGAGGTTGTAGGTAACCTTGTCTAAATTGCCTTTATCAATAAACATTTTATAAGCAGGTTGTGACGGCTCAAAACTGAAATCGATGTTTTTGGACTCGCTTGTATCCTTGAAACTCAGGAAGATTTCATAAAGGAAAGCAATGACGTCCGTCTCTTCCAAAGATAAGGCCAGTTTGTTTTTCTGCATCTTTCTGAATTCAAGTAGCTGATTGATGAGGCGTAACATTCTCTGAGTGCTTTTATCCATGGTTTTTAAAGGACGTTGCATCTCTTTGGGAGGATTCTCTATATTGATTAGCTTGTTGAGAGCACCTTGAATCAGAGTAAGCGGTGTACGGAATTCGTGGGATATATTGGTGAAGAATTCCAGCTTATATTCGGTCAATTGCTTCTCAACAGCGATGCGATTGCGTAATCTGTTGAAATTTCGTATGATATGGAAACTGAAATAACAGACGATTCCAATGAATACCAGATAAATCAGATAGGCCCAGGTCGTCTGCCAGAAAGGAGGAGCTATGACAATCTCCATAGTACTTTCTTCCCCCCATACGCCGGCTACATTGCAGGCTTTCACTTGCAACTGGTATTTACCGGGAGGAAGATTACGGTACGTTGCCAAATTTTGTGCTGAAGGGATGCTCCATTCCGAATCATATGGAGGCATCCGATAAGAATATTTGGATGCTCCGCTTAAAAAGTTGAATGTTGAAAAGGCAATGACAAATGAATTTTGATAATGTTTCAAGTTTAACTGCCCTGTATAGGACATGGTTTCGTTGAGAGGGGAATCATCCATACCGGGCAACATATGCGCTCCATTGATGTGAAGCCCTGTGAATACGGTCGATGCAAGTTTTTCCATGTTTTCCACTTTATTGGCATCGAGAACTACCAGGCCGTAGTTCGTACCGAAAAGTAATCTTCCGTCAGCATTTATGCAAGCCGTATTTTCAGAGTATACATTCCCTAGTGTATGTGAAGAAAAATAATAATTCTCTATTTGCTTGGTGGCGAGGGTGAAGCGGGAAATGCCATATTCGGTCGCAATCCACATTTTGTTGTCCTGATCTTCAACAATCGACTGTATGACTCCGTTGGGCAATCCGTCTTTAATACTATAACAATCGAAAGTCAGATGTTGGTAGTCATTTCCCGGATAGCAGATGGCAAAGCCTGCTCCCGTTGTTCCAATCCACATATTTCCTTCATGATCATTCACCAGACAGCGGATTTCATTGCTGGGGAATGTTTCATTGACATGATTGTAAAGTACGTAATTCTTGGGGGAGTTGATCAGTGAGTCCGGATGGAAGATATAAATACCGTTGTTGGTACCCACCCACATCATGCCGTTGCGGTCTTCCTGTATGACGCGTACTCGTTTTTCTCCATAACTGCCTTGAAAGAAATGCTTGAATTGATAACTGTTGCCTGTTTTGACAGCCAGATTCAATCCTCCGCCAAATGTTCCTATCCACATCCGTCCTTTGCGGTCACGGTAGATTAAGTAGACATTGTCGTTTGATAAGGAGTTATTATCCTTGCTGTTATATCGGTACCATTGGTCAGTCCCGATACGTAATCCTATACCACGCATACCCAACCATAACTGTCCTTCATTATCTTCGCACATACTGTATACGTTATGTGTAAACTTCTCTCTACGAAGTATATTTTTCAGGTCGGCATCATATTCATATAGGGTACCCATGCGGTTTGCCATATATACATTACCGTTTTTGCCACGTAAAAGCATACGTATCGTGTTGGAGCGGTCAGAAGCATCTTCGCCATTCGGATAGATACGTAACGTTCCTTTATTCAGAATCTCCAGATGAGATAATCCGGAGAATTCGGAACTCACCCAGATACCCCCGGAACGGTCTTCAATGATATATTGCAGATAATTGGAATTGATATGGCTGGAGTGACTGACTTCAAAAGTGAAGTGCTGCAGATCGCCGGTATTCAGATCGTAGGCAAAGAGTCCGTTTCCGTAAGTCGTAATCCAGATGATATCCCGTGAATCATGAATGATAGAGTAACGTTCTACATCGATATATCCCAAATGCTCGGATGAAAGAAACTGAAAATGTTTGATGTCGCCAGTGCTGGTATTGACATACCATACGTTGCCGGTATAGTTGTGTACCCATGCATTCCCTTTATTGTCTCTGGTGACGTTACCGTTTTTAATATTCAGGCGGGAGAACCGGCGCAGCTTTCCCGTAACGGGATCTAGGATGTAACTGCCAGTGGCGGTAAACATCACCCATTGATGTTGCAGGCGGAGGCTTCCGGTGATTACACCTGTATCTCCGAGTTCGGTTAATGAAGCGATTTTCTCCAGTCGGTTATTGGAAAGAGAGTGGCGGTAGATTTCTTTTTTCCCGGTAATGATGCAGGTATATTGGTCATAAGAAAAGATATGTTCCCAGCTTTCTCCCTGTGTATCCATTGCTTCCAGTTTGCCGTCATGGTATTTCCATAATCCTTGCTTGGTTCCTATCCATACATGTCCGGGGCTGTCATTACTTTCGTAGACAAACAGTACCTCGTCAGAAGATAGGTTGCCTAATTCTTTTTTGTATGCCTGCGATGAGAACTGGCCATCCTGATAGACGACACGACGGCATCCGTTATTGTTATCCCACAACCAGATAGACTGGTCGGATGCAATGATTTTTTTCGAATAGCTCTGTTTGTATTCTCCGCAACCGGTGAAATCGACGAAGCGCCCATGTTTTAAATCGTAACAGCTATATAAAGAAGAGAGGGTGGCGATCCATAAAAAACCGTTAGAATCTTCTTCCATATTCCGGATGCGTGGGTCGGCCAATGAAATCGGCAGATTAGGGTCCGGGTAGATACTGACAAAAGAGTTGCCGTCATAATAGCTTAATCCGTTGACGGTTCCCATCCACATAAATCCCTTGCTGTCCTGAAACATATATCGGATGGAATTATTCGCCAGTCCGTCACCGGTGGTCAGTTTGTTCGAACGTATCTCGACAGATGCATGTACTGAACTGAGATAGAAAGATAAGAATGCGAATATCAGCAGTGCATTTTTCATATTTGATTTCTACGATTCTACATTATTATTAATGGTTACAAAGTTAATTTTCTTTTTAGAATAGAGGATGTAATAGCGTACGGAAAAACAAAGAAACGATGTATTATCGTTCATTCTTGATGTAAATCTCAGGTGAAATACGATTTTCTAGGCTTTGTGTACGCATGTACATTCTAAACTATAAAGAAAGCTGTAATTTAGCGGCATGAAAACGGTAACTGGAAAAAACTTCCGGTTACAGAATATTTGTTTAGAGGTAGAAGATAAGAGTCAGGTAATAAAGAAGCACATTAACAACAGTAAAATGGAAATCAGTTTTCAATAGGTTTTTAAATATAAGCATAATGAAAAAGCATATAGGTATTAGTCTTTTTTTTATGGGGTGTTTCCTGTCTCTTTCGGCTACGAATTATTTTGTAGCTACCAATGGTGATGATTCAAATGCGGGCACGCTTGACAAACCTTTCGCTACTTTACAAAAAGCGCAGTCAAAAGTCGCTCCCGGAGATACGGTATATATTCGCGGAGGCGAGTATCGGATACGGGAAGAGCAGATGATGGGAGGAGATCATTTGCGCGCTTATGTTTTTGAAATGAATAAAAGTGGCACTCAGGCCAAGAGAATCTGCTATACAGGTTATCAGGATGAACGTCCGATATTCAATCTGGCTGAAGTAAAGCCGGAGGGTAAACGGGTATCTGTCTTTTATGTATCAGGCTCTTACCTCCATTTCCGCAATTTTGAGATTATCAAAACACAGGTTACTATCCGGGAGCATACTCAGTCGGAGTGTATATACAATCAAGGTGGAAATCATAATATTTACGAGAATCTGGCGATGCACGATGGCATGGCTATTGGTTTTTATTTGGTGCGGGGAAGTCATAATCTCGTACTGAACTGTGATGCTTATAATAATTATGACCCTGTATCTGAGAATGGTACCGGTGGAAATGTGGATGGCTTCGGTGGGCATCCGGCTTCTGCCTCCTATACGGGAAATGTGTTTAAAGGATGTCGGGCCTGGTACAACAGTGATGACGGTTTTGATTTGATAAAGGCACAAGCAGCTTATACGATTGAAGATTGCTGGGCGTTTTATAATGGATATAAGCCCGGAGGATTTGTGGGTGCGGGAGATGGTACAGGGTTTAAAGCGGGTGGCTATGGTATGCGCTCAAAAGTGAAGATGCCGAATGAGATTCCACACCATGTAGTGAAGAATTGTCTGGCATATAAAAACAAGAACAAAGGATTTTATGCCAATCACCATTTGGGAGGAATTTCCTGGTTCAATAATACCGGTTATCAGAATCCGTCTAATTTCTGTATGCTGAATCGTAAGTCTGCCGGAGAAATAGTGGACGTGGACGGATATGATCATATTATTCGGAATAATTTGTCATATAAGCCGAGGGCTGCAGGAAAACATATTGTCGATGTGAATCGGGAGGAATGTACGATTATCAATAATTCTTTTCTTCCTGTAGATATGACCGTAGGTGAGGATGATTTTGTAAGTTTGGATCCTGCTCAGTTAACATTGCCTCGCAAAGCGGATGGAAGTCTGCCGGATATTGATTTTCTGAAGTTAAAAAGAAATAGTAAATTATATGATGCGGGAATCGGTTTTCAATTCTCTGCGCAGAATCTTTAAAATATTGTTCTGTTATTGAAGAAAAATAGCTGCATGATAGATCTATGTTGATATAATCCGCATAGATCTATCGTACAGCTTGAAGAATGAGATCTTTCTGTAGATTCAGATATTAGAGAATAAGACGTTTGATCTCCTCAGCGGTATCTACAATATATTGAGGACTGAATTCTTCCAGTTCGGCACGTGGGCGGAATCCCCATGTTACTCCACAAACTGTCACTCTTGCATTAGCAGCCGTTTGCATATCCACGCCGGAATCACCCACGTACAGCACTTCTTCTTTGGTTACTTTGGCAACTTCCAGAATATCGAATACAACGGTTGGATCGGGTTTAACCTTTATCCCTTCACGTTGCCCGAACACAGCGGTAAAATGGATTTCCGGAAAATAATGGTCAATCAACTTTTGGGTGGCTGCCTGATATTTGTTGGAAGCCACAGCAATTTGAATACCTGCATCCTGTAAGTATGAGAGCAATTCCGGAATACCGGGATAAGGGCGGCTGTCATCGGCATTATGAATGTCATAGTAAGGGACGAATTCCTTGCGTACGCGCAGTACATTCTCTTTGGACTTTTCTCCTTCCGGCAAGGCACGCTCAAAAAGTTTGTCGATGCCGTTTCCTACCATGAAGTTATATTTCTCGATCTCATGTGTGGGATATCCTAACTTATTCAAGGCATAATTTGTACTGTGTGCAAGGTCGGCAATGGTATTCAGTAATGTACCATCCAAATCGAAAATGACTAGTTTCTTCATTGAACTTCTTGTTTTTTTATGTTAATCCTGTTTTCCTTTCTTTCTGCTTACAAAGATAGGAATAAAAAACGAATCATTTCCTTGTAATTCGGAACCAGTCTACATCTGTCCATCCTCCATCATTGGTAACAATAGCCGGACGGGTACAGAACATGCCGACTTTGGCGCCAATCCATTGTCCCTCCCTTGCCTGAAAAGGGTTGCCTAATGGCAAGAACTTCTTTCCGTCAAGGCTATAACTGAAGTTGCACATCACAATGAGGTCGTTACCTCCTTCACTGGCTTTAAGTTTCTTGCCGTCGCAACTGAAACGTACCTTTAGGTATACCGTGTTTTGGGTAAGACCGACAGAAGAGTTTACCTGTTCCGCTTCTCCTTTATCTGCTTTTTTACATTCAATTTGAGACAGCACAAGACCTTTGTCCGTATTTTCCAGAATCAATCCTGCATAATCCCTGCCCATTACTACCAAACCTGTACGTTCACCTTTCAGTTTTGGATTAGGCATGAAGGTCAGTTTCATTGTGGCGGTGAAATTGTCCGAAGGAGTTTTTTGCAACAACAGATTAGCTACATCCCACAAATTCTTATAATCCGCTACTACCGGATAAGAGTATAGTCTGACATAACTTTTGTCTCCGGCATAATATGCCCATTTCTCATTGATATTAGCGTGCCACTGCCATTGCGGAGAGAGTATATATCCGTCGAATTCGTCGCTTTCTTGCGGTGTACAGATGGGATATATCTTTCCTACATTCGGCTTTTTGTAGGTCATTACCGGTTCGCCGCAACCGTCACCATCTTTGTCGATACCGATTACAGGCCAGTCATTCACCCACTTCATCGGTTGCAAGTGAACAAGGCGACCATAAGCGCCTACATCCTGAAAGTGGAAGAACCAGTCTTCTCCGGAAGGAGTGTCTACCCAAGCTCCCTGGTGAGGTCCATTGACGGGAGAATCACCCTGCGCCAGTACAGTTCTCCATTCATAAGGACCATACACATTTTTAGAACGGAGTACTACCTGCCAACCGGTTGGCACACCGCCTGCCGGATGGAAGATATAATAATAGCCGTTCCTTTTATAAAACTTCGGGCCTTCACACGTCTGGTGTGCTTCGTGACCGTCGAAGATAATGCGTGAGGGGGTGATGGCTTTGGTCGCTTCCTTATTCAATTCACAGATGGTGATTACACTTTTCAGTCCGGCCCGGCTTCCTGCATAGGCGTGTACCAGATATACTTTT
>ERZ894244.1428-NODE-1428-length-12215-cov-10.867352_pt1 | contig 12215 bp, 8 predicted proteins | sample MGYA00380299_ERZ894244 | MGnify/ENA primary metagenome ERZ894244 (study PRJEB32331, sample SAMN06328444) | human gut metagenome | biome: human gut microbiome; feature: stool | host: Homo sapiens | collected 2014-06-26 ... | reverse complement strand
CATCTGGTAGAGCGCCACCTTGCCAAGGTGGAGGTAGCGAGTTCGAGCCTCGTCGCCCGCTCCATAGTGAAACAGGGCATCCGATTTGGATGTCCTGTTTTTTGTTAGACGAAGAGAACGCGCTGCCTCCACCTGCGCCTTTCTGCCGGGAATGCAAAAATGCACATTGCACTGCACACCCTCTTCATGCTATGATGAGACCATTATAGAGAAAGTGAGGACACTACCGATGATTCTTTCTGAAGCGATCCGATCCCTGATGGACCTGCAGGCCAAGCTCGCGGCCTACGGCCACGCCATGGGCCTGCTCTTTTACGACGGCGCGACCACCGCGCCCAAGGGCACGGCGGCGAACCGCGGCCAGACCATGAGTATTTTGAGCGAGGAGCACTACAAGCTTACGACTGGCGGGGAGACCGTTGCGCTGCTCGAATTCCTCGACGCGCACAAGTCTGAGCTCAACGAAAAGCAGCAGCGCATGGTGTTTTTGCTCATCAAGGACATCCGCAATATGCAGAAGATCCCGATGGACGAGTACGTCGCCTACCAGCAGCTGCTTGTCGAGGCGGACGACGTCTGGCACCGCGCGAAGGAGACGAGCGACTTTGCTCTCTTCGAGCCCGTGCTTGAGAAAATTTTCGAGACCAACATCCGCTTCGCACACTATTGCGCGTCGGAAAAGGACCCCTACGACTACTGGCTCAGCGAGTATGAGGATGGGCTGACGATGGCGCAGTGCGACGAATTCTTTGCGACGCTGCGCGAGCACATCGTGCCGCTCCTGAAAAAAATCAAAGAAAAGCCGCAGGTCGACGATGCGATGCTGCACGGCCATTTTCCCGAGGAGAAGCAGGCGCAGCTTTCCGACTACCTGATGCGCACGATGGGCCTCGATTTGGACCATGTCGGCCTGTCCACGACCGAGCATCCGTTTACGACGTCGCTCGGTTCGCACTTTGACGAGCGCATCACGACGCACTATTTGGAGGAGAATTTTGCCTCCTCGATGTTCTCCGTTATCCACGAGGGCGGCCACGCGCTCTATGACACCGGCAGCGCGGATGATCTCGCCTATACGGTGCTCGACGGCGGTGTCTCCATGGGCATCCACGAGAGCCAGAGCCGTTTCTATGAAAATCTGCTCGGCCGCTCGCGCGCCTTCACGGGCTTCGTGTTCCCGAAGCTCTGCGAGTTGTTCCCCGAGCTGAGCGGCCACACGGCGGAGGAATTCTACCGCGCCATCAATAAGGCGGAGCCGTCCCTCATCCGCACCGAGGCCGACGAGGTCACCTACAGCCTGCACGTCATGGTGCGCTACGAGCTCGAAAAGCGCGTGATGCATGGCGAGCTCAAGGTGCACGACCTGCCGGGCGAGTGGAACCGCCTTTACAAGGAATACCTCGGCGTCGACGTGCCGGACGACAAACACGGCGTGCTACAGGACAGCCATTGGTCGGGCGGCAGCATCGGCTACTTCCCGTCCTACGCGCTCGGCAGCGCCTACGGCGCACAGCTGCTTCGCAAGATGAAAGAGACGGTCGATGTGGACGAGTGCCTCAAGACCGGCAATTTTGCGCCCATCAATGCGTGGAACCGCGAGCACATCTGGCAGTACGGCTGCCTCAAAAAGCCCGGCGCGCTCTTGGAGCAGGCGCTTGGCGAAAAGTTCGACCCGACGGTCTACACGCAGTACCTTGAGGAAAAGTACGGCGAAATTTACGGTTTGTAAGAGCGGAATAGCATCAAAAAGGCGGTATCCGACCGGATATCGCCTTTTTGTGCGTGAAACGTGGAAAGTCCATTGCATTGTAACCGCATTTCCGATACAATGGGCGGAGAGAGAAGCGGGTAACGAGCGGAGGAGAGACCGCACGCCCGCAATGAGAGATGGGAGAGCAAAAATGAATACTACGCTGTATGAGACCTACGTTCAGATTTTGCATGAGGAGCTTGTACCCGCGATGGGCTGCACTGAGCCCATCGCCGTCGCCTACGCGGGTGCGCTTGCGCGCCAAACGCTCGGGACACTTCCCGAGCGCATCGAGCTGACCGTGAGCGGCAATATCATCAAAAACGTCAAGAGCGTCATCGTGCCGCACACCGGCGGGCGAAAGGGACTTCCCGTCGCGGTCGCGGCGGGCGTACGCGTCGGCGACGCCGACGCGCAGTTAGAGGTGCTGGCGAATGTGACGGAGGACCAGCTGCCGCTGCTGGACGAGTACCTTTCCGCGGCGGAGATCACGGTGAGCAAATCGCCGCTGCGCTGCCCATTCGACATTCAGGTGCGTGTTTTCGCAGGCGGGGACACGGCCTTCGTCCAGATCGTCGGCAGCCACACAAACGTCGTGCGCATCGAGAAAAACGGCGAAGTGCTGCTCAACAAGCCCTTTTCCGAGGAGGCGGCCCAGCCGCCCGAGAGCCGCAGGAGCCTGACGGTCGAGGACATTATCGCCTTTGCCGACGAGGTCGATTTAGACGATGTCCGCGCGCCCATCGCGCGCCAGATCGAATATAACACGGCCATCGCTGAGGCAGGATTGACAGGGCAGTACGGCGCGGCCATCGGAAAAATCCTGCTCGATTCCTATGGCGACAGCGTGCAGAACCGCGCCAAGGCCTGGGCTGCCGCGGGCTCGGACGCGCGCATGAACGGCTGCGAAAAGCCTGTCGTCATCAACTCTGGCAGCGGCAATCAGGGCATGACGGCCTCGCTGCCCGTCATTGTCTACGCGCGCGAGCTGAAAGCGAGCGAGGAGCAGCTTTACCGCGCGCTCGTCGTGTCGAATCTTGTCACCATCCATCTGAAAACGGGCATCGGCAGCCTGTCCGCCTACTGCGGCGCGACCAGCGCGGGCGCTGGTGCCGGCGCGGGTGTGTGCTACCTTTACGGTGGGCGCTACGATGAGATCGCCCACACGGTGGTCAACGCGCTCGCCATCAACTCCGGTATGCTCTGCGACGGGGCGAAAGCCTCCTGCGCGGCGAAGATCGCCTCGGCGGTCGAGGCGGGCCTGCTCGGCCTTCAGATGTACCGCCACGACAGCCAGTTCTACGGCGGCGACGGCATCATCGTCAAGGGCGTGGAGAACACCATCCGCGCCGTCAGCAGCATCGCGCGCGACGGTATGCGCGAGACGGACAATGAGATCATCCGCCTGATGATCGGCGAGGAAGCGGTCAGATGAAGGTTCTCATCACAGGTTTTACGCCCTTCGGCGGCGAGCAGATCAACCCCTCGTGGGAGGCGGTGAAGAGACTGCCCGACCGTATCGGCGGGGCGGAGCTCATCAAGCGCGAGCTCCCGACGGAGTTTGTCGCCTCCGGTACGGTGCTGCATGGACTTTTGGAGCGGCTGCATCCCGACGCGGTGCTCTGCGTCGGCCAGTACGGCGGCGCAAATTGCATACGCGTCGAGCGCGTGGGCATCAACCTGCGCGATGCCCGCATTGCCGACAATGCGGGCAGGCAGCCGACGGACGAGCCGGTCGTGACCGGCGGCCTGGATGCCTATTTTGCGACGATTCCCACGAGAAGGATCGTCGATGCGCTGCGCGAGCGCGATATCCCCGCCCGGCTTTCGTACTCCGCGGGCACATTTGTATGCAACGATCTCCTTTACTGCGCCCTGCACGAGAGCGCGCAGGGCTATCCCGCCATGCGCTGCGGCTTTATCCACGTGCCGTATCTGCCCGAGCAGACGAGGGACGGCAGCGCCCCGAGCATGAGCCTTGCGCTGATGGTCGAAGCGCTTACCAGCGCGGTGGGGGAGATCGCGGCGGAGAACGAACCGTGAATCATAACCGTAAGGCGCCATATCAGCATAGAAAAAAGAGCTATCTGATTTCATTTGAAATCAGATAGCTCTTTTCTTGTGAATAATGAAATTCTGCTGCCAAATCGTTGCCACGAAGGGCATCAAGGCTCAAAAAGTCCAGTGTTTACAGGCTTTTTTCGACCGCTGAAATCATTCCCACTCGCCAAGCAGAAACGCAATCTAAACTTTTTTGTATAGACCGTTTGATTCCATTTGGCTTTATTTGATACCAATTATCCCAATCCTACGGGGTATCCGACTTTCTGCTATCAAAAAGCTATCAGGGGATGCTATCAACGAATGCACAGCCTTTGCGGAATCACGCTTAATACAATAATTTGCGGCACAATGCGAATAAATCCAGAACTGTGCAGCGTATCAAAATTGCAAAAACTTTGATATACTCACTTAGCCCATGAATCTCAATAAAAATATCAAAATCCTGCTTTTACCGCCGCAGATCGGACAAATATAAAGTACAATACCGGAGTATTTAAACCATGACTTTTTATCGCCATTCGCAAGACTATTTTATGGCTGCAATCCCTTATTCTAAATATACCTCGAATCTTTTTCCGCACTTTGGGCAAGTAGCATTCACTTTATCGCAATAAATAGAAAGAAGGTTTTCATCATTCGCCATGGTTACTTCGTTTCCACACTCGCAGCGGCACAGTGGTACAGGAGAGAGGCTTAACGCCGATTCTTTGATGTAGATTGTTTTTGCATCTAAGTCGATCATTTCAGGAGTACCCAATGACGCTTTTGTTACCACTTGGTTGCTACCATCATTTAGAAGAAAATGAGGGCTCTTCAAAGCCGCTTCATATTCTTCTCTTGAAAATCCATAATAGTCTTCACAGAAGTCTTCATAGCTGTCGTATTCATCGGCATCTATCCGCGAATACCAGCAGGACGATTGAACTGACAGCTCATGATTTTTGTATTCAATTAAGAAATCCATATATGCATTTGAACTCGAACTGTTATCAACCCTGCCGGAAATTGTAAACGAGGTGAGGTCAGGCGACGAATTTGCAATCGCCTTGGCTATCTGTGAAATATCGTCAACCCAAACAAAGCGGTTTGTATCCCGAATGACTATGTGTTTGCTACCGACTATAGATTCATCCTGAAGAATTTTTGCCAATATTATGCCTGCTTTTTTAATTGACTCTTTAGAGCCAAACAGATCAATGGTATAACTTGTCCAAACATCGAACATAAGTATATCCCCCTTTTTAATGATTGAAATACTGCCACACCTTAACATCCTTGTCGTAAAAGTCATGGTTTCCTGGCAGAACAACAACTGCTTCCCTAAATTGAGACAATATATATTATACTATAATACGGAACTGTGGTCTAGGTTTTCTTTTCGCAGTTACCCTCAATGCTTATGTTTGTTTATAAAATAATTACTTCGTTGAAATGAAGGTTGGATTTGCTTTCACACTATTACACTGCAAAAAAATATGATATAATTAAATAAATTGACAGAAAGAAGAGGAATATGCAATGCCCTATATCATACGACAGGATGACATCTCTGTATTGCCTCTGTCAGTTCGAGCACAAAACTGTCTGCGGCGTGCTGATATTCACACTGTTGGGACGATGATGGATTATCCAGCAGATGAATTCATCAATATTCGAAACATGGGCGTTCGCAGTGTTGAAGAGATTTTGGGGTTCATCCGATCTTTGAAAGATGGAACAGGTGATTATGTACTCGCGGAAGCTCAAGAGCAAGCGGCGGCCGTTGTTCCCATGGTTCAGGAGCCTGCTGCGTCCGATGACATGTCCACTGTTTTTCTGGACGAAACTGGTGCTATCGTTCAAGATATTCCTGTCAAGGAACTTCTCTTGTCTGTCAGAGCCAGAAACAGCCTGACTCGCAACGGATACAAATTTGCATCTGAGTTGGTGGGCATCACCTATGGAGAACTGATGAATTTGCAAAACATGGGTGTAAAAACCGCAGAAGAAGTTCTCGCCTACATCGAAAAAATTTCTGTTCAGCGTGGAACTTGCGTCACACAAAATGAAGCTAACAGTTCCGGCAATGATCTGGCAGCAGAAATGCACTCGGCCTATGGTGAAGGGGAGAATGTCTGGCTCAGAGAGATATTTACTGTCAAGTCCCAATTTCCTGAGGCAATGGGCGAAACGCTGATCTATCGACTTTACAATAGCGTTTTTGTGCGTGGCACAGTGAAAGCAAAGATTCTTCAGATTGTAGAAGAGAATAATAACGAGATTTCCAAAACTGCACTCGAAGAAAAACTACCGCAGCATTTGAACAACACCACAATTCTCGAAGAAATCCTGCTTGAGCTTGAAACTATTTCTGCTGTTGAGTTGGGCGAGGTCATGATTTATCGTCAGTACCCTTCTATTATGGAATTTGCTGCTCATATCGAAAATGATCGTATTCGAGAAGTTATCCAAGGCAAAATCGAAGGAAAGACTTTGCAGGAAATCGGAGAGCAATGTGGTGTCACAAGAGAGCGTGTCCGTCAGCTCATGCAAAAGGGGTTGTGTAAAAAGCCTTATCTGAGAGAGGATAAGTATGCTTACCTCTATGATCATTACGATTTTTCCCTCGAAAATTTCGTCCTGGCTTATGATGAACCTCAAGAAACCTATAATTATCTTGAAATGATAAGCACGCAAACTCGTGCCAAAAGGAAATCAATCGAAGACCTTCTAACAGATACCGCTATCCCTATTGAGTTGAGACGAAAAGCAGAGAAAGCGATTTATAAGCAATATGTTGCCATTGATGGTGTCCGGGTAAGGAAACAGCGTCCCGCCCTTGTGAAGCACTATATCAAAACCTACTGCAGGGAATTAACCACATACGATGATTTTTTTCAAAAATATCACGAATGGCTGAATGCGATAGGCCTAGGTGACAATATCGCCCTTATACTCGAATCTCGATCCTACGAAAACAAGTTAAACCTGTGCAATTATGTTCTGTGGAACCAGTGGCGTAGTTTCAGATACTACAATATTCCTGAGCAAGATTTTGAAGATTTACTTTCAACGCTGAATCTGGAGCAATTTGAAGATACAGAGTTTTCTACGCTAAAGCTGTTTAGGGACTATCCCTTGCTGATGGAGCAATACGATATTCACGACGAATACGAATTGCACAACCTTCTGAAGAAGATCTGGGTTTCTGAAAATGAAAGTGTCAAATTCAAGAAAATGCCCACTATTGAAGTAGGTTTCGCAAATACTTACAATCAGGTTCTCACTTTGCTTCTTCAGTATGCACCCATTACCGCAGAGGATTTAGCAAATCGATACGAAGAGGAATATGGTGTAAAAGCCTTGACTGTGCGAGGAAACTACCTCCGTGCATTAGACCATTACTTCTATAAAGGCGTTTATTCTATTGACTACGCAGCCCTTCCTTCTATTCAGTTTGCTCGAATGCAGATGGTTTTGGATCGTGATTTCTACACCATCCAAGATGTCAAGCGTTTGTACAAGAGAGAATTCCCCAATTCGGATGAATCCCTGTTGAATCCCTACACGCTGAAAACCTTGGGCTTCCATGTCTATCCTGGTTACTCCGGCTACATCGTAAAAAACACATTCTCTGGTGCAACTGATTACTTCCATACGATCCTGACGCAGGATGATATTGTGGATATGCGTGCGTATGGTACCGCAATTAGGAACATTGCGACTTACGATAGCGAACATCGCAGACTGCGTAATGCCTATGAAATCATTGAATTCTCGCCGTTACAGTACATCAGCATTCGCAGACTTAACGAAGCTGGTGTCACCAAAGAGCACCTGAGAGCTTACTGCGATGCTGTTGCCAAGTATTATGAAAAGGGCGAATATTTCACTACTACTTCTATGCGAAACAGTGGATTTGTCCACGACTTGGATGATCTTGGTTTTGAGGAATGGTTCTATTCTTCCATTTTGTTCGAAGATCGTGATAATTTTTCTGCACAAAGAATCGGAGGAACACGACTGTTCTTGCGTGGCAAGCCCAACGGAAATTTAGCTGATATGTTGGTTTGGCTGTTAGACAAATACCAAAAGATTGATTTTTACGATCTTTTGGATATGCTCGAAAACCAGTATGGTATTTTCCTGCCCAAGGAAAAGGTCGTTGAGATTATCAGCGACACAGAGCTCTACTACGACGCAATTATGGAAACTGTTTATATTGACTACGATACTTATTTTGAGGAGATTTGATTATGAATCTGTTGAAAGAGGGCATTACAAAGCAAGCGGTTATCAAAACTGCTCAGACTCGCAAACTGACGGTTGACGGTTTGACCAAAGCATACCCTGTTTATAAGGTTCGTCTGGATTGGCTGTTCTACAACGATCAGAATGATCGTATCGCTACTTGGATCAGCCAGTATAAGGCTCAGCACGACGGCAAGGCTCCCAATAGCAGTGACAGAGAGGCTTACAACGCAATCATTGAGCAGTTTATTGTTGAGAGCAATCCTGAGGCAATCCGCAAAACCCAGACCAACATTGAACTGGTTGACCAGCGTGAAGCCGGTGTTGTTCTGGCTGATGGAAGAATTATTGACGGCAACCGCCGGTTCACCTGTCTGCGGCGTTTGGCTGCAAAGAATGATCGGTTTGGCTATTTCGAAACTGTGATTCTTGACCGCAACATCGAACACAGTGCAAAGCAAATCAAGATGTTGGAGTTGTCCATTCAGCACGGCGAGGAAAGCAAGGTTGACTACAACCCCATTGACCGACTGGTTGGTATCTACAACGACATTATCTCCACACGGTTGCTTTCCGTCGAAGAATATGCCAGAAGCACTAACGAATCCGAAACCGAAGTCAAGAAGCGTGTTGAGGTTGCAAAGCTGATGGTGGAATTCCTTGAGTTCATCAACGCTCCCGAACAGTTCTACATTGCTCGTGACTTGCAGCTTTACTATCCGCTGGAAGAGCTGCTGAAGCTGATAAAGAAGTGCCGGACTGAGGATGAAATCGAAGATATGAAGATAGCAGTCTTTACCAACGTTCTGATGCAGACTGCTGGTGACATGACTCGTTTTGTTCGTCACATCAAGGCTGTTGTCGGCACTGAGTATCAGGAAGAATTCTTTGAGGAACAGAAGGAGATTGCTGCTAAGGTTGTTGACACCCTTCCCGAACAGGGTAGGGTGAACACTGCGGTTATTCGTGAGGTTGTTCGTTCCAACGATGAAGTTGTTCAGGAACTGGAACGCTCCATGGAAAAGACGCTGACTAAGGTGAAGAAGAACGAAACCAAAAACAGACCCATTCAGTTGGCAGAAAAAGCAACTACCTTCCTTGAGAGCATTGATACCCACATTCTTCTGAAGATGAATGACAGCGAACTTCGGCGGTTGGCTCGTCAGCTTGACAAGCTAGAACAGACCATTGGAAAGATTCGGGAGAATCTGTAATGTGGGAACTGGACTATGATGGAGCATTGTTGCTCCGTATTCCAAAAGAGTCAACAGATACTTTACAAAGTAGCAGTTTTTACAAACTCTCATTGCGGCGATATGTGCGTGAAATCCTTTTTGACTTCGTGCGGTTCAAGCCAGCATTGACCTATCTGGATTATAAAAAGGTTATTACCTTGTGCCAAGAGGAAACAGACAAACGAAAAATATCGCTCGTTGTATGTGAGCCTCTTCGTGAGTATATCGAGAGTCGTGAGTTGCATATTGAGATTCGCTCACGGTTGGGTGTAGAGTTGAAAGCACATGATCCAAAGTTTCAAGAGCGTTTTGAACGTTATCGTTCAGTCGTCGATGAAGAGATGACAAGGAAACTGCGGGATCGACAGATGTGGGACTCTTTATTCATGTGTGCTATGCAGAAGTCTGCAAACTTCTCCGTCCCTGGTTCTGGCAAGACCGCTTCCGTTTTGGGTATGTACGCTTATCTCCGGAAGAAAGAGCTTGTAAAGAGAATCCTTGTTATTTGTCCTAAAAATGCCTTTGGCTCTTGGATGGATGAGTTTTCTGCTTGCTTCGATGGCATCGAACCTCTGCGAGTGCTGAACATTCACAATGCTATTTACAAGAACACAAAGCAACGGAACGCTGCACTTCAGTATGATTCGGGCAGATGCAATCTTATTCTTGTGAATTACGAAGCTGTCAGCGGTGTTCTGGATTCCCTGATTCAGCTTCTGGACAAGCAGACTCTTCTCGTTTTCGATGAAGTTCACAAAGTCAAGCGTATAAACGGCGAGTATGCAGAAAACGCTCTGCGACTGTCCCATGAAGCCTGTTACACCGTGGCAATGACAGGAACACCAATCCCCAATTCTTACACGGACATCTACAATTTACTACATATCCTGTTCCCCCATGAGTACGATGAATTCTTCGATTTCACCGTACCTATGCTCCGTAATCCAGGAGCCGCCGAAGTTGCCACAATCAACGACAAATTACAGCCTTTCTTTTGTAGAACCACAAAGGATCAGTTGGGTGTTCCAAAAGCAAACAGCGACATTCTGTGTGTAGCCGATGCAAAGCCTGAAGAAAACCAGCTTTTACGGATTCTGCAAATGAAGTACCGCAAAAACAAGTTGGCTCTGCTTGTGAGAATTCTTCAGATGGAGAGCAACCCGAAGCTCCTGTTGCAATCGCTCGATCTTGCGGATTTTGCTTATTTGTTGGATGACTCTGTGGGAACCTCTGAAATCGACTATGCAGATTATAGTGATGAAGTCAAGGCGCTGATTGACGCTTACGGAAGAACGACAAAGTTTGAACAATGTGTTGAACAGGCTTCCTCTCTTGCAAAGCAGAAAAAGCCTGTTATCATTTGGTGTATGTTCGTCAATTCCATTCAAAATCTCTCTGAAACATTGGAGGAAAGGGGCATTCAAACACGCTGCATTTACGGTGAGGTTCCGCTGGAAGCACGACAGCAAATTCTGGCTGATTTCAGAAGCGGAAAGATTCAAGTGTTGCTGACCAACCCTCATACACTTGCTGAATCCGTATCGCTTCATAGTGTTTGCCATGATGCAATCTACTTTGAGTACAGCTACAATCTGGTGCATCTGCTGCAATCCAAGGATCGTATTCACCGTTTGGGCTTGCCGGACGATCAGTATACGCAGTATTACTATCACCAACTTTCATATCAGACTGAAGACGGCTCTTGGTCTTTGGGGGAGGCGGTCTACAAACGGCTGAAAGAAAAAGAACAGATTATGCTGGACGCAATCGACAACCATGTTCTCGAGGCGATGCCCACCAGCGATGAAGACCTTGAAATCATTTTTTCAAAATTGTGAAGCACTATAATTTCTGCTTTTGCAGTTTTGCAAACCATGCATACAGCCGTCCGCAGGAGCTTGATTGCTCCTGCGGACGGCTACGTTTAATGCGGTCTTATACTCGTCCCTTCAATCCATTTCTCTTGGCAAGCTCGCTTGCTGCGTGACGGCGCTCATCCGAATACGGTGCAGTCAGGCGGACGGCGAAGCGCTTGCGGTTGATCTCGAAGGTCAGCCCACCCTGTTCATCATCGTCGGTCTGCCTGCACAAATCGGGATGTGCTACCGCGTACTGCGTCAGCCGCTTCTTGAGCGCGGTATTGTGAGTCTGGATTTCGACGGTTTTGCTGGCTTCGTCAAAATAGATGCAGGTCGTTTTCTGTCTCTTAGTTAGTCCGGTTTTCATATTGCCTCCATTTCTGCCTGTTCTGCGAAAACAGGCGTATTTTCAAGATTTTTTGCCAACTCTACACCTGCAAAAACAGGTTGATTTTTGCATGGGGAACGCCCGGACGATACGCTGATCGATCTGGGCGCTCCCATTCGGTAAAACCTATTTTCTCAGCTCAACACGGCATCAGCGGGCATCGTCCCGCATTGCTGCTTTTTCTCTGCGCGGACGGAAGAAATGCCAGAGGTTATTGCGCTGGATCACGTTCTCATAGCGTTGCACTTTTCCGCGAAGCTCTGCGTTCTCGCGTTCCAAGTCTGGTGTACGGAGCTTGCTGCGAACGGATTTGTACTCGGAAAGCTCCTGCTTCAAACCGGCGATCTCTGCCTTGAGTTTTGCAATCAGCCTGTTTGCCGCGTCCAGAGCCTTTTGCAGCTTGGATTCCTTTTTCTCGATTGTAATGTACTTCTTTGCAAGCTTGGACAGATGTTCAAAATCCTCACGCTCCACGGCAACCTTGGTAGAGAAGGGAATGGACTTCGCTTCAATCTTTTCGACGGCTGCCATATCGACCTGCTGATTCTGGATTTTCTCAATCTGCCTGCCGATTGTCGCTGCCTGCTGCTCCTGCTGGCGATTCTGCTCCGTGAGTTCTGCCAGCCGTGCCTGCTCCTGCTGCACCTTGAACTGCGTCACCGTCAGGTGTTCCTCGGAGCTGCCGCGTT
>ERZ894244.1417-NODE-1417-length-12277-cov-43.907053_pt1 | contig 12277 bp, 10 predicted proteins | sample MGYA00380299_ERZ894244 | MGnify/ENA primary metagenome ERZ894244 (study PRJEB32331, sample SAMN06328444) | human gut metagenome | biome: human gut microbiome; feature: stool | host: Homo sapiens | collected 2014-06-26 ... | reverse complement strand
TGATATTTAAAAGCATGATAAGTCCTTTAGCGTATATCCATCCCGAAGCTAAGATTGGGGAAAATGTAGAAATTGCGCCTTTTGTATTTATAGATAAGAACGTAGTTATCGGCGACAACAATAAAATTATGGCTAACGCCAATATTTTATACGGTTCACGTATTGGTAACGGAAACACGATTTTTCCGGGTGCCGTTATCGGAGCCATTCCGCAAGACCTCAAGTTTCGCGGTGAAGAATCGACAGCCGAAATCGGAGATAATAATCTGATTCGTGAAAATGTAACAATCAACCGTGGTACGGCAGCTAAAGGGCGCACGATTGTGGGAAATAACAATTTATTGATGGAGGGTGTACACGTAGCACACGACGCATTGGTTGGTAACGGATGTATCATCGGTAACTCTACCAAGATGGCAGGCGAAATCGTCATTGATGATAACGCGATTGTCAGTGCCAATGTATTGATGCATCAATTCTGTCATGTAGGCAGTCATGTAATGATTCAGGGCGGATGCCGTTTCAGTAAAGATATTCCTCCTTACATCATTGCAGGACGCGAACCAATCGCTTTCAGCGGAATCAATATCATCGGCTTGCGCCGTCGTGGTTTCTCCAATGAAGTGATCGAAAATATTCACAATGCATATCGTATCATTTACCAAAGTGGTTTGAACACGACGGAAGCATTGAAAAAAATAGAAGATGAATTCGAAAAGAGCCCGGAAATTGACTATATCGTCAATTTCATCCGTAATTCAGAACGTGGTATTATTAAATAAACAGTTCAAAATAGTCATATTATGATATACAGATTTACTATCATATCTGATGAAGTTGACGATTTTGTCAGAGAAATACAAATTGACCCGGAAGCAACTTTTTATGACTTCCATGAAGCAATACTGAAATCAGTAGGGTACGCAAACGACCAGATGACTTCTTTCTTTATCTGCGATGACGACTGGGAAAAAGAAAAAGAAGTAACCTTGGAAGAAATGGACGACAATCCGGAAATGGATAGCTGGGTGATGAAAGAAACTACTATCAGCGAATTGGTAGAAGATGAAAAACAGAAACTGTTATATGTATTCGATTACATGACAGAACGTTGTTTCTTCATCGAACTATCCGAAATTATCACCGGAAAAGATATGAATGGTGCCAAATGTACCAAGAAATCAGGAGATGCTCCCAAACAAACGGTAGACTTTGAAGAAATGACCGCTACCGGAGGTTCTCTTGATCTGGATGAAAACTTCTATGGAGACCAGGACTTCGACATGGAAGACTTCGATCAGGAAGGATTTGACATAGGTGGTGACACTAGCAGCCCATACGAAGAAGAAAAATTTTAAGTATTAAGCATCAAGTATTAGGTATTAATTGCTATGTAGTGTCAGGCAGTTAATACCTAATATTTTTTTAGTCCCGTACGCTTTAATACTTAATACTTCTATACTTAATACTTAAAAATCTATGCCTACTCTCATTGTTCTTATAGGTCCTACAGGTGTGGGGAAAACGGAGTTGAGCCTGCGCTTGGCAGAAACATTTCAGACAAGCATTGTATCTGCCGATTCGAGACAGCTTTATGCCGAATTAAAAATAGGCACAGCAGCTCCTACTCCCGATCAACTTAAACGTGTCCCCCATCAACTGGTCGGCACGCTCCACCTCACAGACTATTACAGCGCTGCTCAATACGAAACAGAAGCACTGGATATTCTGGAGAAATTATTCACGCAACACGAAGTAGTGATTCTCACTGGTGGCTCAATGATGTACGTAGACGCTATCTGTAAGGGAATTGACGATATTCCTACCGTTGATGCGGAAACCCGTCAACTCATGCTACAAAAGTATGAAGAGGAAGGCCTTGAACAACTCTGCGCAGAACTTCGCCTGTTAGATCCGGAATATTACCGGATTGTAGATCTGAAGAATCCCAAGCGGGTAATTCATGCGTTGGAGATTTGCTATATGACCGGACGCACTTATACTTCTTTTCGCACCCAACAAAAAAAACAGCGTCCTTTCCGTATTCTGAAAATCGGCCTGACTCGTGATCGGGAAGAACTTTATGACCGTATCAACCGTCGGGTAGACCAGATGATGGAGGAAGGATTATTGGAAGAAGTACGTTCCGTACTTCCCTATCGTCACCTCAATTCACTCAATACAGTAGGCTATAAAGAACTGTTCAAATATCTGGACGGAGAATGGGAACTCCCCTTTGCTATAGACAAAATCAAGCAAAACTCCCGCATTTATTCGCGTAAACAGATGACCTGGTTCAAAAGAGATGAAGAAATAAAATGGTTTCACCCGGAACAAGAAACGGAGATACTAGCGTACCTCCGTCAACAAATCAATACATGATTTCTCTTATCTTTTGTTCTGACGGGCCTGATATTCATCATCCGTCAACATTTCTACAATAATCACCCCATTCTTTCCTTTGTCTCCGTAGACAACCTGTGCTGATTTATCTTTCAGCACAGAAATACTTTTTATATGGTCCGGCGCAAGCTTAGACAACGCATCTTTCTCCATAGTTTCTTTCCCGTCTATAATGACTAAAGGCTCTTCGCCTTTTATCCCATGCACAGTTACACCATTATTCACCTTAAACCCTGAATTTCCATTTTTCACACTGCCTGAAAGTTCAGGAAACAGGTCAACCACTTCCTGCTCCATTCGTATATTCATCGTAGAAGATACAGAAGCTTTTACTGGCTTATATCCAATAAATGAGAACCACAGATTGCCGTCTTTCATTGCTTTCAGACTAAAATGACCATTTATATCCGTTATCGTACCATGATTTGTATTAGGCACAATAATGCTGACTCCAGCCTTCGGACGCCCCTGCTCGTCAACAACAGTTCCACTGACCGGAAAATCGGGAACAGCATCCGTACTGGTTGTTTTTTGTGAAAAACTGATTTCCTTATTCTGTATTTTAGTCTTACTGCCTCGTTGAGTATTCACAAGTATCACCCCGTTCGCACCCCGTTTACCATACACTTTTATCGAAGTAGAATCTTTCAACACAGATATACTTTCTATTGTTGACGGGTCCAGCTTTTCCATAGCATCCATACTAATCTCCTTGCCATCAGCAAAAATCAGAGGCTGCTTATTCTCTGCAAATCTGATATTCCCAAATCTTATAGGGACAGTATATTTCACTGGTACAGGTCTGCCTCGTTGCTTTCCGGGAATCCAATCCGGCATTTCACTGACAATTCTTTCGGCTTCCTGATTTAATGACGCTTCATCCGACTGAAGTACACGTACATCTTTTATCTTCCCGGTTTCAGCCACAGTGAAACCTACCATCACTCTACCGCCCGCTTTACCCTTCATCGGAGAACCAGCTATTTTCTCCGACAGATATTTTTGCAGTGCACTCATACCACCAGGATATTCCGGCATCTGCTCTACAACCTCAAAAATAACAATTTCTTCCTCCTCTTTCGATTTCACGCCGGACACCACCAAATCATCTTTCTTCTCGTCTTTAGATACTTTTACTGTATCTTGCAGCACCTTTTCTTGCACAATTTCCGCCAAATCATTAACTTTGACAGCAGAAATCTCTTCCATTTTTTCAGAGATTTCAGGACGGGCAAAAGCAGTTACTGCAATAGCTGCCAACGGAAGTACATACAAATACTTCAACCGTGCCCACGGATTCGATTTTTCTTTTAACATCATAGTGATACGTTTTTTAAGTTTACTGTGATTAAAGCTGTTGGCCATAGAGTAGAGCCTTGTGCCAACGGCTTTTTTTATCAATAATAGTTGATATTCTTTCGCGTTTACACCCTCATTAATGACGGTCTCGTCCGCTTCATATTCGTGAACGTTCTGCAACTCCTGTTTCAACAACCATGCACCAGGATTGAACCATTGGAAAAAGATGCAAATATCCGCCACCAATAAATCTACTGAATGACGATGGTGGATATGAGCCATTTCATGAATAAGGATTTCCCTCCCGTTTTCCTCCAGGTCTTTCCGGCTGATGACAATATAGTTCATCCAACTGAACGGAGCTATCTCCTGATTGTGCACCACAAGTGTAACCCCTTTCTCCAACTTCTCATGTTTGCCGGAATGTATCAACCGGAAGAGACAAATCAAAGAATAGATATTGCGACAGGCAAGAAACAGAATACCCGCCAGATAGACCAACAGAACAATCTGTACCCAAGATATGGCCGACGTCTCCTGCACTGCACCGACATTGGCAGGAGTAGCCTCCAACTCTGCCATCAATAACAATTGCTCAATGGAGAGCACAGCCTGCTGCACTTCAACCTGATGCCGGGTAGTTACTTCGATACAAGGAATGAGTAATGAAAAGAACAACACTCCCAATAAAGCCATACGATTGAAACGATGAAAGGTTTCCTTGCTAAGTAATAACCGGAAAAACAGGTAAAACAGAACAAGACAAACAGATGATTTTAATATATAAATGAAGAAAACTCCCATAGCATAGATTTTCGTTTAATAGATTAGTGTTTTTTGTCAGCCTGTTCCACTTCCTCGATGAGCTGTTTCAATTCATCCAAGGAAATATCTTCCTCTTTAACTAAAGAAGAAACGGCATTCAGGTAAGAATTATTAAAATACTTACTAATCACATTCCGCAGCGTTCCTTTACGAAAATCTTCTTCACTGACTACGGGATAATATTGATAGGTATTTCCGAAAGTATAATGAGCTAGAAAACCTTTTTCTTCCAACCCACGCACAATCGTAGATAGTGTATTGAAATGTGGCTTGGGATCTTCATAGAAAGCCAACATTTCCTTCACGAACAAGGGACCTTTTTCCCAGAAAAAGCCCATGATTTCTTCTTCTTTTGCTGTTAATCCTTTCATATCTGCAACTTTGTTTGCTGCAAATAACGAAAAGTTTTAGTTCATAAACTAATTTATCTAGTTAAAGTAAACTAAAAGTTATAGTTAAGACGAAGAATCTACTATTAAACACCTGTGAAACAGATTTATTACATCTCTTTTAGCTCCACAGTTTATTGACAATAAAGTTGCCGATAAAGAACAAGTCGCCCATAAAAATAATGCTGAATACCAGGAAAGTGAAACAAGTACTCCACCGGGCTCCTCCCTCCTCTTCGCCACGTTTGATACGAAGCAGGGAACTATGTAAACAATCACCTGCTATGAACAGTACAAACAAACTCGGTATCAAGTCACCCCATGACACCAACCACAGATTATCACCCTTCCCCATCAGGAATGTCAATGCCACGGCCAATAAGAAGACAGAAGCATATTGCAAGTCTTTTCTTTTTGAATTCATAGTGGTAATGTTTAAAGTCCTTTTCACAAAGATATTGAATCTCACCCAATAATCCTTATCAAATCTATATAAAAATCGGTCAGGCTTTGTTGAATCTAAGTTTATTGTTACTTTTGCAAGTACGAATTAAAACCAAAACCGATTATAAACGCAGATGAAAAAGATCAGCATCACTTTATTACTCTGCCTTCTCTGTCTGACCGGAATGGCACAAGGACAAAAGGCACTCGATTTAAAAGATATTACTTCCGGACGTTTCCGCCCGGAAAATATTCAGGGAGTAATCCCTATGCCTGATGGCGAACACTACACACAGATGAACGCTGACGGCACGCAAATCATTAAATACTCTTTCAAGACAGGCGAGAAAGTAGAAGTGATTTTCGATGTAAATACCACACGCGAATGTGACTTCAAGAACTTCGACAGTTACCAATTCTCGCCCGACGGTCAGAAATTGCTGATTGCTACTAAAACAACACCTATTTACAGGCATTCATACACAGCTGTACATTACATTTACCCTTTGAAACGAAATGATAAGGGCGTTACGACAAACAACATTATTGAACGGCTGTCTGACGGTGGACCTCAACAGGTCCCCGTCTTTTCTCCGGACGGTACCATGATTGCATTTGTACGCAACAATAACATATTTCTTGTTAAGTTGCTTTACGGCAACAGCGAAAGCCAGGTCACAGAAGATGGCAAACAGAATTCGGTAATCAACGGTATTCCTGACTGGGTGTATGAAGAAGAGTTCGGCTTCGACCGTGCTTTGGAATTCAGCGCCGACAATACGCTGATTGCTTTTATCCGTTTCGACGAGTCGGAAGTTCCCTCCTACTCTTTCCCGGTATTTGCCGGACAAGCACCCCGCATTGATGCTTTAAAAGATTATCCGGGCGAATATACATACAAGTATCCGAAAGCCGGATATCCGAATTCGAAAGTAGAGGTACGCACGTATGACATCAAATCACATGTCACCCGTACAATGAAACTCCCATTGGATGCAGATGGATATATTCCGCGTATACGCTTCACAAAGGATGCCAATAAACTGGCTATCATGACATTGAACCGCCATCAAGACCGTTTTGATCTTTACTTTGCCGATCCTCGTTCCACACTTTGCAAACTTATACTTCGTGATGAGTCTCCTTATTACATAAAGGAGAATATTTTCGATAATATCCAGTTCTATCCGGAATATTTCAGCCTGCTTAGCGAACGTGACGGTTACAGTCACCTCTATTGGTACAGCATGGGAGGTAATCTGATTAAAAAGGTTACTAACGGTAAGTTTGAGGTAAAAGATTTTCTGGGATATGATGAAGAAGACGGTTCTTTCTATTACACCAGCAATGAAGAAAGCCCTCTGCGCAAAGCTGTCTATAAAATAGACAAGAAGGGCAAGAAGCTCAAACTATCCCAACAGACAGGAACCAATACACCGCTCTTCAGCAAATCGATGAAGTATTACATGAACAAGTTCTCCAACTTGAATACTCCGATGCTGGTTACACTGAATGATAATTCGGGCAAAACACTCAAAACGCTTATTACCAATGACGGATTGAAACAAACATTGTCCGGATATGCTGTGCCGCAAAAAGAATTCTTCACTTTCCAAACCACAGATGGCGTGAAGTTGAACGGTTGGATGATGAAACCGGTTAATTTCTCCGCATCCAAAAAATATCCGGTACTGATGTATCAATATAGCGGTCCGGGCTCTCAACAGGTATTGGATACCTGGGGAATCAGTTGGGAGACATACATGGCAAGCCTCGGTTACATCGTGGTATGCGTGGACGGTCGCGGCACAGGAGGTCGTGGAGAAGCTTTTGAGAAATGCACTTATCTGAAAATCGGAGTCAAAGAAGCCAAAGATCAGGTAGAGACTGCCTTGTATCTCGGCAAACAACCATACGTGGATAAAGATCGCATCGGTATCTGGGGCTGGAGCTACGGCGGATACATGACTCTTATGAGCATGAGCGAAGGAACGCCTGTATTCAAAGCAGGAGTAGCAGTGGCCGCACCCACCGACTGGCGTTTCTATGATACGATTTATACCGAACGCTTCATGCGTACTCCGAAAGAGAACGCGGAAGGATATAAGGAATCATCAGCCTTCACACGTGCTGACAAACTACATGGAAACTTGTTGTTGGTGCATGGTATGGCAGATGACAATGTGCACTTCCAAAATTGTGCGGAATATGCCGAACAGTTGGTTCAGCTTGGAAAACAATTTGATATGCAAGTGTACACGAACCGCAATCATGGAATATATGGTGGCAATACCCGCCAACACCTATACACACGGTTGACCAACTTTTTCTTGAACAATTTATAATGACGGACAGAGTACGTAAGCCCGAATGGCTGAAAATTAATATCGGTGCCAACGAACGATACACCGAAACCAAACGGATTGTCGACTCCCACTGCTTGCATACTATATGCAGCAGTGGGCGTTGCCCTAATATGGGGGAATGCTGGGGAAAAGGAACTGCCACCTTTATGATCGGTGGTGACATCTGTACGCGCAGTTGCAAATTCTGCAACACACAAACCGGCCGCCCGCACCCGTTAGACATAAACGAACCTACCCATGTAGCAGAATCCATCGCACTGATGAAACTGGATCATGCTGTCATCACATCCGTAGACAGAGATGATCTACCGGATTTGGGAGCAGCACATTGGGCACGTACCATTCAGGAAATAAAACGGCTGAATCCACAAACAACAATCGAAGTGCTTATTCCTGATTTTCAAGGCAGGATGGAGTTGTTAGATTTGGTAATCGAAGCCCGTCCCGACATTATTTCACACAATATGGAAACCGTACGCCGCATTAGTCCGCTAGTGCGCAGCGCGGCAAATTATGATACAAGTTTGCAAGTCATCAGACACATTTCCGAGAAGGGAGTTAAGTCTAAAAGCGGCATTATGGTCGGACTGGGTGAGACCCCGGAAGAAGTTGAAACATTGATGGATGATCTGTTAGCAACCGGTTGCCAGATTCTTACCATAGGCCAATACCTTCAACCGACTCACCGGCATTATCCCGTTGCAGCATACATCACTCCACAGCAATTTGCAGATTATAAAACTGTAGGTTTAGAGAAAGGATTCAACATCGTAGAGAGTGCTCCTCTTGTTCGTTCCTCCTACCACGCAGAGAAACATATTCGTTAGCAAACAAAACATATCCCCTATTTGTTTTATTGATAGAACCGACAAATAAACATAAATATAGAGATGGCTCATAAAGGAACACTTTCTTCCACATTTAACATGTCGCTGGGTTTTATCCCCGTTATTATTTCCATTTTATTGTGTGAACTTATAACGCAAGACACGGCTATTTACATCGGTACAGGCATAGGTATTATAGGTATATACCTTTCTTATCGACGTAAAGGATTGTTAATTCCTAATTTTATCCTCTATATAGCGACCGGAGTGTTAGCACTATTATCCGTAGCAGCTCTCATTCCTGGTGATTATGTTCCCCCCGGTGCGCTTCCACTTACACTGGAAGTCAGTATTCTCATTCCGATGCTAAGTCTTTACATGCATAAGAAAAGGTTTATCAACCACTTCTTAAAACAGATAGGTTCTTGCAACAAACGTTTATATGCGCAGGGAGCAGAAGCAGCCGTTGTATCCGCACGTATCGCTTTGATCTTCGGTATATTGCATTTTATTATAATCAGCATTACCATCGTTTTTCAAGATCCGTTGAGCAAGACAAGTATCTTTGTACTCTATAAGGTGCTGCCCCCTACCGTCTTTCTGATGAGTATTCTGTTCAACCAGATTGCCATCCGTTTCTTCAATCACTTAATGTCACACACGGAATATGTTCCTATTGTGAATACCAAAGGAGACGTGATCGGGAAAACACCTGCAATAGAAGCTGTTAATTACAAAAATGCATACATCAATCCGGTGATAAGAATTGCCATATCCACTCACGGAATGTTATTCCTTTGCGACAGGCCATCAACAGCCATTCTGGATAGAGGGAAAGTAGATATTCCCATGGAATGTTATCTTCGCTACGGAGAATCTCTGGAAGCAGGCGCCACTCGTTTAATCAACAATGCTTTTCCTCATGAAAAAGGTATCAAACCTGAATTCAACATCGTTTATCACTTCGAGAATGAAGTAACCAACCGTCTTATCTATCTATTCATTGTCGATATCAAAGACGATTCCATCCTTTGTACCCCCCGCTTTAAAAACAGTAAGCTGTGGAATTTCAAACAGATAGAGGAAAACTTAGGAAAAGGCTTCTTCAGCAGCTGCTTCGAAGATGAATATGAACACCTGAAAGGCGTTATTTATATAAGAGAAAAATACAGGGAATCTTAGATAAATCGGGCACGTGTCCTTTCCAGTCCTTCACTGTACGCGTCTGTATATATTCTCCTTCACAAGTAATATTGGCAGCGATACAGAGCTTTGTTTGAGGACGGCAATTCAACAAAATATCCTCTACCATTTTATGATTCCGGTAAGGCGTCTCTATGAAAAGTTGCGTTTGATTTTCAGCATACACACGCTGCTCCAGTGCTTTTAGTTTCTTGGCACGTTCTCCCGGTTCAATCGGCAGATAACCGTGAAACGCAAAACTCTGCCCGTTAAAGCCGGAAGCCATCACGGAAAGGATAATGGAAGAAGGTCCGACCAAAGGAACCACTTTCAGCTTTTTACGTTGTGCGATAGCAACCACATCCGCTCCCGGGTCAGCTACTGCCGGACAACCTGCTTCGGAGATAACCCCCATTGAAGCTCCACCCACCAAAGGTTGCAGATAACCGGAAATATCATTAGGAGAAGTATGCTTGTTCAACGGGTAAAATGTCAATGCATCAATATCAATCTCCCGGTCCACCTTTTTCAGGAAACGCCGGGCAGAACGAACATCTTCGACTATAAAATACTGGATACCAGAAATGATCTCCTTATTATAAGAAGGCAATACCTTTTCAATAGACGTATCACCTAACGTCACGGGCAACAAATAGAGGGCAGTTTCCACTTTTTAAATTGAGAATTAAGACTATACTTTAATATTAAAAATCAAATAAGGTTTTGAGCGAAGCTAATTAAGAATTGAAAAATGCAACAGTTTAGGAAGCCAGATAGTTGGATTCACTTAACATCACATGATAATCAGTAAATTCCAGGAGATCTTTCAGTTTCATATCCTTATGCTTTTTCATATAAGAAGCGATGATTCTTGCTCCCATCCATGTCCCGATCAATGCCGGAGCTTGAGCACCCAACATATCGACAGCAGGAGCAGGCTTCATATAATAGCGGATCACCATCGGGTCTCGTGCATGCAGATGATCGTTGGTACAGATATAATTCCATATCTCCTTTTCATTCTCCTTACACCAGTCGTTTTCCTCCTTGGAATATCCCATCGCTTCGCCGATATCACTATATCCTAATAAGTTCTGCACGACGTAGTTGATTTTTCCGGAGTGCATCATCAAGTCAATCAAACAAGTACCCTCATGATAGTTCATTCCGTAACGGCTCAAAAGATAAAAAGCAAAACAATCCGGCACAATCCGTTCCGGACGCATCGAGCGACATTGATAATCGTAATAGAAACGCTTATAAAGAGGATAATCTTCCCCCATATATTTATCAAGACTGATCCCTAATAAAGAATCCACCAAAATAATAGATTCGTTGAAGGCAGACACTTGCGAATAGATAAACGGCACTTTTGTATCAGGCACTTCCTTCTTCAGTTTCCAGAATCCTTTGTTAAGTCCTTTTTCCACCTCATCCAGATTAGGGTACTTTGCTTCTACGTCGCTAAGCAAACGGACTAAAGTCGTATCCGAATAGAATTTCTGCAGACGTTGCGAAATGGTATCATCTTTCACCGTACCGATAGACAATACATCCTCAATCAGGATTTTCGTCGGCATACGGTAGTCCATCGTCAACTTCTGCATAGCAGAAAAGCTGTTGGAGCGAACGTATTCGCTCAACAGCTTATCATATCTTAGAACAGAAATCTCCTCTTCCTTCTGCTCCGTACCCTTTCCCGTGCTTATCCCGCAGGAGGCGAAAAGCATACTCATTAAAATAATAAGAAGAGAGATCCGTAGTTTCATATTTTTTTATCCGTAAATGATGTTACCATTTTCGTCCATATACTCATCGAGTCCTTTCTCGTAAGTAGCCATGGCACGAAGACTCATACCTACACTGGAGAATCCACCGTCATGGAATAAGTTCTGCATAGTTACCTTACGGGTAAGATCGGAGAACATCACGATGCAATAATCGGCACATTCGTCAGCCGTAGCATTTCCGAGAGGAGACATACGGTTGGAGAAATCAAACAGTTTATCCATACCCTTCACGCCCGAACCGGCAGTAGTAAATGTAGGAGACTGCGAGATAGTATTCACACGTACGCTATGTTCGCGTCCGTAGATGTAACCAAAGCTACGTGCAATAGATTCCAGCAATGCCTTTGCATCTGCCATATCATTGTAGCCGTAGAAAGTACGCTGCGCGGCCACGTAGCTCAAAGCAACGATAGAACCGTAATCAGCAATAGCGTTCAATTTCTTGGCCGACTGAATCATTTTATGGAATGAAACAGCTGAAATATCCAATGTCTTATCCAACATTCCATAGTCAAGGTCATCGTAAGTACGTTTTTTGCGCACGTTGGGAGACATACCGATAGAGTGGAGTACAAAATCAATTTGTCCACCCAGTATATCCATGGAGGTCTTGAATACATTTTGCAAATCTTCTACACTGGTGGCATCTGCCGGAATAACCTGGCAATTTAATTTCTGGGCCAAAGCGTCGACTTCTCCCATACGGATAGCCATCGGAGTATTTGATAATGTAATAGTTGCACCTTCTTCTA
>ERZ894244.1416-NODE-1416-length-12281-cov-23.226648_pt1 | contig 12281 bp, 10 predicted proteins | sample MGYA00380299_ERZ894244 | MGnify/ENA primary metagenome ERZ894244 (study PRJEB32331, sample SAMN06328444) | human gut metagenome | biome: human gut microbiome; feature: stool | host: Homo sapiens | collected 2014-06-26 ... | reverse complement strand
CTACCACCTCCCCCTACGGGTACTCCTCCTTCCCGAAGGAGGAGAATGGAGATACCACCGACTGGTTAAATTGCCACCAAATTTGAAGAAGAACAAATAATAAAAGATGTTATCGGCTTTTAACGGAGAAAAAGTTTTTGTATCTTTGTAACGTTCAAATAATCAAGCTGAAGCCGATACATATCCAAAAGAAAGGATGAAAAGGAAGAAACGATATATAGTAACATTGCTGCTTTTTATCAACATTATCATGTTGACGGCAGCCGTTATTCCTCATCATCACCACCCCAACGGAGCGATTTGCATGAAACAGGACTTGCCCGTAGAACAGCAATGTCCCAAACATCATCATCATCCGGCAAGCGACTCATGTTGCAGCAGCGAATGTATGACGCGCTTCCACTCTCCCATTCCTTCCTTCCACACAGATAGCGGACCGGACTACGTGTTCATCGCCACCCTGTTCACGGACGGAATCATCGAACATCTGCTAAAACCACAAGAAAGACGGGTCAAGAACTATTACGTCTACCGAGACTCGCTGCACGGGACGAACATCCCCCGTACCACCTCTCTCCGCGCCCCTCCCTATTCTGTTTTCGCGTAAGACCAACGTGAATGCAAACTTGTTGCATCTGCGTCACCCTATCTTTGTAACGTAAAAACAGTAAATTTTAGTAGGAAAATATCATTTATGAAAAAACTTATTTTTATGGGAATCCTGGGCTTATTCGCTTTAGGAGCCTGCAATAACAAGAATACACAAGGTCATGAAGGACATGGCCATAGTACCGTCACACACAACAACGATGAACACAACCATGAAGCGGAAGGTCACAACCATGAAGCGGAAGGACATACCCATGGAACAGAAGGAGAATGCAACGGCGATCATAAACATGATGCGGCCGACAATCACCAAGGCACTGCTGCCGGACACGATGAAACTGCCGAAGCCGCCCACAGCGACGAAATCATCCTCCCGAAAGCGAAAGCCGATGCTGCCGGAGTAAAAGTAAGCATTGTAGAACCCGCCCCTTTCCAACAAGTAATCAAGACCAGCGGACAGGTATTAGCTGCACAAGGCGACGAATCCGTCGCGGTAGCCACTGTGGCAGGTGTTGTCTCATTCCGCGGAAAGGTGACGGAAGGTATGAGTGTAGGCAGCGGCACTCCGCTAGTGACCATTTCCTCGCACAACATCGCAGACGGCGACCCGGTGCAACGTGCCCGCATCGCTTACGAAGTGTCGAAGAAAGAATACGAACGGATGAAAGCGCTTGTCAAAAACAAAATCGTATCCGACAAGGATTTTGCACAGGCAGAGCAAAATTACGAGAATGCCCGCATCAGCTATGAGGCGCTCGCAAAGAACCATTCGGCAATCGGACAGAACATTACCGCTCCTATCGCCGGCTACGTGAAAAGTATTCTGGTGAAAGAAGGGGATTATGTCACAATTGGCCAGCCATTGGTCAGCGTGACACAGAACCGCCGTCTGTTCCTCCGTGCCGAAGTGTCGGAAAAGTATTACCCGTATCTCCGCACAATTAATTCCGCCAATTTCCGGACACCATATAATAATAAGGTATATGAATTGGGAGCATTGAACGGCCGGCTTCTCTCGTTCGGCAAAACAGCGGGAGACAACTCTTTCTATGTCCCCGTAACTTTTGAATTTGACAACAAAGGCGACATCATAGCCGGTTCGTTCGTAGAGGTCTACCTGCTTTCCTCCCAACTGGAGAATGTCCTTTCCCTTCCCCGCACGGCACTGACCGAGGAACAGGGAATCTACTTTGTATATCTGCAACTTGACGAAGAGGGATACAAAAAGCAAGAAGTGACTTTAGGCGCCGACAACGGCAAAAATGTGCAAATCCTCACCGGAATAAAACCGGGCGACCGCGTAGTGACGGAAGGAGCTTATCAGGTTCGTTTGGCAAGCGCCAGCAACGCAATTCCCGCACACAGCCACGAACACTAAGCGGCAAGGCGCCGCAGCCGGATTGCTTTGCGGTGCATCTATCTCATTTTTTATCACTCAATTGATGAATTATCATGCTTAACAAAATTATACATTACTCCCTGCATAACAGGTTGGTCGTACTCTGCGCGGCTTTCCTCCTGCTCATCGCGGGCACCTACACTGCCATGAATACCGAAGTTGACGTCTTCCCCGACCTCAACGCCCCGACGGTGGTTATCATGACCGAAGCCAACGGTATGGCAGCCGAGGAAGTGGAACAACTCGTTACCTTTCCTGTCGAAACAGCCGTAAACGGTGCTACCGGTGTACGCCGTGTCCGTTCTTCGTCCACCAACGGCTTCTCCGTTGTCTGGGTGGAATTTGACTGGGGAACAGACATCTACCTCGCCCGCCAGATTGTCAGCGAGAAACTGGCGGTAGTCAGTGAATCCCTCCCCGTCAACGTGGGCAAGCCGACGCTGGGCCCGCAATCTTCTATCCTGGGCGAAATGCTGATTGTCGGTCTGACCGCCGACTCGACCTCCATGCTCGACCTCCGCACGATTGCGGACTGGACGATTCGCCCGCGCCTGCTGTCCACCGGAGGGGTGGCACAGGTAGCCGTGTTGGGCGGAGACATCAAAGAATACCAGATTCAACTGGACCCGGAACGGATGCGCCACTACAGCGTTTCAATGGGTGAAATAATGGCTGTCACCCAAGACATGAACTTAAACGCCAACGGTGGCGTACTTTACGAGTTCGGAAATGAATATATCGTGCGTGGGGTACTTTCTACCCCGAAGGTCGAGGAGCTAGGCAAAGCAGTCGTAAAAACTGTAAACACTTTCCCCGTCACACTGGAGGACATCGCCGACGTGAAAATCGGCCCCAAAGCTCCGAAACTGGGAACCGCTTCCGAACGCGGCAAACCTGCCGTACTAATGACAGTCACCAAACAGCCTGCCACTAGTACCCTCGAACTGACCGACAAACTGGAAGCCTCTCTGAAAGACCTCCAAAAGAACCTGCCTGCCGACGTGAAAGTGTCTACTGACATTTTCCGCCAAAGCCGTTTCATCGAAAGTTCGATCGGCAACGTGAAGAAGTCGCTTTTTGAAGGCGGTATTTTCGTGGTGATCGTCCTGTTCCTGTTCCTGGCAAATGTACGTACAACGGTGATCTCGCTGGTGACACTGCCTATCTCACTGCTCGTCTCCATTCTTACGCTGCACTATATGGGATTGACTATCAACACAATGAGTCTCGGTGGTATGGCCATTGCTATCGGTTCACTGGTGGACGACGCGATCGTGGACGTCGAAAACGTGTACAAGCGTCTGCGGGAGAACCGGCAGAAACCGGAGGCCGAACGGCTCAGTACACTGGAGGTGGTATTCAACGCCTCGAAGGAAGTTCGTATGCCTATCCTTAATTCGACGTTGATTATTGTAGTCAGTTTTGTCCCCCTGTTCTTCCTGAGCGGAATGGAAGGAAGAATGTTGGTCCCGCTGGGCATTGCGTTTATCGTGGCGTTGTTCGCTTCGACGGTTGTTGCGCTGACGCTGACCCCGGTACTTTGCTCGTATCTGCTGGGCAGTAACAAGACGAACAAGGAACTGAAAGAGTCATTCGTAGCCCGTTGGATGAAAGGGATTTACGGGAAGGCACTGACTTGGGTACTGGCCCACAAACGGGTGACTTTGGGAAGTACAATCGGACTGTTTGTGGTCGCTCTCGGTGTGTTCTTCACTCTCGGACGCAGCTTCCTGCCTTCTTTCAATGAGGGCTCGTTCACAATCAACATCAGTTCGCTGCCGGGCATTTCGTTGGAAGAAAGCAACAAAATGGGACATCGTGCCGAGGAACTGCTGCTGACAATTCCAGAGATACAGACGGTAGCCCGCAAGACGGGACGTGCCGAACTGGACGAGCACGCGCTTGGCGTGAACGTCTCGGAAATCGAAGCTCCGTTCGAGCTGAAAGACCGTCCGCGCAACGAGCTCGTTGCCGAAGTGCGCGAGAAACTAGGAACGATCACCGGTGCAAATATAGAAATCGGTCAGCCTATCAGCCACCGAATCGATGCCATGTTGTCCGGTACAAAGGCAAACATCGCCATCAAACTTTTCGGCGATGACTTGAACAAGATGTTCTCACTCGGCAACCGGATAAAGGACGCTATCGGAGATATACCGGGCATTGCCGACCTCAACGTGGAGCAGCAGATCGAGCGTCCGCAGTTGAAGATTCAACCGAAACGGGAGATGCTTGCCAAGTTCGGGATTACCTTGCCGGAATTCTCGGAATATGTCAACGTTGCCCTTGCAGGAAAAGTGATCTCGCAGGTTTATGAACAGGGAAAGAGCTTCGACCTCATCGTAAAAGTGAAGGATGACGCACGGGACGAAATGGAGAAAATCCGCAACTTAATGGTAGACACCAACGACGGCCGCAAAGTGCCTCTGAACTATGTGGCGGAAGTGGTTTCGGCCATGGGACCGAACACGATCAACCGCGAAAACGTGAAGCGCAAAATCGTGATTTCCGCCAACGTGGCGGACCGTGACCTCCGAAGTGTGGTAAACGACATCCAAAAGCGTATCGATACGTCTATACAGCTCCCCGAAGGCTATCACATCGAATACGGCGGACAGTTTGAAAGCGAACAAGCCGCCAGCCGGACATTGGCGCTGACGTCATTCATCAGCATTGTTGTCATCTTCCTGCTGCTTTACAACGAGTTCCGCAGCGTGAAGGAATCCGGCGTTATCTTGTTGAACCTGCCGCTTGCACTGATCGGCGGTGTTTTCGCACTGGTCATCACGACGGGTGAGGTCAGCATTCCGGCAATTATCGGGTTTATCTCCCTGTTCGGCATTGCGACCAGAAACGGTATGTTGCTTATCAGCCACTATAACCACCTCCAAAAAGAGGAAGGACTGAACGTATACGACAGTGTCATGCAAGGCTCGCTCGACCGTCTGAACCCGATTCTTATGACAGCGCTTTCGTCGGCACTGGCACTGATCCCGCTGGCGCTCGGCGGCGACTTGCCCGGAAACGAAATTCAAAGTCCAATGGCCAAAGTTATCTTGGGCGGACTTTTAACCTCTACGTTCCTGAACGGTTTCATCGTTCCGATTGTTTACCTGATGATGCACCGCCGGCCTACCGACGCTGCACCGGAGCAAGAATCCCTCGCGACACCCTGCTAATCATCAGCCAGACGTAATAGAAGAAACAAATAAAAGAAAAAGTATGAAACGGATTATCATTATAAGTTCTTTTGCTGCCACTGCACTCTTCACCCTGACGGGGGGTGTGCAGGCACAGAACAGCATAGAACAGGTATTAAAAAATATAGAAACGAACAACAAGGAGTTGCAGGCGAACGCCCAACTGATTACCTCGCAGAAACTGGAATCCAAAACGGACAACAACCTGCCCGATCCTACCTTGTCCTACGCTCACCTCTGGGGAGCAAAGGACAAAAACGAAACAATCGGCGAACTCGTCGTTTCGCAGAGTTTCGACTTCCCCAGCCTGTATGCCACGCGCAATAAACTGAACCGGTTGAAGGCAGGGGCTTACGACAGCCAGGCGGACGTATTCCGTCAGGACAAACTGTTGCAGGCGAAAGAAGTCTGTCTGGACATTATCATGCTCCGCCAGCAGAAACAAATTCTCGAAGAAAGGCTCCGCAACGCGGAAGTACTCGCTGAAATGTATGCCAAACGTCTCCAAACCGGAGACGCCAACGCCCTCGAGACGAACAAAATCAATCTGGAATTACTGAACGTCCGCACAGAAGCCTCACTCAACGAAACGGCGCTCCGCAACAAAATGCAGGAACTGAATACGCTGAACGGCAATATCCCGGTGGTCTTTGAAGAAAGCCGGTATCCCCTCACTCCTTTTCCCTCCGATTACCAGATCTTGAAATCGGAAGTGCTCTCTGCCGACCGTACCCTCATGGCGCTCGGCAACGAAAGCCTCGTTGCCCGGAAACAAATAGCGGTCAACAAATCGCAGTGGTTGCCGAAACTGGAACTGGGATATCGCCGGAACACAGAAACGGGCACACCTTTCAACGGGGTAGTAGTCGGCTTCTCTTTCCCTCTTTTCGAAAACCGGAACAAGGTGAAGATTGCGAAAGCACAAGCTTTGAACATCGACCTGCAAAAAGAAAATGCCACGTTGCAAGTTGAATCCGAATTGTCACAGCTCTATCGTGAAGCCAAAGCACTGCATAACTCCATGGAAGAATATAAAAAGACGTTCCGGTCGCAACAGGACTTGGCATTGCTGAAACAGGCACTCACCGGAGGACAAATCAGCATGATAGAGTATTTCGTAGAAGTATCTGTCATCTACCAGAGCCACCAGAACTATCTGCAACTCGAAAACCAATATCAGAAAGCAATGGCACGGATTTACAAAAGTAAGTTGTAGGCCTTATCCGGCCTTTACAACACGCGGATCTTTTCCGGCAAATACCCGCTACGGATACGCCATTCCTGCGGATAAAGATTATTAGCCCGGTTGCCGATATTCTTCACAAAACCCAGAGGAATATTTCGATAAGTGAGCAAAACATACCCGCGAGGGGCTGTCGCCGGCAAAGTGACAGCCTCTTTCCGCAAATAAGCGATTGCTTGTTCATAACTCACCGCCTCGGTTGCAAAAACATCCTGCCGCAGAAGAAGGGCACTCATGGCCAAGGCATGGGCGGGAATCAGATCTTTTCCTTTCACCTCGCCAACCGAAACGCCTGCCTGCACCACCCGCAAATGTTGTTTCATGGCAGCCAGTTCGGCTACGCATTGCTGAGGAAACGCGTGTATTTCAGCACCTTCTGCCGACAAGACGTACTTTCCGGCACACTCATCATTCAGCCATTTTCCGGCTGTTGCCATGTTTTCCTTGGAGACAGGCGAAGAAGAGGCTCCCCCACCTTTCTTACCTTTTTTCCCGGCGGATTTTCCTTTCGGAAACGAATAATAATCGGCATAACTGTCCTCCCCTGCCGTTTCCGGTTTGCGGAGTACGGACAAGAAAAAGCCTTCACCCTTCGTCTTATGCGGGAAAAAATGATATACGGAAGCCGATTCGCCGCACAGCAGATTTCCTGTGATATTCCACTCTTCCCGAATATCTACCGCCAACGATTCCGCCCCAAATTCCTGCTGAATCCAACGGACATTTTCTTCGTCCTCTTTCGTGTTATATGTACAGGTACTGTATATAAGAATGCCTCCGGGCTTCAGACTCGGCCAAACGTCCGCAATAATCCTCCGTTGCCGTTGCCAGCAAATTTCCACATTCTCCGGACTCCATTCTTCAACGGCCACCGGATCTTTACGGAACATCCCTTCGCCGGAGCAAGGCACATCTGTCAGAATAACGTCAAAGAAAGAAGGCAAAGCCGAAAAATCAGCCGGGTCGTTATTCGTAACCACCACATCCGGATGTCCCCATTTCGTCAGGTTCTCCGCCAAAATCTGCGACCGGTTCCGGATTACCTCGTTGGCAACCAGCAAACTACCTTCGGGCAACACACTACGAGCATGGGTCGATTTCCCTCCCGGAGCGGCACAAAGGTCGAGCATCACCACCGGCTTCGTGACATGCTGCCGGAGCACCTGTTCCACGAACATCGAAGAAGCCTCCTGCACATAATAACACCCTGCATGAAACAACGGGTCGAATGTAAAAGTGAGCCGTTCGTCGAGGTAGATTCCCTCCGAAGACCAGGGAGGTTGAACCGATAGAGCATTTTCCACTGTCAGCCGATGAACTTTCAACCGATTCAGCCTAATACTCACGGGAGGTTCCTGCTGCAAGGCGGAAACCAGTTTTTCGTATTCTTCGACGCCCAACAAAGCGCGGGTATATTCTGTAAAAGAAGCGGGTAAATTCATTTTCATTTATTAATTTGCGCAAATATCAAAAATATTTCGTCTCTTTGCAACTTTCTCGGATACTAACTGCGTCTAACAGACAAAGAAACAAATTAAAAAATAACAAATATGAAACAAATTCTAATAGCATTATTGCTCGCATTCACCACTTCGACAGTAATTAATGCACAAAAACAGAGTAGCATTGAGAAGGATTCTACCGAAAATGTGAAAGTGACCCTTTCGAAAAAGACAGACACCAAGGCGGATGAATCCAACACAACAGTGACGGTGATCGGCGTAGATACAACGGACATGGATACGACGGCGGGTAAGGATGACAACGACCTTCCCTTCGGCAACCTCAGCGACACGATCAGCGGAGGGATCCTAATCTCTATTATCGCAATCGTCGCCGTCTTCGGACTGCCCGTATTTATCTTGTTTGTAATCTTTTTCTTCCGCTACAAGAACCGGAAAGCCCGTTACCGCCTTGCCGAACAGGCCATTGCAGCCGGACAACCGCTGCCGGAAAACTTTATCCGCGAAAACCGGCCGGCCGACCAACGCTCACAAGGCATCAAAAACACCTTTACAGGGATCGGACTTTTCATCTTCCTCTGGGCGATCACCGGAGAGTTCGGAATCGGAGCAATCGGACTGCTTATCATGTTTATGGGCATCGGCCAATGGATAATAGGCAGCAAACAACAGAAAACAGATGATGTTAATCCTTTCCGGATGAACGTTTCCCGGAAAAGGGACATCGACACAGCCGCCCCTTCGGCAACGCAGCAGGAAGAAAGAAACGGAGAAAAGAGCGACGAAAATAAATGAGCCAACTCAACGATATATCGCTAGTCGCACAGGTCGTAGTGTTCAAAAACACTAGGGCCTTCGACCAGTTAGTGAAGAAATACCAGTCGCCCGTGCGGCGGTTCTTTCTCAACCTGACTTGCGGCGACAGCGAATTGAGTGACGATTTGGCGCAGGATACATTCATCAAGGCATATACCAATCTCTCTTCTTTCCACAACCTGTCGAGTTTCTCAACGTGGCTCTACCGCATTGCCTATAATGTTTTTTATGATTATATTCGCAGCCGGAAAGAAATGGCCGGCTTGGACACAACGGAAATAGATGCCATTAACAGTACCGAACAAGAAAACGTCGGGCAGAAAATGGATGTCTACCAGTCGCTCAAAACGCTAAAAGATGTGGAACGAACCTGCATCACCTTGTTTTATATGGAAGATTTAAGCATTGACAAGATCGCAGGTATTACCGGAATACCGGCAGGAACGGTGAAAAGCCACCTGTCGCGTGGAAAAGATAAATTAGCAACGTACTTAAAACAAAATGGTTATGACAGAAATAGACAATGATAAACTCTTGCGCGACTTCTTTACCGAAAACAGGCAGGAGATAGCGGACAGGGGATTCAGCCGCCGTGTCATGCACCACCTACCCGACCGCAGCAATCGGCTGGCACGCATTTGGAACGCCTTCGTCATGGCTGTGGGAGCCGTACTTTTCGTCTCCTTAGGTGGACCGGAAGCTGCATGGGGAACGATTCGGGAGGTATTCATCGGCATGATTAATCATGGAACAACAAGTCTCGACCCGAAATCAATCATTATCGCAAGTGTAGTGCTACTGTTTATGGCTGCGAGAAAAGTAGCTTCATTGGCATAGGCGGTACGGAAATGTTAAGATGATACTATCGACTGTTTAATCAGTCCCCATTATTTTCCTCTTAATTTTTCCCTTACTAATAAAGCTATCTGAGTGTTAAACAATAATAAATCTACCCTTTGTCCCCGATTAGCCCAAACATAGATGTTGTATCTTTGTTGCTCTGTAAACTAAAATAGAGAGAAAAGTTTTGAAATTACGTATATTCATTTTATTCCTGTTCCTGCCTTTATTGCGTGCCCAGGCAAGCGTCATCGACAGTTTGATGACCCACCCCCGGGATTCTATCGGACTCACGAGTGATTCCCTTGTACTGCATTTTTTAGAGGAATCGGGTATACCTATCTCCGATAATAATAAAGTGAAACTGCTGAAAAGCGGGCGGGAAAAGTTTATCGACTTGTTTGAAGCAATCCGTCAGGCCAAGCACCACGTGCATCTGGAATATTTCAACTTCCGAAACGACTCTATCGCCAACGCCTTATTCGCCCTTCTCGCCGAAAAAGTAAAAGAAGGTGTCGAAGTGCGGGCAATGTTCGACGCTTTCGGCAACTGGTCGAACAACCAGCCGCTCAAAAAAAGACACCTCAAGAAAATCCGTGAACAAGGGATTGAAATCGTCAAGTTCGACCCGTTCACTTTCCCTTATATCAACCACGCCGCCCACCGCGACCACCGGAAGATTGTCGTAATCGACGGAGAAATAGCTTATACCGGCGGCATGAACATCGCCGACTATTACATCAATGGACTACCCAAAATCGGTACATGGCGCGATATGCACATGCGCATTGAAGGCGATGCGGTGAACGATTTACAGGAGATTTTCCTTACAATCTGGAACAAGGAAACCAAGCAGAACATCGGTGGGGAAATTTATTTCCCCCAACATGAAGACAGTACAAATATCGTTGTCGCTATCGTAGACCGTACTCCGAAGAAAAACAGCCGTATGCTAAGCCATGCATACGCCATGTCAATCTACTCGGCACAAAAAAACGTACATATCGTCAATCCTTATTTCGTGCCGACTTCTTCTATCAAAAAAGCGCTCAACCGGACAATCGACCGGGGAGTGAACGTAACAATTATGGTTTCGTCCGCCTCCGACATCCCTTTCACGCCGGATGCCGCACTTTACAAGTTGCATAAGTTGATGAAACGGGGGGCAACAGTTTATATGTACAACGGAGGATTTCACCATTCTAAAATAATGATGATCGACGACTTGTTCTGCACCGTCGGCACCGCCAACCTGAACAGCCGCAGCCTCCGTTACGACTACGAGACGAACGCTTTCATCTTCGACAAGAAGACAACGGCGGAACTGAACACCATGTTCCGCAACGACATCGAGCACTGCACACAGTTGACACCGGAATTTTGGAAAAAGCGCTCACCATGGAAGAAGTTCGTCGGCTGGTTTGCTAATTTATTCACGCCATTTTTGTAATTTTGCACAAAGAGGATGACTAAAAAGCCAATAGTATCCCAAACTCTCCTCCTTCCCGAAAGAGGGGATTGGAGAGGCTACCGACTTTTAAGCACAGCCTTGCAAATGCATTAACGCTTTGATAATTTACTCATTATGAAACAATATCTCGATTTACTGAACCGTGTGTTGACTGAAGGCACGGAGAAAAGCGACCGCACCGGTACCGGAACGATCAGCGTGTTCGGTCACCAAATGCGCTTCAACCTCGACGACGGCTTTCCCTGTCTCACCACCAAGAAATTACATCTGAAATCAATCATATATGAATTGCTGTGGTTCCTCCAAGGAGACACGAACGTGAAATACCTGCAAGAACACGGCGTCCGCATCTGGAACGAATGGGCGGACGAAAACGGTGATCTGGGACATATCTACGGCTACCAATGGCGTTCGTGGCCCGACTACAACGGCGGATTCATCGACCAGATCAGCGAAGCGATAGAGACGATCAAACAAAATCCGGACTCACGCCGGATTATTGTCAGCGCATGGAACGTAGCGGATTTGAATAATATGAACCTCCCTCCCTGTCATGCTTTTTTCCAGTTCTACGTAGCGGACGGACGACTGAGCCTCCAACTTTACCAACGCAGCGCCGACATTTTCCTCGGCGTGCCTTTCAACATTGCTTCATACGCACTGCTGCTGCAAATGGTAGCGCAGGTGACGGGATTGAAGGCCGGAGACTTCGTTCATACATTCGGTGACGCACATATCTATCTGAATCATCTGGAACAGGTAAAACTGCAACTGTCCCGCGAACCGCGTCCGTTGCCGCAGATGAAAATCAACCCGGATGTGAAAAGTATCTTCGATTTCAAATTCGAGGATTTCGAACTGGTGAATTATGACCCGCATCCGCACATCGCAGGTGTGGTAGCAGTCTGACCCCGGCACGATGCAGACGGGAGAATATCAAACGAACTTAATCTGTATGACCTCAAATCCGCAACTAAGCTCTTCAGCGTCCTTCTTGCGTCTAAACGTCCTCTCATCACTGAATTAGCAGATAAATTGAGGCTGAAATACCCACTTCTGCCCACAATATCCCCTTGCCCCACTATGCGACTTGAGGCAATACGCAGTATCATACCCATAAGTTGTAGGCGTTATCCAAAATCAGTCTGAAAAATATCTGCGTAAGCATTGTTACAGGTATAGATATTCAGCACATACCGCCTTGATGTCCTGATCCACTTGGCTGGTACAGAGATAAACC
>ERZ894244.1378-NODE-1378-length-12548-cov-11.807252_pt1 | contig 12548 bp, 10 predicted proteins | sample MGYA00380299_ERZ894244 | MGnify/ENA primary metagenome ERZ894244 (study PRJEB32331, sample SAMN06328444) | human gut metagenome | biome: human gut microbiome; feature: stool | host: Homo sapiens | collected 2014-06-26 ... | reverse complement strand
CGCTTGAAGCGCATCAAGGTCAACGGCGCGCGCGCCCAGCGCGACCAGAAGCTCGTCGCGGGCGATATTTTACAGTGCTACATCAACGATGAGTTTTTCGAGTCGCCGAGCGAGGAAAACGTCTACCTCACGATCACGACGCCGCGGCTCAAGATCGTCTACGAGGACGAGAACATCATGCTGCTCGACAAGCCCGCGGGAATGCTTGCCCACGCCGACGAGCACGAGAAAGTCAATACGCTCGTCAACCACATGCTCGCCTACCTCTATCAAAAGCGCGAGTGGCGGCCACGCGAGGAGAACGCCTTCACCCCCGCCCTCTGCAACCGCATCGACCGCAACACTGGCGGCATCGTCATCGCGGCGAAAAACGCTGAAGCGCTGCGCATCCTGAACGACAAGATTCGCGACCGCGAGATCGCCAAATACTATTTATGTATCGCCCTCGGCCGCGTCGAGCCGCCGAAGGGCCGCATCGAGTGCTTTCTGCGCAAGGACGAGAAGAGCAACACCGTCCGCGTTTACCACCGCCCCGTGCCGGACGGCCGCAGCGCGATCACCTTATACCAAACGCTCCAGACGCGCGGCGAGCTGTCGCTTCTGGAGGTCGAGCTGCTCACGGGCCGCACGCATCAGATCCGCGCGAGCATGGCCGACCTCGGCCATCCCCTGCTCGGCGACGGCAAATACGGCGTCGGCAGCGTGAACCGCAAATATGGCGAAACGCATCAGGCGCTCTACTCCTACCGCCTGCGCTTCGACTTTCCCAGCGACGCGGGCATCCTCGAATATCTGCACGGACGCGAGTTTCAGGTGGATGAGGTCCCGTTTCAAAAGAAGTATTTTAGTTAAATCCCACAAGCGGAGAGCTGCAATCGGCTCTTCGCTGTTTTATTTTTCAAAAGTTCAAAATATTGAACTTTTTGTTAAATATACTCTTGCAATTTTGCACGCGCTGTGTATAATAGTCTCGGTTTAGCAAAAACTGACCAAAAGTTTAGTATATCGAACGAGGAGGCGTGTGTATGGACATTGGCAATAAGATCAAGCAGCTGCGAACGCGACAGGGACTGACTCTGGAGGAGCTTGCCAGCCGAAGCGAGCTTACAAAGGGGTTTTTGTCCCAGTTAGAGCGCGACCTCACCTCCCCCTCGATCGACTCGCTCAGCGATATCCTCGAGGCCCTCGGCACCAACCTCTCGGAATTCTTTCAGGAGGATAAAAACGACCAGTTTGTCTTCCGCTCCGAAGACTTTTTCGTCGACGAGCGCGAGAACTGCACCGTCAACTGGATCGTTCCCAACACGCAGAAAAACCAGATGGAGCCCATTTTATTGGAACTTCCCGCCGGCGGCGAATCGTTCGAGATCGAGCCGCACAACGGCGAGGAGTTCGGCTACGTGCTTGACGGCAGCGTCATTTTAGAGTGCGACGGCGAACGCAGCGTCGTGTGCCGCGGCGAAACGTTCTATCTCCACGGCAGAACGTTCCACTACCTCAAAAATGAACGCAAGACCACCGCGCGCATCCTCTGGGTCTGCACGCCCCCGCTTTTTTAACTACTATTCTATAAAATTGTGAGGATATCGGAAATGGCCGAAGAAAAGAAAAAGATCATTCAATTCAAGAACATCGTCAAGAGCTTTGAGGACGGACAGGTCGTTCTCAAGGGCGTCTCTCTTGACATTTACGAAAATGAGTTCGTCACGCTGCTCGGCCCCTCTGGCTGCGGCAAGACGACACTGCTGCGCATCCTCGGCGGCTTTTTGCAGCCGAGCGAGGGCAAGGTGCTCTTCGACGGTGAGGACATCGTCAGCGTCCCGCCCTACAAGCGCGAGATCAACACCGTCTTCCAGAAGTACGCCCTCTTCCCCCACATGGACGTCTATGACAACATCGCCTTCGGCCTGACGCTCAAGAAAGAGCCAAAGGACGTTATCGAGCAGAAGGTCATGCGTATGCTCCGCCTTGTGAGCCTTGAGGACTACGCCCACCGCAACGTGACCGAGCTCTCCGGCGGCCAGCAGCAGCGCATCGCCATCGCCCGCGCGCTCGTTAACGAGCCAAGCGTGCTGCTGCTCGACGAGCCGCTCGGCGCGCTCGACTTAAAGCTCCGCAAGGAGATGCAGCAGGAGCTCAAATACATCCAGCAGGAGGTCGGCATCACCTTCATCTTCGTCACGCACGACCAGGAGGAGGCGCTGACGATGTCGGACAAGATCGTCGTGATGAACGCGGGCGAGATCCAGCAGATCGGCACACCGACCGAGATCTACCGCAACCCCGTCAACGAATTCGTCGCCAAGTTCATCGGCGAGACGAACATCATCGACGGCGTCATGCTCGAGGACGACCTCGTCATGTTCGAGGACAAGAAGTACGCCTGCCGTGCCCGCGGCTACAATAAGAACGAAAAGGTCGACGTCGTCATCCGCCCCGAGCACCTCGACATTGTCCCGCGTGCCGAGGGTATGCTCAAGGGCACGGTCAAGTCTCAGCTTTTCAAGGGCATGCACTATGAAACCGTGGTCGAAACGCGCGTCGGTACGTCCATCACCGTGAAGATGCAGGTCTCGCAGGACCGCCCTGTCTACAACGAGGAAAAGGGCGAGAAGATCAGTGCGAACGCCTTCCTTCTGGACGTGGAGGACGTCGAAGAGCTCGACGACGCCAAGGTCGTCGCCCTCGCCTCTGCCGAGGCGTGGGACGCCGAGACCGAGGAGCCCATCTCCATCAAGACCGTCGAATACGACATCAAGCCCGAGACCGGCAACTACACCGTGACCTTTGCCACCGCGAACGATACGTCTATCACCGTCAAGGTGCTCGTCGTAGCGCAGAACCGCGTCGAGAGCAAGGTCTATCAGGAAGAAATTTATGCGATGAACTTCTTCAAAAAGGTCGAGGACATTCAGGAGAGCATCGCGCTCGACACCGACCTTGAGACCTGGGCCAGCGCGTCGGCGTGGTCCCTCGAAGACGGCGAGCAGGTCGAGATCACGGACGTCAAGTACGACTTCGACCCCGAGACCATCACCCCGGGCGTTTACGACGTGACCTTCTCCACCGAGGGCTATGAGTACAAGGTCTCCACCACCCACGCCTTTGAAGAGGGCGAGCAGGTCGGCCTTGTCTTCCGTCCCGAGGACATCCACGTGATGAAAAAGGAGGGCCAGTGGTGAAGCGCTTTCGTTCCATGACCTACCCGTATATCGCGTGGATCATCGCGATCATCGTGGTGCCGATGCTTCTGATCGTGCTCTATGCCTTCACGACCTCCGGCAACTCGGTGCTGACATTCCAGTTCACCTTTGAGAACTTTGCCCGCTTCGTCACGGACAAGGTCTTTATGGATGTGTTGCTGCGCTCGCTCTATATCGCGCTCATCACAACGCTCATCTGCGTTGCGCTCGGCTACCCCATCGCCTACGTCATCGCGCAGCGCGGCGGCCGCAGCAACACGATCTTAATTCTGCTCATCACCATGCCGACCTGGGTCAACATGCTGGTGCGCACCTATGCTTGGATGGGCATTTTGCAGGACGAGGGCATCTTCAACACGATCCTTTCGTGGTTCGGCATCGGCCCCGTGTCGATGATCCACACGAGCTTTGCCGTCATTCTCGGCATGGTCTATAACTTCATTCCCTTTATGATCCTGCAGATCCACACGTCCCTTGCCAAGATGGACAAGAGCCTTTTGGAAGCCGCCAACGACCTCGGTGCAACGCCGGTGCAGGCATTCCTGCGCGTGACACTGCCGCTCTCGCTTCCCGGCGTGATCTCCGGCATCACGCTCGTGTTCCTGCCCGCGGTGTCGAGCTTCTTCATTCCGAAGCTTCTCGGCGGCGGACAGTACGTCCTCGTCGGCAACATCATTGAAACGCAGTTCCTCACCACTGGCGACTGGAACTTCGGCTCGGCCATCTCGCTCATCATGGCGGTCATCATCATGATCTCGATGTGGCTGACGCGCAAGGCGGACGTTCAGGTCGCCTCGCAGGGAAAGGAGTGAGAAGCGCATGAAAAAGAAACACTCTGTTGCCTCGAAGATCATCCTGATCCTCACGATGCTCTTCTTCTACCTCCCCATCCTCTATATCATTATCTTTTCGTTCAACGATTCCCGCTCGCTGACGAAGTTCGGCGGCTTCTCGCTCCGCTGGTATGAAAAGATGTTCGCTGATTCGACAATGATGGAGGCTGTGCTCTACACGGTCATCATCGCCGTCATCGCGACGGTCGTCGCGACAGTCGTCGGCACGATCACGGCCATCGGTCTTTCTAAATCCCGCAAGGTTGTGCAGAAGATGGTCGAGCGCATCAACGACCTGCCCGTGATGAACCCCGATATCGTCACGGCCATCTCACTTCTGATGTTTTTCAGTGTGCTCACGGTCAAAAAAGGCTTCGGCACGCTGCTCATCGCGCATATCATGTTCTGTATCCCCTACGTGATGCTCTCCGTTACGCCGAAGCTCCGCTCGCTCGACCCTAACCTGATCGACGCAGCGATGGACCTTGGCGCAACGCCGTTCCAGGCGCTCACGAAAGTCATTGTGCCGCAGATCAAGCCGGGTATCGTCTCCGGCGCGCTCATTGCGTTCACGATGAGCTTTGACGACTTCGTCATCTCGTACTTCACAACGGGCAACGGCGTCAACAACATTTCGATTTTGGTCTACACGATGTCCAAGCGCGTGAACCCGTCCATCAACGCCCTTTCTACCATTGTGATTCTTCTCATTACGCTGGTGCTCGGCGTCGTGAACATCGTGCCGATCGTGCGCGAAAAGCGCGAAAAGGACGGCAAGTCCTCCCGCGCCGTGAGCCGCAAGGCCATGGCGGCTGTTGCCGCCGTGCTGGTGCTGGCCGTTGTCGGCGGCACCGTGGGCGCGAGACTTTCCCAGCAGCACAAGAGCGCCGCGGCTGTCGAGAAGTACGGCAGCAACGTTTTGAAGCTCTATCTCCCCGGCGAGTACCTCGGCGAGAACGTCATCTCCGACTTTGAAAAGCAGTACGGCGTGCGCGTCATCGTCGAGAACTTCGACTCCAACGAGATGATGTACACCAAGCTCATGGCCGGCGACCGCTACGATGTCATCATTCCGTCCGACTACATGATCGAACGCCTGATGAACGAGGACTTCCTCCAGCCGCTTGACAAGAGCATGATCCCCAACATGGAGAACATGTCTGATGCCGTGCTCGGTATGAGCTACGACCCGGACAACACGTACTCCATCCCCTACTTCTGGGGCAGCGTCGGTCTCGTCTACAACCACGAGAACGTCGACCCTGCCGTCATCGAGAGCGAGGGCTGGGAGGTCCTGCGCAACACCGACTACGCCGGTCACATCTACATCTACGATTCCGAGCGCGACTCGTTCATGATGGCGTTCAAGGCGCTGGGCTACTCGATGAACACCGAGGACCCCAACGAGATCAACGACGCCTATGAGTGGCTGCTGCAAATGAACAACACGATGTCCCCCGTTTATGTGACCGACGAGGTCATCGACGGCATGATGAACGGCTACAAGGACATCGCCGTTGTCTACTCCGGCGACGCGGCCGTGGTGCTTGATGAAAACGAAGACATGAGCTTCTATATGCCCTCCCAGGGCACGAACATCTGGTGCGATGCCATGGTCATTCCCCAAAATGCCGAGAATCCCAAGCTCGCCCACGAGTTCATCAACTACATGCTCACCTATGAAGCCGCGTTTGACAACACCGAAACGGTGGGTTATACTTCTCCCAACGCGGAAGTATTTGAAGAGATGACCACGTCCGAGGACCTCTACGCCGAAAATGCCGCCTACCTTCCGCGCAGCGGCTATGACAAGGACGAGATGTTCCACGACAACCAGGTGCTCATGCGCGAGCTGAGCCGTCTCTGGATCAAGGTCAAAGCTGCCAAGTAAACAAGCAAAGGAGTTTTTGAGATGAAAATCGGAGATACTTTTACCGTTAAGAAGACCGTCACCGAAGACATGACCGCTGCCGCCCTCGGCAGCGGCGGTCTGCCGGTATTCGGCACGCCGTACCTCGTCGCCATGGTCGAGAACGCCGCCTTCACCTATCTTCAGCAGGAGCTGCCCGAGGGTAAGAGCACCGTCGGCACCAAGGTCGAGGTCTCCCATGTCTCCCCCTCGCCCGTTGGCATGGAGATCACCGTTACCGTCGAGGTCACAGACATTTCCGCAAACGGCAAGATGGTCGACTTCAAGGCCACCGCGACCGACACCGCCGGCCTCATCGGCGAGGGCACGCACCAGCGCGCCGTCATCACCGTGGATCGCTTCATGGACAAGTGCCAGGCGAAGCTCGGCTGATTTTTAAGGAGGAACTATGCACTATTCCGGAGCCGTTTATCGTCCCCCCAGCGAGGCACGCAGCCTGATCGTGCAGTGCACGCTCGGGTGCAGCCACAATAAGTGCGCCTTCTGCACGATGTACAAGGACAAAAAGTTCTCCATCAACCCCATCGAGCAGGTCCTTGCGGACCTCGCCGAGTCCCGCGCCTATGCGGGCTATATCGAAAAGATCTTTCTCGCCGACGGCGATGCGCTCATCCTGCCGATGGACTATCTGCTGACCGTTCTCGACTATATCCGCGACAACTTCCCCAAGTGCAAGCGCGTCGCGGCCTACGCCACCACCAAGGCCATCCAGCGCAAGACGGACGAGGAACTGCGTACGCTGCGCGAGCATGGGCTCGGCATCGTGTATATCGGTCTTGAGAGCGGCAATGAGGAGCTTCTCAAAAAGTTCTGCAAGGGCGTCACAGCCGAGGAGATCGTCGTGAACACCATCCGCTGCAAGGAGGCCGGCATTGCCACCTCTGTTACCGCCATCAACGGTATGGCGGGCGCGAACGGCGATTGGCGCTCCCACGCCATCGACACGGCAAGGGCCGTGTCGCGCATGAAGCCCGACTATATTGCCTTCCTCACGCTGCGCGTCTACTCGGGTACTCCCCTGCACGACTGGATCGAGCGCGGCGAGTTCCGGATGATGAACCCCACCGAGCTGATGACGGAAACGCGCCTCTTTTTGGAAAACATCGACTCCGAGGGCAGCGTCTTCCGTTCGAATCACGCCTCGAACTATCTCCCCCTCGGCGGTACGCTGAATCGCGACCGCGAGGAGCTCATCCACACCATCGACGAAGCGCTTGACGGCAAGGTCCGCCTGCGCCGCGCCGTGGAGCTGGGCCTATAAGGAAACAATAAGACCTGCCGTTCGGCAGGTCTTATTTTCGTCTTGGAACAGCTCAATTCAACCCACGGTTAAAAAATATTTCTACCGATTCTACCACCGATCACTGTCCTTTTGCCGCCTCTGGCGCTATACTGGGCTCACAGCAAAAGAAAAAAATATCCGTAAGGACACGCGAAAGGAGCACAGGATGAAAAACCGTATTGCAGATCAGATCCGTTTTTACCGCAAGCAGAAGGGACTGACGCAGGAACAGCTCGCCGAAGCGATGGGCGTCTCCGTCGCGGCAGTGAGCAAATGGGAGCAGGGAGTTTCCCATAGTTAAAGATACCACACCAAATATGATGAACCCACGCTTATACACTACCAGCTATAATAAACCGCAAGGACAGCAATTTGATGATACTGCTGTCCTTTCTTTTATAAAATTGCAGTACACATAAAAAAGCTGTAAAATGATAAATATATTTGTCCTTGTAACAATTCTCGGACATTTGCCTGTTATACTATCTGCAAAAAGCAAAGGAAGTGAGAATATGGAGCAGATTTTAATTGTCGAGGACGACAGTTTTTTGAATAAGATGTTAGACTATAACCTGACCGCAGACGGCTACGGCGTGACTTCTGCCCTAAATGCCAGAACCGCAGCCGAAGCCATCCGCCAGCGGGAATTTGATTTAGTGCTGCTGGACATCAACCTGCCGGACGGGAACGGTTTTGAACTGTGCAAGCTGATAAAGCCCCAGCACCCGGACACCATCGTAATATTCCTGACCGCCAACGATCAGGAGAGCGACCAGATACGGGGCTATGAGGTGGGCGCGGTGGACTACATCACAAAGCCCTTTGTGATCGGGGCCTTGCAGCGAAAAATCAAAGCCATGTTCGCCATGCTGGAACACCACAAACCGGCCAAGGACATTTACGACGACGGGCGGTTGTTTCTGGACTTCTCGGAGCAGACGGCTTCCTTAAACGGCAAGCCCCTGACTCTATCCCCGATGGAGTACAAAATGCTGAACCTGTTTCGTAAAAATCCCCGGCAAGTGCTGACCCGTGGGCAGCTTTTGGAAAAGCTGTGGGATATAGACGAGCGGTTTGTGGACGAACACACCCTGACAACCTCCATCAGCCGTATTCGCAGCAAGATTGAAGCCGACGGCGGCGCACCCTACATCAAGACCGTTTACGGCATGGGGTATCAATGGACGGGAGGCGAGGTAAAATGAAGTTTCAAAACCTCTCGGTAAAGCGGCTGTTTGGCCGGGTGGCAATGGAGCTTGTCCTCTCCATGTCCGGGATCACCATAGCCCTGTTTCTTGTGACAAAACAGATTGCGGTGCTGCTGACAGGCGGGACGCTGCTGCTGTGCGCCCTTGTGGGGATTTTTGTACTGACGCAGGCGTTTGGAAAGCGGCTGTCGCAGTTTACCGCTGACCTGTGCCAGACCTTAGACCACATGATCGCCGGGAATGAAGCGCCCCAGCGGCCAGAGGACAGCGAAACCCAGCTTGCCAGAATCGGACACCGGCTGGCAAGGCTTTACCAGATCATGCAGGAGAACCGCCGCCGGGTGGACGAGGAACGGCAGGAGTTACAGACCCTTGTATCGGATATTTCCCATCAGGTGAAAACGCCGGTAAGCAATCTGAAAATGGCGACGGACACCCTGCTGGAAAAGCCCATGACCGAGGCGGAGCGCACCGACTTTATCCGGGGAATCCGCAGCCAGACGGATAAGCTGGACTTTCTCTTTCAGGCCCTTGTGAAAACCTCCCGGCTGGAAACGGGCGTGATCCAGTTGGATAAGAAACCGGGCCGCCTCTTTGATACTGTGGCGCAGGCCATGAGTGGGATCGTGTATGCAGCGGAGAAAAAGGAAATTGCCGTGTCCGTGGACTGCCCGGAGGATTTGACCGTTTCCCATGACAGCAAGTGGACATCCGAAGCCCTCTTTAACCTGCTGGACAATGCGGTGAAGTACACCCCGGCAGGCGGGAAAATCGCTGTGTCGGTGGTGCTGTGGGAAATGTATGTGGAGATCAAAGTGACCGACACCGGCAAGGGCATTTCTGAAAGCAATCAGGCCGCCATCTTCCGGCGCTTCTATCGTGAGGAAGAAGTACACGAACAGCAGGGCGTGGGCATTGGCCTGTATCTGGCCCGCGAGATCGTAACACGGCAGGGCGGCTATATCAAAGTGGTTTCGGAGCCGGGCAAGGGTTCGGAATTTTCCATTATGTTGCCGACTAAATAAAGCACACTTATAACAGGAGAAAACACCATGAAAAAAATCAATTTTTGCAAAGCAACAACAATCATCTTAATAATCAATGTTATTTTATCTATTGTTTTATTTTTCGTTGTTCCTGATAAAATAGCAATTCAATGGGTAGGTACATCCCCCAGCAATGCAGTAGATTCTTACTATGTATTTTTGGTGCCGGTATTGTCAGTGCTTTTTGCTTTTACGGGAAAACCTATTTTTACAATGTTCCTGTTTAGATTGTGGAATAGAACTAACGAGCATTTAGTGACATACTTAAATTTGTGTCTGCAAGTTGTATTTCTTACTTGTGAAATCTATATCGGATTATATAACCTATGTAATTTTAATGTTGCCATTAGTATAATTCTCATTGTGGAACTTATGATAGATGTGGTGATTGGATTGAAATTATTTCACAATCAATCTATCTAAAAGATCGTGTAGTATGTTTCGGCGGACGGCCATTTCCGGCTGCCCGCCGTAAATTTTTTTGAAATGTCCGAGCGTTGTAACATTTCACCCCGATTTTCAATGAAATTTTTTGGCCGCTGTAACATTTCACGGACATTTGGGTTTTACAATACCCTTATCAAATATGGAGGTGATACAACTATGACATGGCCTTTTGAGAATGACACCAGCGCCATTGTAAAGAAATTAGCAAAACGCAATGTATCTTCAAATCGTATTTTTTGCTTTTTTAATGTTTTGACCATTGCGCTGGCAATTAGTTTGATTGTGGGAATCTCCTTATTCCAACAAGGCAGCAAAATTAGTGAACAAAAGATTTTGAATCAAATGCAGCAAGCTACCATCGGGGGGCTTACAGCAGAACAGATAGAAGTTCTGAAAAAAGAACCTGATCTTGAAGATATTGTACCCTATAAGCATAGTGATAGTTTTCTGATGGATGGGATCAAATTTGAAGCGGTTTATATGCCGACTGGTTTTGGAATTATAAAATCCTATGAATTAGTCAGTGGAACCTGTCCAGAACAGTACAATGAAATTGTAATTGATAAAAATGTTCAATTAGAGCTGGGGTATCAGCTAAATATAGGAGATACCATCACTTTACCAACGGCGGGGAGTAAAACAGAGGATTTCATCATTACTGGTTTTACTGATAATGTGGAAACAGGAACATTTTACGTTTATGTCTCCCCAGCGTATGCAGAACAGGGTGTGTTATTATCGGATATTCCATATAGTGCCTTGATTCGTGTAAATGGTGCCACGGAAATGGGACTTATTGATTTTGAGAATACAGTATATCGTCTGGCTTTATCCCAAGACATAAGCAGGAACCAACTTTATTTTAATAGCAAATTCTGTTCCTCACTTATTAGTGGATCAGGAATGGGAGGTGTTCTTTTAGCTACTCTTTTTATTGCATTTTCAAGCGGAATTGTCATATACAGTGTGTTCTACCTTTCGGTATCAAATCAAGTATCGCAGATTGGACAGCTCAAAACTATTGGCATGACAGAAAAACAAATTAAGCGGATGATTCGTAAAGAAGGGTATCGTTTCTGCCTGTTCGGAATACCTGCCGGTATTACAGTAGGTATCATATTTGCATATTTGTTAGAGCCGAATGGAATAACGATTATCAATGCCATAGCCACAAGTATTTTAGCAATAATATTAGGCATTATCATCGTACAAATTTCCGTATACAAGCCCGCACAAATAGCTTCAAATATTTCCCCTATTGAAGCAACAAAATATGTTGGAAACGATCCAGAACTAAAAGAAAGTAGAGTGCAGAATAGGAAAAATCATATTCGGCTCTCACCGTATTCTTTAGCCGTATTGAGCGAAAAGCAGAATCGAAAAAAACACAATCTGACGATTGCCTCGCTTGCAATCGGCGGGATTTTATTTATGGTTGGAGCCACTTTTATATCATCATGGAATCCAGATTCCTTTGCAAGAATGGGGAATTTGGAAGATGGAGAATATTATATTACGATTAACCACAATACATTAGTCAACCCGAAACCGTATGGTATTTCGGAGTATCAAGTTAATACGCCTTTTTCACAAGAACTCATGGAAGAATTGCAACAAATCCCGGAAGTTAAAGAGATTTATGCTACGGAGAGAACCGCAGCCATTATTGAGTATCACGATGAACAATTAGAAATTCCCATTATTCCGATTACGCCTGATAATCAGGAGGAAATTTTGAAAACGCTTCCTGTTGATTGGACATACGAAACATTGGTGAAACAAGACGCTATGGTTATATTAGGAACAAGCGTACAGAAAGAAGTCTATCATGCTTGCCCGTCAATAGGAGAAAAAGTGACATTACGATGGTTTGATGGGGCTGAACACAGCATAGATATTTTGATTGCCGGTACTTCCGAAAAAAGTATGAATGAGGGCTTTTATCTCCCCAAAGAAACCATAGAAAAGTTGTGGGGCGATATGGATTTAACAGCTTCCTTAACTTTGTCCGTACCTGAATATGAAAAAGTGGGTAAATCAGTAGAAAGCAAATTAAATAATATACTGTCCCGACACCCTGATTTGGTAATGGAAACCTTACAAGAGGTAAAAGCATCTTCGGCAAATACGATTCATAATACCAGCGTACAAGTTTATGGGGTATCTGCCTTTGTCATTATGTTTAGCATTTTTAATCTGACAAACACCTTGATTAGTCGTATCAGTACAAGGAGAAAAGAATTTGGAATATTGGAATCTATCGGTATGACAAAAAAACAGATAAAGAAAATGCTGCTGCATGAAAGTGTCTTACTGATTATTCCATGCTTGATTATTACGGTTGTGGCAGGAACCTTGATGGGTTATTTGTTAGTACGGATATTGTCTGCGAATGGATTAACTTATTTTCAATATACTTTTCCTTTTATTCCATTACTGATTTACGGTGTCTGCTTAATAATAACACCTATTATAATTTCTGCTATCTGTCTAAAAATTCAATGCAGAAATTCGTTGGTGGAACGGATCAAAATGGCAGACTGATTTTGAAATGTCCGAGCGTTGTAACATTTCACCCCGATTTTCAATGAAATTTTTT
>ERZ894244.1375-NODE-1375-length-12573-cov-6.073095_pt1 | contig 12573 bp, 7 predicted proteins | sample MGYA00380299_ERZ894244 | MGnify/ENA primary metagenome ERZ894244 (study PRJEB32331, sample SAMN06328444) | human gut metagenome | biome: human gut microbiome; feature: stool | host: Homo sapiens | collected 2014-06-26 ... | reverse complement strand
CCTCTTTGCGGGCCTTGACGACGCCGGCATAGTTGACATCCACGTTTTGAACGAAGAACCAGGTACGGATGCAATCGTTTGCCAACTTGCATCCTTGCTCGGTCAGTTGCAAGACGTAATCGTTCAGCAAAAGCCGTGTCTGGTACTCGGAGTTGGAAGCCCTATTGCAAGAGCCCCCGGTCCAGTATTGTGTATAACGGTTGTGTTTGGCTTTCGACATTCCGTTTTTGGTCGTTTCGACAGTGATACCGGTCTGAAACCAAGTCCACATGGCTATTTTGCTCCCGTTTAGTGGAGCTTGCTCCACGATGGAAAGAGGGCAATAGGAATTTTCGCATTCCCAAACCATCACCAAGTCGGCCTGGTTGGCAGCGTCGCTCAGGAAATAGCGCCGGAAGACGGCAGTCGCATCGTCAGGTAACACCTCTTGGATAACTGCCACATAGGCCCGTTGGATGTTCTGTAGTTGTCCGGAAAACGGCAATGTCCGGTCTGTAATAGTGAGTAGAACGTGATATTCGGTAACCCCACCTTTCCCGGCAAAGGAAGAAATTTGAACTTCGATAGCTTTGTCTGTGTATGTCTTTTTGATATAATCCATGTAATATGTGCTTTCTTATTCTTTAGCTCCGTTATTGATCCAATCGTCGAGCAACGTCAGAGTGCTGGATGTCGTGATGACGTTGGTATGATCGTACTTGACAATGTTCTCGTGCAAGATGACGTGCAGGAAACTTTCCTCCGCGCTTCCCGGCTTGACCAGTTTCAGCCCTTCCTCGCTTTTATCAGCTACGACATCGACTAAGGCTTTGTAACTTTTGCCTTCCGTGAGGTACAGTCCGGCAGCAGGTTCCGTACTTCCTCCATGGCAAGCCGTACAGGAACGATTGAAAATTTCGGTTTGGATACTGTTGAACATGCCGGCATCCAACTTTCCGGCATCCAGCCGTATGGTATCCGCCTGTTCCGTGTAGTCGGCGGTATAGAAACTGGCAATCCTTTTGCGTAGTTTGTTGATGACACAAACTTCGATCTGTGTGACTTCACTGGGAATACCGGCCAAGACCATGTTTATCGTCCCGTCGGCTGTCTGGCTAATCCCTTTTGCCGTTTGTGCGAAAGCATTGTCAGGGGTGAATCCGGCCAGTACGACGCTGTAACCGCCTGGCCAGGAATCTATCCCGTTGATTTGGGCGGTTAACTTCACTGTTCCTCCTTCCCTTTCCGTCTGATTGTTTTCATCATATATCTTGCCATCGTCGCAGGAGATGGCAAGACAGGAAAAGAGCAATAGCCCGGAGATGAATGAATAAACTTCTCTTTTCATGACGTTACGATTAGAAAGTGTACTGAAGTAAGACGGTTCCGGAATGCATGGCTAATCCTAAGTCGTCGTTGTCGCGGTCAAGCTGCGTGTCATGTCCGGTACGTCCGATGAACTGATACATGGCTTGCAGTTTCAAGTTGCAGCTGGTGAAGAAATAGTTAAATCCGACGGCCGGCATATTCAGAAAACCGTTTGTGTCCAATCCGTTGCGGTTGAAGAAGTCATAACGGGCTGTCGCTTGTAGTTTGTTGGTAACGAAATAACCGCCTTGCACGTACCCCCCTAAATAGTTATAGCTCTCGTCAATTTTCTGCCGTTTGGTAAACCCTACATTCATATAATAGATTTCAGCGCCGAGATACAGGCGATTCTTCAACATGGCGAATTCTGCTCCTGCCCGGAAATCGTTCGTACTTTCGCTTTCGCTCTCCACATTCAATGAAGTGGAAAGACCGAACAGCATCTTATCTTCCTTCAAACGGTTCGGGCTGCCCTGGTTGGACGGCATAACTCCTTTCGGCATGTACGTGATGCGGCCGGCATACAACAATGACGGGATATGCCAGTCGTCGCTGAACGTTTTGGATGCCACGTTGACGGAGCTTCCCGTTCCGTTGAAAATCCCAACTTCGTAGCCGAACTTATCCTTTACCAATCCGTGCACTTCCACTCCGAGGTCGAATCCCATGCCGATGTTCGGTGTCACGGCATTAAGAGAATAAGGCAGGATAACGGATGAGGTGAGCGATGTCGGCAGTGTCGGCATTAACGTCTCGCCCAGCGTAGTCAGGTAAGCGTGCGAGAACGGAGTCTTGAACTTGCCAACACGTATGGCAAAACTCTTTTTTATCTCTACGTCGAACCAAGCCTGTTGAAGGATGTTTCCTCCGTTTCCGGCAGCATTGATGGAGAGGTTGAATGTCACCCGGTCGAATGCCTTGCCCGTGAAACCGAGGATGGCATAAGGGATCGAGAAACCGCTGTTGTGTATATTGTCCTGATTGTAGGCCGGGTCCAGCCCTTCATCGTCGTAGTAGTTGATGTTAGCACTGGTCTGTACCAACATATAAGGTTTGAAAACGAAATCCCCCTTCTTGGTAGCGATTGTAAAACCTTCTTTGCCGTTTAGTGATACGACACCGTTTTCCGTATCTTCCTCATATTGGGCCATGACGGCCAACGGCAATAGTAATAATGCTGCAATTGTGATTATCAGTTGTTTCATTTTAGTTTGTCTTATGGATAAATTATAAGGAGTTGAGGAATGCGATCACTGCCTCACGCTCTTCCTTGCTCATTTGTTTGAATAAATTTTTGGAGGCTTCCCCTTCGCCTCCATGCCACATGATGGCTTCGGTCAGGTTGCGGGCGCGTCCGTCATGAAGGAAATAGGTATGACCGTTGACTTTCTCCTGCAGCCCGATACCCCAAAGCGGCGTAGTACGCCATTCGTTTCCTCGTGCCAGGCCGCTGACATAATTGTCGTTCAACCCGACTCCCATGATCTCCGACCCCATGTCATGCAGTAGGAAATCAGAATAAGGATGTATGGTCTGTCCGCCGAGCCATGGCAAACGTGTGCCGTTGAGCAGTGTGGAACCGCCCGCTTGCGTGTGCAGCGTAGTGACGTGGCAGAGATGGCATTTCGCTTCGTAAAACTTTTGTTCTCCTAAGATGACCTGAGGGTCGTTTATGTTGCGCCGTGCCGGTACGCCGAGGCTTTGCATGTAAAGGTCCACATCTTCCATATCGGCGGTCGATATGTCGAGCTGGTCGTACGAGAGTCCCATCATGCTGCCTTGGTTGATCTGAGCCTGCCCTTCGCAAATCTCTTCCGGATAGCGGCTGTTTGTCACGCCCATATCGCTTGAAAAGCCCAGTTCGACGGTCAGGTCAAGATGCTGTGCCTTGTTTCCTGAAAGGCCGACACCGGTGACACCCTTCTCGGTGATATAGTTGCAACGTCCGCTGATACCATATTCCGGATAATTGCTTTTGGCAGCGAGCGCTTCGATTTCCCTGCGGTCGATTGCCATCATCTGTCCCATACCGACGTGGCGTAACGGGATGCGTACGGTGCAGAACAAATCTTCCGGGGCGATACTGTCTTTATACCATTCGGTTATCGTGTAATTGGGTTTGCATAGTTCGTAAGTCTCTCCGTCGGGGAAGGAAAAAGTCTGCTTGTCGTATGTGACGGACAACTTACCTTCCGGTTTGACGCCGTAGATGGCTTGGTCGTGCAATACACGTCCGTAGTCGCGGAAGAAAGCACCGTTGCGGCGGGAGATATAGACCAGCATGGAAGAGAAACCGTAGTTGCCCGATCCGCCATTTTCCCACAATGTCGGTTTGGTCCTTCCTGCGTTGCGATGGCAACTGCCGCAGGAATAGCCGGCATAAACAGGTCCGAGACCGCCTCCGTCGCCATTGTTGCTGGTGCGTACATCGTCGTAGAGACCGTCGCCGTTGTTGAAACGGATCGAGTTGGCTCCTGTTATCCAGTCGGCGTTCGTATCGTAGGCGACCGATGAGTTTAGGAAAATCGTTGAAGTCCCTGCTGACAGCGCATATCCGTTCGGGACATCTATTTTATCCATATCCATTTTATCGTCCTCTTCACAAGCTGCGCATGCAAAGAGCAGGAATAGCGAGGATGTTAACAGGTAAGATTGCTTCATATCATTTTATTGGTTTTCTGAATTTATTTCCGAATAACGCGAGTCGCATTGTGTAATTACTCTGAAACCCTGAAACAGCGGGCATTTGTCTGCTGTTTCAAGGTTTGTCATGATCTATTATCAAGTTTTATGTCTCAGAGGCATGTTTATTTTGCTCCATCGACAGTGCGGGGCTGCCCGTCTTTGAATAGGAGATATTCCAATGTATGGTAACCACGTACGCTCTGTGCGGCTCCGATGGCTTCATCTTCTTCGTCAAAGTTTCCGCTCCATTCCAGGTCATCCCAGTTTTGTGAATTCAATACCTGTACGATACCGTTCTGGTCCAAAGGCCAGCTGTCCATGTTGGGGTCCAGACCTAAGTTGGCGACCGGACCGATAAGGAAAGCTTCGCTCTTTTCCCACGGTTCGCGTGCCGTGATCCATAAATTGCAGGCCTTTTCGAAGTTGTCGTTGCTTGGGTTTTGTCTGAACTGGTTTACCGCATCCAGCAAAAGCTTGTTCTTTTCCTGCAAGTCTTTATAAGTAGGAAGAACGACCGCATCGACAAACTGTTCGGCTATTGCATCAAGGTCATCGTCGTATTCAGGATCGCCGAATGTTTGGTTTACATACGGTTTTACTTCATTTAACAACAGGTTGGCCAGTTCCATGCAAGTGTTCATTGCGGCAACGGACTCTTCGCTGTCGATGTTGTTGCGGAACGGTTGCGGAATAGCCTGGATCGCCTTTGCAGAAGCGAAAATCAGCGTTTTGATTTCTTCGTCGAGAGCCGGGTTGGTTGAAGCGATCAGTTTTGAAAGCGAGTGTTCTGCGATGTCTCCTTCATCGTCGAAATCTTTGTAAGAGTTGAATGCACTCAGGTTTCCGTCTACTTTGGACACGTCGTTGTCGTCGATGCGGCCGTAGTATGTGTTACGGATGGAGAAGATATTGTTCGTATAGTCGTCGCGCGAATGCCAGCTATACCATGATTCGACGGCATAGAGACCGCCTTCCTTGTCACCGCTGGTATATTTGGTATACGGGTCCTTGATCTTGGCGTCACCTACTTCGTTGGCGATGTTCCACATACCGCTTTCGATCATTTCCTCGATACACGAGAGCGGGCTTTGGTAAGCTCCGGCAGTCTGGTCTTTGAAAATCGTGGCATATGGGCCGTGTGAACCCTGCTCATCGACGTAGTCGGTTACCCAAGAATTGTAGAGCATGGTTGCATCGTCGTTCAGCAACATTGCAACGTTATACATATAGTTACCCCATGCACTGGCGTTTTCAGAACTGTAATCCAGGTTGACCGGATCTTTTCCGCCACCATCCGGATTGGGGTCGTTGTTGTCGCTACATGCTCCCATCGAGAATGTCATGGCGAGCGATAAGGCTGCCAGATAGAAATAATTTTTCTTTTTCATTTTTATTGATAAGTTATTAATTTGTTTATATTGTTTTTATTTGCTGAGGAACCAGCCGATATAGGCGATAGCCAAGCTGAATTCGTTTTCGCTGTTATATTTGCCGCCTCCGATTTTGCGTGTTGTATAGTCTGCTTTCACGACAAGATTAGGTAAAGCATACCAATTGGCTCCGGCTGTCCACATGCTTACTTTGTTGCGTAAATCCATCGTGTGCTTGCCTTCGCCTTTTTCCTGTGGGTTGTAGTATTCGTAGCGGACGAACGGATAGATTACGGGTACGCTCATATTGTCTTTACAAACCGCACGCAGGTTGAACCCCACTTCACCACCGTAGCTGACCGCACGTTTGGCGATCGGGGTTGTCTGTGTATAAGGAGAACCGCCGCTTTGGTGGTTGTTGACACTGCTGAGGTCGTCGGCTTTGCTCAGGTTGCCGTATATCATGTTTGCGCGTGCGGTGACATATTTGTTTTTGTATTGCAGGTCAGCCGTATAGATGCGCAAAGGTATGTTTCCATATTTGACGTATGTTTCCGGTTTGTCGGAATTGGCTCCCGTATTGTGGCAATAGTAGAAGGAACCGCCTATTTTCAATCCCGGTACTCCTAAATAGTTCAGGCGGGCCACATAGCCCGGTGAGGTGAAGTTGTCTGTTTCGAATAGTCCCTGCTTGCCGCCGGCAACCCATGTATTGCGGTCGAACCCGTTGGCGTTCAATCCGGCAACGACCAAAGCCTGGTAGTTGAAACGTGTGTAGCCTCGGCCGAACGTACCGAACACTTCGATACCGTTTTCGTGCCAGGTAGAAGGAAGGATGGTCGTTTCGCCTTCCGGACGAGAAGTTCCGAAGAAGTTGATCGGCTCGTGATGCTCGTTGGTCAAACCGACCGGGACGATCAAATGACCGGCACGGACATTGAAGGCCGGATGGATAAGACGTGTGATGTGGAATTGTTCCAAAGCAACTTCACCGCCTTTTTCAACTTCCATTTCGTATTCTCCGTTTTCTGTGTTTTCTATCTCATAGGCACTTCCCGTACCTCCAGCCTCAAATTCTATTTCTGCTCCTAATACCCATTGGGAATTGAATTTGTAATCGAAGGCCAAGACAAAACGGGGTATGGAGATCGAATTGCGATGGTCTTTCTTGCTTCCGTTGTCCGTACCCCGGAAACGGTTGATGCCGTAGTCCATAAAGTTTGCGAGGATCTCCCCATATCCGCCGAAGCGGAACTTGTTATATCCGGCTGCATAAATGTCTGCGGATTGTTCCACTGCGGATTTTTCTGTCGTTGTTTCTTCTTGTTCCTGTGCAAATGCCGTTACACAAGAGGTGAGTAGAGTGATTGCTAATAAATTAGTTAACCTTTTCATTGCGTTTTTTAATTTTTGGCAAAATTAGAGGGGCTGTCAACGGTGTGCAATCGCAATTAGTAGGTAAAAAGGTTCCGATGTTACCCATTTGTAGGTATTGCGCCTGAATATCACCTTGATTAGGTAGTAAAAGACGTTTTTTTACTCACATATAGGTATTGTAGGAGGTGGGAAGTACCCGTATCTTTGCAATGTCATTAAGAAAGTAACACTATTAGTATAATCGCTATATCAAAACCTTTTGTCAATTATGTAAGCATATAAGATGATTAACTATATCGAAAAGTTTTTATTGGTTATTTTCGGTATAAAAAAGAAGCCTCTCTGTGAAGAGAGGCTTCTTTTTTATGTTTCCGTTTCCCATTCGCTTCTGTCCGGAATCTGTTCGGCGTCGAGTCTTGGACTTGTTCCCGCAAGGGTATGTTTGCTGCTCCGGCTGTGCCAAAACAATTACATCGGCTTGGCACAACTGTTTCCTGAGTAGGAAACGCCTGTTACATAAGCTTGGCACAACCGTTTCATGCCGAGGAAACGGTCGTTACATAGGTATGGCACAACCAATACGTAGGCAAGTAGCGTCATGTGAACTTACCAGTCGTATGCCTCGAAGTAGGCATCGAACTTTCCGGGATCGTTGATACCGCACTGTTTCAGTATGTTCAACATGCTTTTTTGTTCGTCCGGCGAGAGCGGGCGTTCGCCTTTTCGCACGCGGTAGTAAGTCCTGCGTCCGAACCGTCTCATCAGCTTGCAAATGGCTTCCTGCATCAGTTTGTAGGGCATCCGGTCCAGCATCCCGATGAAACCGAGCGCATAGGTCAGTTTATCGGCAGGGCGGAAATAAGCACATCGGTCGGTTTGCTTCTCTTGGTATTTAGGGCTGATGACGTGCCACAGTTTGACTTCGTCGCCGATCTGTTGTTCTGCGATTCTCCTCAAGCAAGTAGTGGCTTTGGGGCAATCTTGTTTCATGCAGAGCAGATAGGAGGTGGGGATGTCGGAGGAGTCGATTTTTTCTTTCATATATTCCATTAATGTATTATAGTTGTTTGATCCGTCTGTGACGGACGTTGATGTAAAGATACATAATAATGTAAGGTTTTGCAAGTCTTGAAGCTGTTATTGAGCTAAGCAACCAATACTCCGTATTTTGTATATCTTTAACAGAAGGGGGAGCTTTTCCAAGATGAAATTACGAAACCTGCTGTTTTTGCCGTTTTTCCCCTCCAATGTGAATAAAGGGAGTTAATCTTATAGGTGATTGATTATCTTTGTTTTGATGAAGATGTAAAAAAGTTTGGCGAGCGGTTGAAAACAGCTCTTTTTTTATATGGCTTTAGGCACTTTTTTCAATGTAAGTCATTGCTAATAAGAAGTATATGGGTATAAGAAGAAAAATAGCGAAAAAACGTACGTTTTTTTTAGTCATTTTTGAGGGGCTTTCGGGAGGGTTTGTGTTGGAAAGCTGGTTTTTCGTACTTGTTAAGTTATCTGATTGATAAGAAAGAATATAGAAAAGGGAAAATAATTGGAAGAAAGGATTGCAGGTTCAAAAAGTAGTTGTATTTTTGTGCAGTGAAAATGGCGAAAGAAAACGTACGTTTTCTCTCGTCAAAATACAGGAATTTGGTAAAAACCTGTTAAACAGGAAGTAAGAACGATATTCAATATACATATTATTATTAATTAAACATTTTAGATTATGAACAAGAGATTTTCTACTCTTTTGGCTGCCGCTTTGGTAGCCGGTTCTTTTAGTTCAGCTTTCGCACAGTTGGAGGGGCGTAATGTTGAATGGAAGGATGCACAAGCAAGCCGCGCTTATTATTTGGCAGGGGTGCATTTTGTGAGTCCGACAGATTACTTGCAGGCTTTTTCTTTGCAAGGATTAGTGAATGGTGCTGATATTACGGCTGCAAATCCTGTTGCTGCTGCACAATGGACTGTTGAAACTAAAAAGGTTGGAACTGTTACACATTATGCTTTCAAAAATATTGAAGGAGAACAGTATCTGGCTTTTGAAAAGAAAGATGGAGCTTATGCTTTAGCTGCCAAAAAAGAGGCAAACGATGAAACAAAGTCGTTTCGTTGGTTTACTGTTGCAGCAAACGGCAATTTGCAAGCTGTGCTTTCTGATGAAAAAGAACCGTATTTTTTAGGACTGAAGAACGATGGCACAGCAGATTGGTCATTGGCTTTATTACAAAGTTCTGAGCATCATACGGATGGATCTACTTCCGTTATCAAGAAGAAGGTAGCTCTCTACGAAATCTACAACGACCAAATTACAGCAGAAGCTTTTGCGAGCAAGTTTGGCGAAAACTTCACAATCGAGTTCCCGGAAACATTGGATGACATGGATGTGTTTGAAAATGTAAGCGTAGAAAAAATCGCCAATGATAATTTGGGTTTCAAGTTGGTTGACAACAAAGGCACAAAAGATACAAAAGACGATGAATATGTAGTTTTAGCAAACGAACGTGTTTCCAACTCAGAGTTGGCTGCCAACGCAATCGGTTATCGCTATGCAAAAATGACTGCTAAAGCGATTAAAGACAAGAAAATTGACGACAAGAACACTGTATTCTATGCTGAAGAGAACGAAACAAACATCGGAGATGGTAAATATGCATTAGTTCAGAAAGTAAAAGTTGGTGACCTGGACAACAAAGATGTGACTTTCGGTAAAGTGACAAATGATGAAACAACTCGTCAGTTGGCTTCTGTCGAATATGACTGCCATTCTACTTTCATGGGGGTTACAGTAGGCAAGGGTACACGTGTCGCTAATACTGAAGTTGCCAACGAAAGAATGTTGATTGTAAATGTAACTGCCAAAGTTGCAGACAAGAAGAATTCTTCTGCACTGGGGTTGAAGAATGATTTCACTGGCGCACGTTGGTATGATAAAGTTTCTGAAGCTGACTTCGATCAGCCACAGGGGCAGTGGTTGGTTGCTGCGGGTTCAGCTGCTAACACAATTAAGTTGATCAATGTTCAGAAACCGGGTTTTGTACAAGACAATATCCGTCTATATGAAGCAGAAGGTGAAAATACTTACACAGTATTTGCTTCTGATTTAGGTTTGTCTGGTCTTGAAACAATCACTTTGACGAAAGTTGAAGATTATGACAAGCTGAACGGCTACTACAGTACATTGTCTGACATCAATCAGAAGTTCGCCTTTGTAACAACAGGTGAATATGCTAACGAAGAAGCCGGTTCAGATCTGTATTTGAAAGCTGGTGTAGAAGGAGATGTTGTAACTGTTGTTCCTCATGCTGGTTCTGAATGGGAATTGATCCGTAACGAAAAAGCACAGGCTGTTACTGCCAACTACAAATATTATGACGGTGAAAAATGGGTTGAACTGAATGGCAAAGGTAATGAAGAAAAAGGTATCCTGCCGGCTGATACAGTTCGTCTGGCTTATTCATATGCAATCAATGCTGATGAATTAGGTTTGGGAACAGCTTGGAAGATGGCTAAGGATGACATCGAGTTCTTCTTGAAAGAAAATGGTAAAGGTACATACGCTATCGTATATGGCGCTACTGCTGATGAAGTAAAAGAATACGGTGTAATCAATGGTTCTGAGGAATTAGTAGCAGAAACAACTGACTTTACTAACTCTACTCCGTTCGAAATCATAGACTTGGATGCTGCTCCTTCTTTGGCTGCTGACAGCAAGCACATGACATTCGAAGCTACTAATAGCATTGGCTTCATCGCTTCTGACGAAAATAACAACGCAGTATTGGCTAAAGAAACAGCTGCTTTGTGGGTTGACTCTGTAAATGCTGAAGGTTATGCAACTCCGAAGTTCTTCATTTCTTACGCTGGCAAGATGATGACAACTGCTAAGAAGTTTAAAGAAATTGTTGATAAGGCTTATGCTAATGATGAAATCAGCAAGAAAGAATATGCAGAACTTACTGCTGATGAAAATCTTTACTACAAGAGTGTAGAACGTATCAAATTTGTAGACGCTGAACGTCTGTCTGGTGAAGACACTTTGGTTATCGCCGATGAAAAGTATACTGGCAAGGATATCGAAGACTTCAAGTTCAAAGTTACTGAAAACGAAGACGGTGACTATGTACTGAAAGCTAATGGTAACTATGTATATGTAATCAACGGTAACTTGGTTTACGGTACAGATGCTAAGGAAGCTGAAGCATTTGTAATCGAAGTAACTTCTGCTCCTACAGCCAACGAAGGCATCGCAACATCTGAAGTGAAAGTGATCGCTGGCGAAGGTAACGTAACAATCGCAGGCGCTGCCGGTAAGAAAGTTGTTATCAGCAACATCTTAGGTCAGGTAGTAGCTAACACTGTCGTTTCTTCTGACAACGCAACTATCGCTGCTCCGGCAGGCGTAGTAGTTGTAGCTGTTGAAGGCGAAGCTGCTGTAAAAGCTATCGTTAAGTAACGATTGATACTAAAAAAACAATACTGTCTATCGTAAGGGTGGTTAGTGAACCACCCTTACACAGGCACAATGACATTTTATAATCAAATAATTCTAGACAACCTGCGTGAAACCGTATGTAAGAGGTTTTCTTGATCTATGGTTTCAATTACCCTGCGACAGGCGAACAAGCGGTTGGATTTAATATTAATAATACTAAAGTAATGAAATTAAAAGTTCTACTGCTTTTCCCTCTGTGAAGACCGGATGGCAGACAAAAAACAGGCCCCGGCGGTATTCGTACTGCCGGGGCTTCGTTTTTATTCCCCTTATCCCTATTTGTAGGTATTTTCTCCGGTTTAACATTCCTCGTCCTTTACAATCCTTTTCAGATAGGGGGAAAAGACGTATCTTTGCGTGCCTAAACCGAAATAGACAAGATAAGCTTATGAAGTTTGAAAACGAGAACTGGGCGCAGTTCAAAGGAGAAACCTGGAAAAAGGAGATCAATGTAAGAGACTTTATCCAGAACAATTACAAACCTTATAACGGAGACGATACGTTCCTCGTACCCTCTTCGGAGAAAACGAAGAAAGTGTGGAACAAACTAACCGAGATGTTTAAGGTTGAAAGGGAGAAAGGAGTATATGATGCCGAAACGAAGCTTCCCCAGGGGATTGACACATACGGACCCGGTTACATCGATAAGGAAAACGAAGTAATCGTCGGCTTGCAGACAGACGCCCCGTTGAAGCGCGGTATCTTCCCGAAAGGCGGTATCCGCATGGTCGAAAACAGTCTGGAAGCCTATGGCTATCATCTGGATCCGATGACAAAAGAAATCTTCACCAAATACAGAAAGACGCACAACGAAGGCGTTTTTTCAGCCTATACAGACGAGATGATTGCGGCACGTCGTTCCGCCATCATTACCGGGTTGCCTGATGCCTACGGACGCGGACGTATCATCGGTGATTACCGTCGTGTACCTCTGTACGGAACCCAGATCCTGATCGAAGAAAAGAAACGTTTCCAGAAACGTCTCGATATACAGGAACTGACAGAAGAAATCATTCAGAGCCGCGAGGAGATAACGGAGCAGATCAAAGCGCTGAAAGCATTTGAGAGAATGTGTGCCGGTTATGGTTTCGATGTGACACGTCCGGCAAAGGATGCCCGCGAAGCCGTGCAGTTCTTGTATCTGGCTTACCTGGCAGCCGTAAAGGATCAGGATGGAGCAGCCATGTCTCTCGGACGTACTTCTACTTTCCTCGATATCTATATCGAAAAAGATATTTGCGAAGGTAAGCTGACGGAAGAAGAGGCACAGGAATTGATCGACCAGTTTATTATCAAACTGCGTAT
>ERZ894244.1355-NODE-1355-length-12736-cov-5.097311_pt1 | contig 12736 bp, 10 predicted proteins | sample MGYA00380299_ERZ894244 | MGnify/ENA primary metagenome ERZ894244 (study PRJEB32331, sample SAMN06328444) | human gut metagenome | biome: human gut microbiome; feature: stool | host: Homo sapiens | collected 2014-06-26 ... | reverse complement strand
CCCATAGCCCGCAGAAACCCTTGCAGGTCCACAATTTCCGGCTCGCGGGCGGCGCCTTGGATCAAGGTGACCCCCGGACAGCCGCAAGCGGCCAGCATGGCGTTTTCCGTGGCCCCCACGCTGGGGATGCTCAGAACGATCTCGGCCCCGGCGAGGCCGGAGGCGGTGCAGTCCAGGCTGCCGCCCTCCTCCCGGATACAGGCACCCAGGGTCCGCAGGGCGGACAGGTGCAGGTCGATGGGCCGGGCACCAATGGCGCAGCCGCCGGGGTACGACAGCTCCGCCTGACCGCAGCGGGCCAGAATGGCCCCCAGAAACACCACAGACGAGCGCATGCGGCGCATAAGCCGGTCCGGAATGTCCCAGCGGGTCAGCGTGGAGGAATCCACCTCCAGGTCCGGGCCGTTCCAGCGAACGGCGCAGCCCAGGTGCCGCAGGATGTCAATGGACGTGTCCACGTCCTCCAGATGGGGACAGCGCTGCAGAATGCAGACGTCCCCGCTGAGAATACACGCTGCCAGAATGGGCAGCACGCTGTTTTTTGCCCCCTGTACCGTCAGGTCGCCGGACAGGCGGCGTCCCCCTTCTATCATCAGGCTCATATGCCCCCGCCTTTCATAGCTTTTTCCCGCTATCCTATGCAGGGGGTGGGGCAGGGGGTTACTTGCGGATGCTCATGACGGTGTCATAGAGACGCTTTGTGGCGTCCCGGATGCCCAGCTCCGCCATGCCGCGGCTCATGTCCGCCTGGCGCTGGGGGTCACGGAGAATGTCCCGGGCCGTCCGGTAAAGCGCTTCGCCGGAGGCCTCCGATTCCAGCAGCACCACGGCTCCGCCGTGCCGCTCCAGAATACGGGCGTTCTTCTCCTGGTGATTGTTGGTGACGTAAGGGGAGGGGACCAGGATGGCCGGAGTGGCCAGGGCCGTGATCTCGCTGATGGTGGAGGCGCCGGCCCGGCAGATCACCAGGTCTGCCGCCCGCATGACGGGAGCCATGTCATAGATATACTCCCGGACGTCCAACCCGGGGACATGGTCCAGGCCGTCTGCCCGCAGGCGGGCGGTCATGGCGGGGTAGCCGCTTTTGCCCACGCCGTGGATGTGGTGGAAGGGCATGCCGTCCGCCGCCTCCAGGCGGAAGAAATCCTCCATGTGGGCGTTCATATGGCTGGCGCCCAGGCTGCCCCAGAAGGACACCACCAGAGGCCGGTCATCGGTCAGGCCCAGCTTTTCCCGGGCCTGGGCACGGGTCAGGTCAAAGAAGTCGCCCCGCACCGGGGTGCCGGTGACGACGATCTTGCCGGGGCGGCGATAGTGCCGGCGGCACTCCTCGAAGCCCACCATGATGCGGTCGGCGGAGCCCTCCAGCATTTTGGTGGTGAGGCCCGGGACCATGTTGGACTCGTGGACCGCCGTGGGGATGCCCATGCCGGCGGCGCATTTTACCACCGGATAGCTGGCATAGCCGCCGGTGCCCACCACCAGATCGGGACGGAAATCACGGAGAATGGCCCGGGCACGGCTGCGGGACCTGGCCAGCATGGTCAGGGAGTTCAGGTTGTGCCCCAGGCCGCCGTGGCCCAGGGAGCGCTGAAAGCCGCCCATGGGAATGCCCCGGAAGGGGTAGCCCGCCTTTTCCACCAGGTCGCGCTCCATACCGTCGGGGGTGCCCACAAACAGAAACCGGGCTTTGGGGTCCTGCTGCCGCATGTATCCGGCCAGAGCCAGGGCGGGGTTCACATGGCCCGCCGTTCCGCCGCAGGTAAAAATCACTTTCATTTTGCCGCGCCTCCTATCCGTTCTGCGGCGCAGGCATCTGCCGCGAAACGCTGAGTACGATGCCCATCTCCGCCAGTTGGCACAGCAGGGCCGTGCCGCCGTAGCTGAAGAAGGGGAGGGAAATACCGGTGGCGGGCACCAGGCCCGTGACCACCGCAATGTTCAGAAAGGTTTGCAGACTGGTGAGGGTCATGAAGCCTACCACCAGCAGAGCGCCGAACCGGTCCCGGGCGTGGAGGGCGATCCAGAAGCCCCGGAGGATCAGCAGGGCGAATACCAGCATGACGACGCAGGCACCCACCAGGCCCAGCTCCTCGCAGATCACGGCGAAGATGCAGTCGTTGTGCTCCTCGGGCAGGTAGAGAAATTTCGACATGCCTTCGCCGACGCTTTGCCCGAAGAGTCCGCCGGAGCCGACCGCGATGAGGCTTTGTACCGTCTGGTAGCCGCGGTTCGCCGCATAGGAGAAGGGATCCCAGAGTACGACCACACGGTCCATGCGATACGGTTCAGCAATGACGAGAAGGACAAAAGTGAATACAGCGACCCCCACGCCAAGGAAGATCTCAAAAATCGGCAGTCCTGCCAAAACGTAGAGGAGCAGCGGAAAGAGCACGATCATCCCCGCTGTCCCCATGTCCGGCTGTTTCAGAACAAAGAGTGCCATCACGAGCGGCCCATAGAGCGGCAGAAAGTATCCGATCATAGAGCAGAAGGTATTCTCCTTTTTCTTCCGATCCGCGAAATGGAAGACCGGACGAAAGAAGCGTTTGACAAGCGTGATCTTCTCTCCTTTCCGTATGCGCTTGGCCAGAAAGGATGCCGCCCAGATCAGACCGGTCACTTTCGCGACTTCAGACGGCTGGAGAGAGAAGCCCGCGAGCATGATCCAACGCGTCGCGCCATTCGCCAGATGCCCAGCTACAACAACGAGGAGGAGCAGCACCAAGGTGAATCCGACCCATATGACAGCCCCGCCGCGGATGAAGCCCTTCGGCAGCCAAGCCACGAGGCCGCCGATGGCCAGACTGAGCACCAAGACCCCGATATGCTTCACAAAGTGGGTATACGGCCCATCGCCTGCCGCCATATTCATATAGTAGGTGGCATTATAGACATTCATCGCCCCGATGGCGATCAGTATGGCGGCCGCGATGAGCATCCACTTCAGACACTCGGGCACATACTTCGTATCCTTCAGGGACGTCTCGCTACGAGACGACATATGAGGTTCCCCTTTCTGGAAAACTTCTCTTCATATTCTGTCTCCACATCCCCGGGGACGGGAGCGGCATGAAGATCATAGGTCACGTCCGAAAGCTGCCAGCCCATGGCCTCAAATTCTTCGACGGAGAAATCAAAAAGGTCCTTGTTATCCGTCTTGAAGCGGATCTCACCGCCCTCTTTTAAAATGACGGCGTAGCGTTTCAAGAAATCACGATAGGTGAGGCGGCGCTTGGCATGGCGCTTCTTCGGCCATGGGTCGCTGAAGTTGAGGTAGATCACATCGACTTCGCCTTCGTCAAAAATATTCAGGATCTCGCTCACATCACCTAAGATGAGACGGACATTGTCTACCGGCGGATCCTTCTCCGCAGTCTTTTGTGCGGCATAGTAGATGACGCCTTCCTGCACCTCCATGCCGATGTAATTCACATCAGGATGGAGCGCGGCCATGCCGGAAATGAACTGGCCTTTGCCGGTGCCGAATTCTACATGGAGCGGCTGCTCCGGACGGGGAAACTGTGTCTCCCACTTGCCTTTCATGTCGGTCGGTTCCTCCAAAAAGAGGATGGAGGTGTAATTTTTGATGGCTTCTTCGATCCAGGGTTTACGTCTGAGACGCATGGGAGACTCCTTTCGGGAATAAAGTAAAGTGACTAGGGATTAGGGATTATGAGTGACTGGTGACTGGAGATTAGACTAAAAGACTGGGAGACATTAGACATCTGACGTCTGGCATCTGGCATCTCCAGCGGGCATCGCCCTATTTATATTCTACGGCGTTTCATTATTTTTTGCGCCGCACCACCATTTCGCATTTCTCATTTCTAATTTCTCATTCAAGTGAATCTTTCAAGCGGAATCAAAGGGCGAACCCTCAAAACCTATTTCTACTGCCCTGCTCCCGCATTCGGTACATCGGGGATCTCTTCTCCCGCGATCTTGACGGGCTGATACCGGCTCCAATCGAAAGACGGAGCGAAGAGACGGCGGCGATGGATATCATTGTTCCAGCGCTCGTCCTCTGCCGCCTTGCTGCTTCCGAGCTGCTCGGTATCGTTTCTGACCATGACATTGCCGTACATGGTCATGAGCGTCGTCACATCTTTATCAAAGTCAGGGGAAAAGATGTCAGACTTTTCATCGTAGCGAGTCGCCGTAAGTCCCATGAGACCCATGAAGGTATCGTAGAGCATGTCATTGGTGAATGGCATATTTCTTCTTTCCCACATGGTCTTCAGGGTGCGCGGGTGGCTCCTCTGGTAGTCATCCGAGGTGTAGATCCAGAAGGGAATGTGTACCATCGTGTAGTCGAACTGGTCTGCATTGTGCCCCGGACGCTCAGTGACCTGCTCCCCATGGTCGGAGAAGTAGAGGACACTGTCCGCCTTCATGTAGTTCACGGCTTCGTTCATGATGCTTTCAACGACGTAGTCATTGAAGAGGACAGAGTTGTCATACTCATCATTCATGACATCAGCCGTCGAGCGTGCCTTTCCCATGCTCTCCGGCCAGTGATAGAACTCGGACGGGTAGCGGTCCCAGTAGCTGACATGGCTGCCCATGAGGTGGACGACGACGAGCTGGCGGCGGTTCTTCGGATCGACCTTCCGCAGATAGGGGATAAGGGCGGTATCGAAGTCCTTCGTCACGACATCTGTGCCGACATACTGGTTGATCCAGTACTGATCATCACAGGCGCTTCCGATCGCACCGATCGGCGTATCCCAGACACCATAGCGGGACTGGTTTGAGATCCATGTGGTATGGAAGCCGGCCTGCCTTGCCATGTCGATTATGGAGTAGGCATCGACCAGCTCCATATCATTGTACTGGTTCTTCTCCGTCAGGGCTTCGGTCAGGACCTGGACGGTCTGTGTATAGCAGGAATAGGCATGATTGAAGAAGGTATAGTGAGAGTCGGCGGCGGCCTCTGTCTGGAAAGGCGTGGTATTTCTGTGATAGCCATAGACGCCCATGTGGTCGCGCGTCAGAGACTCGCCGATGATGAGGACGTAGACACCGTCCGGCGCCGCTTTGAGCTGCGCGGCAAGGACGCGATCCTTGATCGACATATGGCGGCGCTTCTCCACCATCGTCTGGAAATCGGAGAAGCTGGAAAGCGTCTCGTAGGTCTCATAATACACATGCGCAAGTCGCGTCGCCCCGATGGACAGACAGCAGAGACCGACATTCACAAGGAAGAGCAGCGCCATCGCCCACCACGCCTTTCTGGATACGGGAAGGCGGCCATTGAAGGAGAAACGGCTGCTGTGGAAGATGAGCCACGCGAGGATGAGGATCGCAAGCGTCCCCAGGATAAGCTCGGCATACGGGATATTCACATCGATATACTCCTTCGTCTCGGCAAGATTCGTCTGCGCGAGCGCCAGCAGCATATTGATGGAGATCAGAGAATGCGTGATGAAGTAGTAGCCCACATACGTGAACTGGATGCCAACATAAAGGAGCATCAGGACGACGCACGCGATGCGCGCGATCATGCGCCATTTCCCCGGCAGGATCCATGCCGCAGAGAGGCAGGAGATGAACAGATAGAGCGGCGCAGAGAGCTCGCCTGACATATCCGACATGTCGAGCACCACGTCCGTCTGCGTCGAAAGATACGGCACGATGAGTGAGAGCAGCCACAAAAAGCCGATGGTGATCCACAGATGCACGGCTGCCCGCGTCAAGCGGTGCCGGATAAAATAGGCCGTCACAAAGCCGACCTGCAGGAAGAGCAGGAAGACCTTCACCTGCGAAGAAAGCTCAAATCCGCCCGGCGCACCGAAATACCAGGAAAGAAAAAAGGAAAAGCCAAAAGGCACCAGCGTCGCGATCGCCCACCAGATCTTCCAGTGGCCAGGACTATCTGTCTGCTTTACGTCTTTGGATGATTTTGTATCTGTCTGTTTCATTCTAATGACCCTTGTAAAATATTCATGAACAAGAAAATAACTACATTATTTTATCATATATATTGGTCTCTTTACTACACGTATTTCAAAAGAAAAAAACACTGCCGGTAAGGCAGCAGTGTTTCTTGCAAGTGCCGATCGCTATTCCCGTGCATAGAGCCGTACTTTTCTCAATCAGCAATGGTTCCTTTCCCGTTATAAGGGATCTTTTCCACCTTGACCGCTTCCAAATGATAGAAGGGCGCAGTGATGTCTTTGGAAATATGTCCCATACCCTCACGAAGGATCCCATAGAGCCGGATCCATGTATCTCCATGAATATAGCCTGTGAAATCCTGTCGGGAATTGAATTCAAAATCCACATACCCGCCTGTGCAGTAAGGACAGGTCGGTCCATTGCGTCCGATGAAATAATGCCCATTGATCGTCAGAAAATACCCTTCGATCACCACGGTTTTGTCATGATAATTGTTAAAATGCATGTACCAGTCGTTGATCTGCGTCATATAGTGAGCATCGCCCACCACAATGTCCGGATGGTCATATGGAAATGTCTTCTCATCCTTTGCGATATCATACTTCATTTCAAAATAAGGGTAAATGATATTTCCCTGGCTGTCCTTCTCCATGCCTTTGGATAAGACCGACGGCTCCACGGATACAGGCTTTACCTCCTGAGGTGCTTTGCCTTGCGCCGCCTGTACCGTTTTGTGCGTGAGTATCATATTGTCTGCTACCTGCTCTCTGCCGCAGCCTCCCAGTACGAGAAGCATGCCCAGCAGCAGATAGAAAGCCCATCGTTTCAAGCGCAGCGCCCTCTTTCTCTCCATTTTCGCAGACAGATAACCGCAAAAAGAACGATCAGATTCATCAAGACAATGCAGGGCCCGGTGGGAATGGACAATGCATACGAAAGGGTGATCCCCACCAGAAAACAGCCAAGTCCCACCAGCGTGGATGCCTCGATGGTGGTCAGATACCGATGGCAGATCTGCATCGCCGTGATGGCAGGGAATACGATCAGACTGGAAATCAAAAGCGCGACCATCATGCGCATGCCGAGCACGATCGTGACTGCCGTCATGAGTGCCAGGACCAGATGATAGAAATGGCTCCGCACCCCGGAAGCGGTCGCAAAAGATTCATCGAACGTCACGGCAAATAAAGGATGATAAAAGAGAATGTATAGAAGAATGATGAGGCTTCCCGCAGCTAAAGTGAGCCATACATCTGCGCTGCTCATTGCAAGGATGCTGCCAAACATGTAATTGCACACATCCGTATTCATCCCTCTGGTGAAAGAAATGACCAAGACCCCCACAGCCAAAGCACTGCTGCAAAGAAGCGCCGTCGCAGCGTCCCCTTTGATGCGCATGCTTTCCTTCAATTCCAAAAGAAGAAAAGCCGCTCCCATCGTGACGGGGATGGAAACCACCAGCGGGTCAAGGTAAAAGGCATAAGATACCGCCAATGCCGCAAAGCCCACATGTGACAAGCTGTCACCGATCATGGAGTACCTTTTGAGGACCAGACTGGTTCCTAAAAGCGAAGCGCAGATCGAAATCAGGACCCCCACCACCAGCGCACGCACCATAAATGGATACTGCAGCATTTCCAGAACAACAGACATCACAGGATCCCTCCTTGCCGTATGACTTCGGGATGCTCTTTGAGAAAATCTTCTGTCTCACCGAAAAACATCTGCTTCCCTTTCGCCAGATACAAAACCTGCTGAACCTCATGAAACACGCGGGGCAGATCGTGGGATACCATCATGATGGTCAGTCCGAGCTCGTGAATGCATCGTTCCAGCATGGCATACATTTCTTCCGTGATGCGAGGATCCAGCCCGGTCACCGGTTCATCCAGTACCAGCACCTGACTGCCTGCCGCCAGTGCCCGCGCCAGAAGCACTCTCTGCTGCTGTCCGCCCGACAATTCGCGGAATGCATGATTCTTCAAAGAGGAAAGGGATAGAAACTGCAGCATATGCTCTGCGTAATCCCGATCTACTTTTCTGTACCGATAAGGAAAGGAAATCTGACTCAGCCTGCCGGACAATACGACCTCCCACACACTGGCCGGAAAATCCTTTTTCATGGTCTGCTGCTGCGGCAGGTAGCCCATCCCCTTCTGCGCATCCGGCAAATGAAGACGGATCTCACCTGACGCCTGTTTTTTGAGCCCCAGGATCCCTTTGATGAGAGTACTTTTACCGGAGCCATTTTCACCGATGATGCCCAGATAGCTCCCTTTTTCTAAAGAAAAATTCACATGCGACAGCACCGGTCTTCCTTCATATGCAAAAGAAAGATCCCGACAATCCAATACGCTCATTTAGTTCAATGCCTCCTTCAAGGTCTTGACATTCTGTCTCATCAGATCCACATAGGTGACGCCGGCGTCAAAATCCTTCTGCGTGACGTTATGAATGGAATTGAGCTGTCTCTCTTTGGCTCCTGTCGCCTCTGCAATGGAGCGGCTCATCTGCTGATTGGACAATTCGATATGGAAGATCACGGGAATCTGATCCGCCTTGACCTTATTGATCAAAAAGGCAATGGTCTTCGGATCGGCTTCCGTATCCTTGGCACATCCCGGGAAAGCCGCATAATAGGACAAACCGTACTCCTTGACAAAGTACAGGAAGGGGAAGCGATCTCCCACGATGATCTCTTTTCTATCTGCGTGATCGATCACATCACGGAAGCTCTGATCCAGATCGGTGAGCTCTTTCGTATACACCTCTGTATTCTTCTGATACTCTTCCGCATGCGCACCATCCAGCTTGGAAATAGAAGCATTTAATTTTTTGACAATTTCAATGGCATTGGCAGGAGCGGTCCATACATGCTCATCCATTTCCGGGCCCTCCTCTTTCTCTGCACTCTCTTCTGCTTCCTCTTCGAGCTGCATGCCTTCCGGATGTTCTTCTTCAGACAGCTTCACGGCATCCATCATCCGAAATACGCTCCCGGGCTTCTTGCCGGTCGCATCCAGTATCTTCCCTACCCATTCATCAGAGTCACCGCCCGTATAAATGAGAAGGTCACTGTCAGCCACCGCTTTCAGGTCCTTCGGCGAGGGAGAAAAGCTATGGACATCCGTACCGGGTTTCACCAGCATGGTGACTTCGCCATGATCCTTTACGATATGCCTTGCAAAATCATAACCGGGAAAATTGGTGCAGACGATCTGAATCTTCTTTTCCGGCGGCGCAGAAGCAGCTGACTTCTGCGCCGGCGTGCAGCCTGTCAATGCAACGCCGCCTATCAGGCAAACGGCAAGCGTCGCTATGAAAAGACCTATTTTTTTCATTTTCATAGTAAGAACTCCTTTACGGTAGAAAGCAGGGATGACATGTGACCGGAGGGGAAAAGGTTCCTTTCTCGCATTGCCTGTGACAGGCAATGCACTCCGCCATGATCTGGCAGCATACCGCATCCGCAAAACCAATAGCAGCTCCTCCGGCCGCCCCTCTTTCGAAAGCAGAAACCATTATAAAGATTTGCGATGTTTTCGCAAATCAGAACCCCATTATAATCGCTTCCCGCCCTTCCGTCAACAGATTTGCGAAATTTTCTCAAATTTAAAAGGACCCGAACGGGTCCTTCTTTGTGTAAGAAACAAATTATTTTTCCCGGCATTTTTTGCATAAGCCGTAAATGGTGGTCTGCCCCAGATTCATCTGAAACTCATCATTGCCCGCCAAGGCCTGCGCGAAAGCACGCGCGGTCGCATGGTCTACATGGGTCGTCTGACCGCACGAAAGACAGGTCATATGAAGCTCATCCCGGCAGGCATCCGCCCCGACGAACCTATACAATGTTTCTTGTCCATCACTGGCCGCCGATTTCAAGATCAGCCCGGCCTCTGCCAAAGAAGCCAGATTACGATACACCGCACTGAGACTGATCGCAGACGCTTCTGACCGATTCAGCAGAGCCTGTATGTCTCTGGCGGAAAAGGAAGCATCCGGATGATCGTTGAAGAATTGAAAAAGACGCTTGCGCTGTGCTGTCATGTACATACCAATCACCTCATTTGTCCTTCATCTTATAGCAGAGAGGGGAAAAAAGCAAATGCAGGCAGAAGACCACCTGCAAAAGCCATATTTCGCAAGCGCCTCGCCTGTGATATGATTGTCTCCATGAAGCAGCAGCCTGCGTGAGTGGCGGCAGGCTATTCATTGTACAAAGAGGATCCTATGACCGGAATCAATCTTACCCAAGGGCCTTTGCTCCCCAAAATGATGGCTTTCGCCATCCCTTACCTTCTCGCCTGTTTTCTGCAGACGTTCTACGGCATGGCCGACCTCTTCATCACCGGTCTCTTCAATGGCGCCGCACCGATCACGGCCGTCTCCATCGGAAGCCAGCTGATGCACATGCTGACCGTCATCATCGTCGGACTCGCCATGGGGACGACCGTCTCTATCAGCCGCGCGGTGGGCGGCAGAGATCGGAAGGAAGCCTCCTGCTGCATCGGAAGCTCGGTGCTGCTCTTTGCCCTCTTCAGCCTCGTCAGCACCGTACTCCTCCTCCTTTCGAGCGATCTTATCCTCTCTTGGCTGAAGACCCCGGCGGAAGCATGGGAGGATACAAGGGCGTACCTTCTCATCTGCTTTGCAGGCATCCCCTTCATCGTCGCCTATAATGTCCTTGCCAGCATCTTCCGCGGGCTTGGCGATACAAAGACGCCGATGTACTTTATCGCTCTCGCCGGTCTCATCAATCTCCTGCTTGACTATATCTTCATCGGTCCCATGGCGATGGGGACCGCCGGAGCAGCCGCAGCCACCATTCTTTCCGAGGCCGTCTCCGTCCTCCTCTGCCTCTTGTACCTCGACCGCGCCGACCTTGGCCTTGCCTTCCCGAAGAAGTCCTTCTCCTTCGATGCCCTCCGCATGAAGACGCTCCTTGCCATAGGTCTTCCCATCTCCTGTCAGGACGGGCTCATCCAGATCTCCTTTCTCATCATCACCGCCATCGCAAACAGCCGCGGCGTCGAAGTCGCCGCCGCAGTCGGCATCGTGGAGAAGATCATCAGCTTCCTCTTCCTTGTCCCCTCTGCCATGCTCTCGACCGTCGCCGCCTTCGCCGCACAGAATCGAGGCGCCGGAAACGATGATCGCGGGCGGCAGGCGCTCCGCTATGGCATCCGTGTATGCATCATCTTCGGCCTTTTTACGACCCTCGTCGTCCACTTTTGCGCCGAGTGGGTCATCTCACTCTTCGTCAGCCATGAGCCGGAAGTCGTGCGCCTTGGCGGTGAATACTTCCGTACCTATGTCATCGACTGCATCTTTGCCGGCATCCACTTCTGCTTCTCGGGATATTTCTCTGCCTATGGGAAATCGATCTACTCCTTCCTGCACAATATGATCTCGATCGTCACCGTCCGCGTCCCCGGCACCTACCTCGCCATCCTCCTCTTCCCCGAGACACTGTCTCCGATGGGTCTTGCTGCACCGATGGGCTCCCTTCTCTCCGCGTTGATCTGCGTCGGGCTGTATATGTGGAAATTCAGGAAATCCGAGAACTAGGAGCGCAGAGTGACTAGTGACTAGTGACTGGTGACTAGTGACTGGTGTCTAGTGACTGGTGTCTAGCCACTAGGAGACTGAGAGATAGAAGTCAGATATCTGACGTCAGAAGTCTGATATCTGATGTCTAAAGTCTCAAGCAGGCATCGCCCTATTTATACATCGCGGCGCTTTTGATTTCTACGCGACGCCCCACCATTTCTCATTCGAGAAAAACTTTCATTCACTATTAAGGAAACATTGATTAAATCGTTGTCAGATTTAATCAGCATTTCCTTAAAGGGCGGCACGCCCCATGAGCTCCCCTTGCACCCTTTGACCCCAACAAAAAAGCACCCGCTTACGCCGGTGCTTTTTTGATTGCCATTTCGCTTAGTTTGTCAGGCTGCGGAGCGGAGCGGGGATCTTGCCGCCTCTTACTACGAATTCGTCTGCCTTGAACTTGCTGATCCCCATGACAGGTGCATAGCCCATGAGGCCGCCAAACTGGACCATGTCGCCCGGCTTCTTGCCCGGTACCGGGATGAGACGGGTAGCGGTAGTCTTGTTATTGATCATACCGATCGCTGCTTCATCGGCAAGGATCGCAGAGAGTGTGGATGCACTGGTATCACCCGGGACGGCGATCATATCAAGACCGACAGAGCAGACGCAGGTCATGGCTTCGAGCTTCTCCAGGCACAGGCTGCCTCTCTGAACGGCTTCGATCATGCCGAGGTCTTCACTGACCGGGATGAAAGCGCCGGAAAGTCCGCCGACACTCGAAGAGGCCATGAGGCCGCCCTTTTTGACAGCATCATTGAGGAGCGCGAGAGCCGCCGTGGTGCCGGGACCGCCGCAGCTCTCAAGGCCCATTTCTTCAAGGACTGCTGCGACACTGTCACCGACAGCCGAGGTCGGAGCCAGCGAAAGGTCGATGATGCCGAAAGGCGCATGGAGACGCTCTGTCGCTGCTTCTGCGACAAGCTGGCCGAGACGCGTGATCATGAATGCCGTATTCTTGATCGTTTTGGCCACGACTTCGAAGGGCGCGCCCTTCACATCCTCGAGCGCACGCTTCACGACGCCCGGGCCGGAGACGCCGACATGGATCGCGGTATCTCCCTGCGTCACACCGTGAAAAGCGCCGGCCATGAAGGGATTATCTTCGACCGCATTACAGAATTCGACGAGCTTCGTGCATCCATAGGCGTCCTGGTCCTTCGTGAGCTCTGCCGTTTCCTTCACGACCTCGCCCATGCGCTTCACCGCATCCATATTGATGCCA
>ERZ894244.1341-NODE-1341-length-12886-cov-9.480321_pt1 | contig 12886 bp, 14 predicted proteins | sample MGYA00380299_ERZ894244 | MGnify/ENA primary metagenome ERZ894244 (study PRJEB32331, sample SAMN06328444) | human gut metagenome | biome: human gut microbiome; feature: stool | host: Homo sapiens | collected 2014-06-26 ... | reverse complement strand
GAAAGATAATCGAGTGAAAGTTGTTCATAAAAGAAATGGTGGACTTTCTGATGCAAGAAATGCTGGACTTAAAGTTGCATCAGGAGAGTATGTTCTTTATGTGGATTCTGATGACTATATTGATATCGATTCTTGCGAACGATTTATGGAAGCAAGAAACAATGAGAATGTTGATATTATTGTCGGAAATGCTGTTATGGAAAAAAAAGATGGGAATGAGCTGATAAATCATTCGGGAATACAAGAAGGAATAACATATACATCAAAGGAATTTGTAGAACAAGCTATAAAGGCAAATCAATGGTATGCACCGGCTTGGCTTAATATGTACAGAAAAGATTTCCTTCTTGAAAATGACCTGTTTTTTGAAAAAGGAATCTATTTTGAAGATGTTCAAATGTTGCCAAGGGTATTTCTGGCGGCCAATACCATTAGATGCATGAATGGGACGTTCTATCATTATATTGTTCGTGATAATTCGATTATGACATCCGGGAAGAAAGATGCAGCTAGGGTAAGGGATTCGATTAGCATTTATGAGCAGTGGTTTAGTCTTTTCAAGAAGATTAATGATACAGAACTTCAGAGATATTTGTATGGAGTTTTAATCAAATATTATATTAGTAACTGCAAAGTAAGAGGGATAAAAGGGTTCGTGATTAATGGACTGGATTTTTCTTTCTGTTTTAGAAATGCATTAAACTCTAGGGAAAGATTTAAGGTACTCTTCTTTGGAATGCTTCCAGGAATTTACTGTACATATGTGAGGTAAGATATGACAGTATGCATTATATTGGCCTTAAGATTTCACCGGTATCCGGGTCAATGATTGTCGCAGGATCACCTGACCAGTCAACCTCGACCTGCTCACCGGGTTTACGATTGATGTGCATTGTAGCACGTCGTTTTTGCTCATCCTGTTGGATGTGATAGCAGAATTGAGAATATATGAGCTTTTGAAGCTCTGTGTCGGTGATTGATTCATCAAGGGGCCAAGAGATATTTAATTCTCTGGCACGTTTTTGAACTTTGACGACAGTTTTTTGTGAAACACCACAACTTGCCATGATGCTACGTTGTGAGAATCCTAATCCGGTAAGCCGGATGATTTCTCGATATTTGGTCATAATCGTGACCTCCTCATAATGAATTTACACTAAAAGTGCATAACATCATTATAAGGTTTTAGGAAAAATGTGATTTCCTTTTTACAGGAATCGTGATTTCCTAAAAAACGGAACATTGATTTCCATACGCCGGACAGGTGATGGATTTCACCCCGGATTATTCAGCCTAAATATAGACAAATTCTAAGAGTTGGAGTCATTTTGTTGCTTTTTTGATATATGTAGCAAATGCAAAGTCACCAGCAAGAAATTACATATTATTTTTTAATGAGTTTTAATAAAATGGTTCAATGGAAAGTTGGTAATAACTGCGTAATATGTGATACAGGAAAGGAAATGGAGTTCGGTGATAAGTACGAAGATAGATAAAAATCTGGCAATTATTCAGATTATGTGGCTCTCATTGTTAATGAGAATTACAATAGTCAATCAAAGTATTTGGTTGGTAGTAGAATTAGTAGGGGTTATTTTATGTTTGACATATACTTTTACTAATCTTAAATATTTTAGAAAAAAAGCTTTACTATTGGTAATGCTGTTTACGGCTGCATATTTGCTTTCTTCTTTGCTCAATAGATCTTATAATGGAAGACTGACAACATATACAGGTTTTATTTTCGCCTGTAAAGTTTTTATTTACTTTGCTGTTCCATGGATTGCTATCGGAAAAAAAGGAAGTAAGAGAGTTGTTCAGGCATCATGGAATTGCCTAATGTTTTATTGGATTCCATCAATTATTACAGTTTTTGCTCAAGGACGAAACGTTATAGATAATGCAAATAATGTTTATTTTATAGGCAATAAATTTAATGTAGCATATTTAAATGTTGTAATGCTGTGTTTGTTACTGTTTTTAAACAACGAAAGAAAAGAGAATTGCAGTCGTAGTTTTGTTTTGAAAATAAATAGCAAGAAAATAGGAGTATTCTTATTCTATGCAATGATTGTGTTTATAGATTACTATATGAAAGCATATACGGGTCTTTTTATGATCTTATTTATATTAATTCTTGCGATATTGTCCAGATATCTTCAGTTTAGAATTGCAAAAAAATGGAGTGGATTTTTGAATTTTATTGGTAAACCTCTTATAGTGACTATATCGGTGGTGGCTTCGGGATTGGTAGCAATAATTCTTGAAGCAATCATGAATATACCAACAATTGGAGCATATTTAGCATCAATAGGTAAAACAGGAAATATTCTTTCAAGAACTTTGATTTATAAAAATCTGGCAGAAATTATTGAAAGAAAGCCGTTGATAGGATACGGATATGGATCCGCTATTGTTTCAAGATATTTTGGACCTAATGCTCAAAATGGATTGGCACAGGTAATGATTTATACGGGCATTTTGGGGACGTTCCTTATGCTCCTTATAACATTCTACTGCTGCAAAGCCGGGGGGCAAAGCAAAGGATCACAATCAGCAGCCTTTCTATATGCAATATATGCCTTTATTCTTTCGGCAACAGTTGAGATTACTTATGGTGGCACCTTCTTTATCTTATTAGCTTTTTATTGTGCATGCGGATGGGAAAAGAGGTTAAGCAGAGGAGATATATATGAGTGACTTAATAAGCGTTATTGTGCCAATATATGGCGTTGAAGAATATTTAAGTAAATGTATAGATTCTATTATTAATCAAACATATAAAAATCTAGAAATTATTTTGGTTGATGATGGCAGTCCAGATAAATGTCCAGATATATGCGACGCATTCGAAAAAAAGGATGCGAGAATAAAGGTGATCCACAAAAAGAATGGTGGATTGTCTGATGCTAGAAATGCTGGAATCGATATTGCAAAGGGAGAATACTTTGTTTTCATTGATAGTGATGACTGGGTAGAAACTACGATGGTAGAGCATTTACTGGATGCCTGTAAGAAGTACAATGTTAAACTGGCGGCCTGTGGCAGATATATCACCGATGGAACAGTCATAAATGGAACAGCTTACGAGGGAACTGAAGGAGTTTACTCACCGGAAGAAGCTCTGAATGAGATTCTCTCTGGAAAGTCACTTGATGTTGCAGCGTGGGATAAAATTTATGCTCGTAATCTATTTGAAGAAATACGTTTTCCGGTTGGTGAAAATAATGAAGACATTGCAGTTTTCTATAAAATAGTAGACTTGGCTGGCAGAGTAGCACATACCGGTACAACGGAATATTTTTATCGGAGTCGTCCTGGCAGTATTACAAAATTGAAATATAGTACAGATGCCAGAAAAATCATCGAGAAAAATCTGAATTCAATAGAAAAATTTCTTGATAAAGAGTATCCAAGCTGTATGCCAAGTTTTTATCGCTATAAAACAATGAACATTTATGCATTGTTGAATAAGTATATTAAATGCGAAGGAACAAAGAAAACACAAGAATTTGAGCATCTGATGAACGAGTTCCGAAAAAATAAGAGCTATTTCTTTAATGATGATCAGACCCCATCAAAAGAAAAGAAGATTGCCATAATGATTCTTTTGCATCTTTACAATCCGTATTTACTTGTAAAAGAAAAGATTACGGGTCATAAGTGACGAAGGGAGAAATTGAGAAAATGATTTATGCGCCGATATTAATTCCGACTTTGTGTCGCAGTAAGCATTTCATTCGGTGTATTGAAAGCTTAAAAAAGAATGGATGGGCAATGTACACAGATGTATATGTTGCACTTGATTATCCGTCTAAAGAAACTCACTGGGAAGGGTATAATAAAATTAGGGAATATTTAAAAGGTGAGTTTCCGGAGTTTGCAAGTTTTAATGTTATAGCTCGCGAAGCGAATTATGGTAGTGCTCGGAATATGAGAGAATTAAGAAACGATATCTTAAAAAAATATGATCGATTCATACGGACAGATGATGACTGCGAATTCTCTCCAAATTTTATTGAATATATGGATAAAGCCTTAGATAAATATGAAGATGACCAATCAGTAGTAGCGGTTACTGGTTATTCATATCCATTAAATTGGCATGTTAGTGATAAAGCTAATATTTTCAAATCAAAACTTCTTTTTTCAATGTGGGGAACCGGTTTTTGGAAATCAAAGTTTCTCGATTTGCAAGCATTATTTAATGAGCCAAATTATTTCAGTGCAAATTTTAATAAGGACCTGAATAATGGAAAGATGAAAAAACTTACGCAGGTGTCATTTGATGATTATTCAGAATATGGCACGGCATATAAGGAATATCGAGGTCTATTAAACATTTTTTCCGACAGAGCTCTTACGGTTTATTTGCAACTGGAAAATAAGTATATAATTACACCTGTATTGTCAAAAGTTCGTAATAATGGATTTGATGGATCAGGAGTTTATTGTTTAAATACACTTGAAAAAAGTGAGAAGAAAGACGATTCGCAGGCATACAATTATCAGGTGCAAAGTATTGATAGCGATACAAAGTTTGAAATTATAGAAGATGTTTTGAAGGATGAACATGGAAACAAAAAGGTAATTGATTCATTTGATCGTGTGCCAAAAGAAAAAAGAATTAAAATGAAGTTGAGATGTTTCCTTTATAAATCATTTGGAAAAACAAAATATATAAACATAATGAGAAAGCGTAAAAATAGTGACGGGAAATAAAAACACAACAATAAAAAATTTTATTTGGCGTTTTGCTGAACGCTGTGGTGCACAATTGGTAACATTTATAGTATCAATTGTTCTTGCACGTCTCCTTGCACCCGAGGATTATGGAACGATAGCTCTTGTAACTGTTTTCACAACAATCTTGCAAGTATTTGTTGATAGTGGTTTAGGTACTGCGTTAATTCAAAAAAAAGATGCCGATGATTTGGATTTTTCTTCAGTGTTTTATTTCAACTTTTTTGTGTGTATTGTCCTCTACATAGGAATGTTCCTAGCAGCACCGATAATTGCAGGATTTTATAGTGACAGTTCATTGATTCCCATTATTAGGGTAATCAGCTTGACCATAGTAATTTCCGGTGTTAAAGGAATTCAACAATCTTATGTGTCACGAAATATGCTCTTCAAACGTTTTTTCTTTGCAACATTAGGAGGAACGATTTTTTCAGCCTTTCTCGGTATAGGACTTGCATATGCAGGCTTTGGTGTTTGGGCAATAGTTGCTCAACAGTTGTCTAACACAGCAATTGATACTTTGATACTTTGGATTACAGTGAAATGGCGTCCCCAAAAAATGTTTTCATGGAATCGTCTTAAAGGACTTCTTTCTTTTGGATGGAAACTCTTGGTTTCGTCTTTGTTAGATACTGTATATAACAACCTTAGAAATTTGATAATTGGAAAGTTCTATTCCTCCGCAGACTTGGCGTATTACAATCAGGGAGATAAATTTCCTAAACTTATAGTTACCAATATAAATAATTCGATTGACAGTGTTCTTTTACCGACTCTTTCAAGTGCACAAGATGACCGAGAGCGTGTGAAGAATATGACAAGGAGAGCTATAAAAACAAGTACATATATCATGGCACCTCTTATGATGGGATTGGCAATTTGCGCAACACCTATTGTGCGCCTGATTTTAACAGAGAAGTGGTTGCCTTGTGTACCTTATCTACAGATCTTTTGCATTACATATATGTTCTGGCCAATTCATACAGCTAACTTAAATGCAATCAATGCAATGGGAAGAAGCGATTATTTCCTGAAATTGGAAATTGCTAAGAAAGCGATTGGTATGATACTACTCCTTTCAACAATGCATTTTGGCGTTATGGTGATGGCATATAGCTTGCTCGTAAGTACTGTGACAAGTATGATTATTAATTCATGGCCTAATAAAACACTCTTGGGCTATAGTTTTAAAGAACAAATGGTAGATATTTTTCCGGGAATATTTTTAGCACTTATCATGGGAGTTGCAATTTCACTAATACGGTTGTTGATGTTGCCAGATATTGTAACACTGGCTATTCAAATATTGGTGGGTGCTGCAATTTATATCGGCTTATCGGCTATCTTTAAGGTCGAATCTTTTGAATATCTATGGAACATGGTTAAAAGTGTATTAAATAAGAAGTAATTAAACAAACGAAAGGAAAAAAATTATGAACAACATAATGGTTACAAGATCGTCTATGCCTTCTTTTGAAGAATATTGCGAGGAGATAAAAGATATTTGGGATAGCCATTGGCTTACTAATATGGGCGTGAAGCATAAGGAACTGCAGAAGGAACTGGAAAACTATCTTGGTATTCCTCATGTTGCTTTATACACCAATGGACATCTCGCGCTGGAGAACGCGATTGCTGCATTAAATTTGCCAAAAGGTGGCGAGGTTATTACCACTCCATTTACTTTTGCTTCCACGACACATGCGATTGTTAGAAATGGATTGATTCCAGTTTTCTGTGATATTAAAGAAGATGATTACACGATTGATACACAGAAACTCGAAAATCTGATTACGGATAACACGGTGGCCATTGTTCCGGTACATGTTTATGGCAATATGTGCGATGTGGAAGAAATTGATCGTATTGCTAAAAAGTACGGATTGAAGGTTATCTATGATGCAGCACATGCTTTTGCAGTAAAGTATAAAGGCGTATCTTCGGCTTGCTTTGGAGATGCTTCTATGTTTAGTTTCCATGCCACAAAGGTATTTAATACTATTGAGGGAGGTTGTATCTGCTTCAAGAACGATGCATGGGTTCAACTCTTAAATGATATGAAGAACTTTGGTATCCATGGCCCGGAGTCAGTACAGTTCGTTGGCGGTAATGCGAAGATGAATGAGTTCCAGGCTGCAATGGGTATTTGCAATTTGAAACATTTGAATGAGGAGATTGCCAAGAGAAAGAATGTTGTAGAACGCTATAGAAGCCGTCTTGAAGGGGTAGATGGAATTAAATTGTCCGCAATTCAGAAAGATGTTGAAAGCAACTATGCGTACTTCCCGGTTGTATTTGATGGATATAAGTACACTCGAAATGAAGTTTTTGAAAAACTGGCGGAAGTTGGCATCGGTGCAAGAAAGTATTTCTATCCGTTGACAAATAGCTTCGAGTGTTACCGAAATTACCCGACTGCAGGCACGGAAAAGACGCCTATTGCACAGCATATGGCACTTCGTGTACTGACACTACCGTTGTATGCAGATTTGTCTTTGGAAGATGTTGATAGAATTTGTGATGTAATTTTGGGGTGAGTATAGATGAATGTGATGCTAACATCTGTAGGCAGAAGAGCCTATATGGTAAAGTACTTTAAGGAAGTACTTGGAAATGATGGAAAAGTATATGTGTGCAATTCAGACGATAAGTCGATTGCCTTTAAATATGCAGATGAAAAGGTTATTTCTCCGCTGATTTATGATGAAAACTATATTCCTTTTTTGCTTGATTACTGCCAGGAAAATGCAATTGATATTGTGATTTCTTTGTTTGATATTGATCTTTTTATGCTGGCAAGACACAAAAAAGAGTTTGAAGAAATCGGAACAAAAGTAATCGTGTCAGATCCGCAGATCGTAGAAGTGTGCAATGACAAGTGGAAAACCTACAATTTCTTGAAGGACAATGGTTTCCACGCACCATTGTCTTTTTTGAATATGGATGAGGTTATAGATAAGATTGCTACTGGTGAATTGAGCTATCCAATTGTAGTTAAGCCTCGATATGGTTGTGGGTCTATCTCAGTTGCAATCGCGTATGATGAAGAGGATTTGCGGTATCTGACCAAAAAAGCTAATGAGGACATCGCAAACTCGTATCTAAAGTATGAGTCAGCTGTGACAGAGGAAAAAGTTATCTACCAAGAATGCTTAAAGGGACAAGAGTATGGTGCGGATATTATTAACGATTTCCATGGTGAAACGCAGAACGTAATTGTTCGAAAAAAACTTGCCATGAGATCCGGCGAAACGGATATTGCACAATTGGTTGATGAGCCTATTATCAAAGATGAACTCCTTCGACTTGGAAAAATTACGAAGCACATTGCCAATATGGATTGCGATGTATTCTTAGTAGATGGTGTGCCTTATGTGCTTGAAATGAATGCGCGCTTTGGCGGTGGCTATCCGTTCTCTCACATGGGGGGATGCAATTTACCGAAGGCAATAGTAGATTGGGCTAGAGGAAAAACCGTTGATAAGAGCGTGATTTCGGCAAAGACAGGGATTACTGGATATAAGGAAATTTACATAACAGAAATCTGATAAAGGAGAATAAAGATGCAAGATGATTTTAAACTGCTGCAGATAAAAACTCCTGTCGTTCAAATTCCTGATGAAAATAATAGTATTTATGTAAAGAGAGATGACCTGCTTCCTTTTTCGTTTGGTGGTAATAAGGTGAGAATCGCCTTGGAATTCATAAATGATATGAAAAACCAAGGAAAAGATTGTATTGTGGGATATGGAAATGCTCGATCAAATTTGAGCAGAGCATTAGCGAATCTTTGCTATCAGTTTAAGATTCCTTGCCATATTATATCGCCAGCAGATGAAGATGGAACAAGGATAGACACTTGTAATAGTAAGATGGTGCTGTCCTGTGATGCTAAGTTTCATTATTGCAAGAAAACGAATGTAAAAGAAACCGTTGAGAAAGTGCTAAAAGACTTACGGGAAGAAGGGCTAAGCCCGTATTATATTTATGGGGATTCGACGGGAAAAGGCAATGAGCATACACCGATGCTTGCATATACAAAAGTATACGAAGAAATAAAGAATCAGTATGACTACATATTTCTTGCAACGGGAACAGGGATGACACAGGGGGGACTCCTAGCAGGAAAGGCAATAAATAACGGTACAGAGAAAATTATTGGAATCTCTGTTGCCAGATCAGCGGCACAGGAAACAGAGGTACTGCGAAAATCGTTAGAGTGTTTCAGCGAAAGAATCCAAAAACTTGGAAAATGTGAAATCAATGTGGAGGATGCATATCTGTGTGATGGATATGGAACATATAACCGTCAGATAGAGAAGACAATCCACCAACAATTTACCTGCAATGGAATGCCATTAGACCCTACATATACAGGAAAAGCTTTCTGGGGAATGCAGGATTATCTAAAGCAAAACGGTATCATGGGGAAACGGGTGCTGTTTATTCACACTGGTGGAACTCCATTATTTTTTGATTATATGAAAGGAATCCAGCTGCGAGAAGTTTCTGATAATAATGCTGCTGAAGAAGCAGTCGTACAGTTGGAAAAGATGTTGGTTCCGTCACTGACAGAGCGAGGCGTGAATTTGTCTCAGTATGCTGCGAAGTTAAACACCTGTGGAAAGGTTTGGTGCCATTATGATATGGGAAGGCCTGTATCAATAATTGCAGGTTATTTTAATGACACGACTTCCCAAACCGCATATCTTTCAATGCTTGCAGTTGCAAAGGAATATCAGGGTAAGAAACTGGCATCTTCGCTATTGGCTGAGTTTGAAGATTATGCAGTTCAAAATAGACTGGGCTATGTAAAACTTGAAGTCAGAAAGCACAATACAGCTGCACAAAATTTGTATAGAAAATTTGGATATGAGGTTGTTGACGAAGCATCTGAAACATCGATCTATATGAAAAAGAAGTTGAAAAATATCGGGGGGGGGCAAGAACTTTATAACTTCTTAAAGAAAGTAGAGCAACTTTTTCCTGTTCCACTATCAGAAAGAGAGCAACTTACGGTACTTGCCTTAAAATTTGAAAAGTATGGAACAATTTCGTATATTCGCGAGAACGGAAAAATCATTGCGATATGTGCCGGATATACAAATGATCAAGAGCAGCGGTTGGGTTATATTTCTGTGGTGGCGTCTCTTCCTGAGTACACAAACAAAGGATACGGAAAAGTTGCGGTGCAGGGCTTTATAGAAAAGGCTAAGGACGCCGGAATGAAAGCAATCCACTTATATGCAGATAGAGAAAATGAAGCTGCCTTGAATATGTATAAAAAGCTGGAATTTGTAGATTGGGTTCTTCCAAATGAGCCAAGACCGGAAGACAAACATTTAATAAGATGGCTCTCATAAAGTTCTATTTGCTCTGATGCGAGGAAGATAAATGAATGCGAATTTAACCAAGACTCAAAATTTTAGGGGGGTACGAAGTTCTAACATTGAACTTTTCAGAATCCTTTCTATGATAACGATAGTGGCTCATCACTATGTCGTAAATTCTGGATTGCTGGACTGTATAGAAAAGCAAGCACAGCTAGAATTTAAAGATTATTTTTTGATTCTATTTGGTATGGGCGGAAAAACTGGCATTAATTGCTTTGTTTTAATCACAGGGTACTTTATGTGCACCTCGAATATTACGAAAAAGAAAATCTTTAAATTGTTAAGTGAAGTCTATTTTTACAGAATAGCTGTATGGCTCATATTTTTCTTTTCAGGTTATGAACCCTTTTCAATCAAGGGATTTTTTAGTATGCTTGTCCCATTCCTTACCGTAGCAGATAATTTCACAGGTTGCTTTTTACTGTTTTACTTATTGATTCCGTTCTTGAATAAGTTGATTCATGCTCTAACAGAAAAAGAACATTTCTGGTTAATGGTGTGGTGTCTGGGAGTTTATGTAGTTTTGCCATCTTTCGCAAAAGCAAATGTTGTATTTAACTATGTGACATGGTTTAGTATCCTTTTTATTATTGCATCGTATATCCGTCTTTATCCGAAAGATTGGTTTGGTAATATAAAAATAACCGGGATACTGATGGCTGTGTCATTGGTCTTATCGTGGGCGAGTGTTGTAGCGTTAGCTACTCTTAGCCGCATGGTTGAGAAAAACATCGGAATTAGCTATTTCTTTGTATCGGACTCTAATAAGATATTGGCTTTAGCGACAGGTGTTAGTGCATTCCTATTTTTCAAAAATGTAAACATTGGTCACAGCAAGGTTATTAATACCATTGCTGCCTCTACATTTGGAGTGCTGTTGATACACGCTAATAGCAATACTATGCGGAGATGGCTGTGGCAGGATACGTTTAAAAATGTTGGCACTTATGAATCGGGAAATGTAGTGATTCATGCTGTTGTAAGTGTAATACTGATTTATGCGGTATGCACGGTAATCGACATTTGCAGAATTAAGTTGCTCGAAAATCCGCTTATAAAAAAGCTAAAATGATTTGGTGGTATCGGGTACGGTGTGGTTGCGCGTCAGGAATCAATGTGGTCAATTTAAGAGCGTTTTATGCAAGAGGGGTGATTGGCTATGTGTTAGGTACTGTTATCAGGCGAAGATACCTTATATCAGGCATACAGTATTCAGACGAATATCAAGATTACGACGAAAGAAGTACCCGGCAATCCGCTGAAGGCAGAGTATCTGATTCCTAGCTTCATCGGTGAACTGTTGGAGCAGGGAAAAATGTCCGTAAAGGTTCTGAGGACTAACGACACCTGGTACGGAATGACCTATCACGAAGACGTTGCAGCTGTAAAGGATAGCTTCAAGAAGATGCTGAAGAATGGTGTGTACAAGGCTGATTTGTTTTCAGACCTGTGATATACTTGAACCATCATAACAGGAAAGAGGTTTGTGTCCTATGCCCAGAACAAAAGGTAGCAAGAATAAGCCCAAAACTGTGACCGCTGATTTTGCAACACAGCTTGCAGAAAAGCAGTCCGCAAAGGAAGCCGTTGCCGCTGAAATTGCATCCATTACCGCAAACATCGATACTCTGAAAGCTGACCTGAAAACCAAGAAGGCAGAATTGAAATCTATCGACAAGGAAATCGCCAGAATCGAAGCTAAAAAGGTCAAAGCTGAAACTAAAGCAACGGAATCCGCAAAGAAAGCTGAAGCGGAGGACGTGCTGAAAAAGCTGTTGGCAAGCGGTGTAAGCGCAGACGAGATCCTCGCAAAACTAAAATAATCTTTTCAAAATCCAAAACCGTATGGGTGTGGTTACAAAATCCCGTCCACGCGGTTTTATAATAGAATGATTGTTTCATATCGAACAAACGTACACATTTCTCACTTCATCCCTCAAAATCACTTCCGGTGAAATTATAGTAAAAGAAGGGCAGGGGAGAGCGCAGGCAAAGTAGGGACTGAGCAAATAAACAGCAACGAACATCACAGACAAGAAATAATCAAGTCCATCTGCCCATCAAAACAGCTTCAATCTCTTCAAAAATCAGAGGAAACCTATCACTCAATTCCGTCCATCAATACACCAATCAAAGCACTATACAACCCTATCATCACCCACCCTGAGGAGCGCATCTGGGCAGGGCGGAAGCCCCGGGTCCCGGACGCTCCGAAGATCAAGCATGACAAGATGAAACAATTTTACATGGTTGACATGGGACGAAAAATGTGATAATATCATCTTATCAAAAAAGTGCGAATCCCTCTCGTTCGCGAAGGAAAAATCTCTCTCGCAATGAAAAATCAAACGATACAACGAACGAAAAATGACTTTGCCGAAGGCTGGCAGACACGAGGGACTTAAAATCCCTTTCTGAAGACAGAATGTGGGGTGGCCCCCGCCGGAGACATTGAAAATCTCAGAATTGTTCGTTGATTCGAATGATTGTCGGACTTTCTTTTTGCTCTGCTTTCTGGAAGCTTTGGAGAGGTGAGAGGAATCATTCTTGCATAGACGATGCCGTATGGACGCGTTTACAAGAACCTTTCCATGCGGGGCCATAGTGAAATATTTTTATATCAAACAGACTGCCCCCAAAGTAGCTCGCATCAAATCGCGCTGCTTTGGGGGCAGTTTTACGCTTTGCGGGGGATGGGCGGGGCGCTGTCGTCCGTAAGGCCGAGAATATAATCGGTACTGGTATGGTAG
>ERZ894244.1337-NODE-1337-length-12902-cov-12.488130_pt1 | contig 12902 bp, 10 predicted proteins | sample MGYA00380299_ERZ894244 | MGnify/ENA primary metagenome ERZ894244 (study PRJEB32331, sample SAMN06328444) | human gut metagenome | biome: human gut microbiome; feature: stool | host: Homo sapiens | collected 2014-06-26 ... | reverse complement strand
ATTTTCATGATGTACCTCCGTCAGATGATTATAACATAAAATGTGCGGGGGAAGATAGGAAAAATATTTATCTGCATAGCAGCCTAAATTTTTCCTGAAAAATTTATAATAAGCTTATTTATTTTTAAAACTTGATACAAAAACTATTGAGAAATTGTATGAAGTTGGACTACTAAATACAGTAGATATGGTGTAAAATGATTCTTATAGTAAAGTCAGGACATTATCAAATGCAATAGAACTATGGGAATATAAGGGAATGTATATAACAATTATACGATATAAATTTTAAAAGAAGAGGGAATATCATTATGGCAAAAAAGGTTACTATAAAAGATATAGCTGATATGGCAGGGGTTTCAATTGCAACCGTTTCTCATGTTATAAACAGAACAAGATATGTGAGCCCGGACCTTGTTGAAAAAATAGAAAATATTATTATAGAAACCGGATATCATAAAAAAATAGAAGAAAAAGAAAGACGACTCAAGGTTGGAAGGCAGTCGGAAATAGTTGCAGTTATTCCAAATGTTGAAAGCACCATTTATCGTGATATGGTGGGATATTTAAAAAAATATGTTAGCATTCAGGGTTATCAGTTTTATATTGCAATTACAGACAATGATATTAAAGAAGAGGCTCAGGTACTGGAAGGACTGATACAGAATAAAAAAACAGCAGGTATTATACATGTACCAGTCAGTGATGTTGCGGCAGATTATAAAAAGCTGATTGAATCTGGAATTCCATTTGTCTGCATGGAAAGAAATATTTTGGGAGATGGTATAGACGCTGTTGAATTTCGAGATAGAGAAGCCATTTTCAAGGGAACTGATTATCTGTTAGAATGTGGTCATAAGAATATTTTGTTTTTAAGAGAAAGCTTGAAGAGTACGACGAGAGATGAAAGAACACGAGGCTTTCTACTTGCATTAGAAGAACATGGAATCAATACAAATGATGCAAATATTTCAGACATTAATATCGAATCCGGAGCTGATAACTGTATTTTGGAAATACAAAAAGCGATGAGACGATATATGCCAACTGCAATTATGGCAGGAGGAAATAGAATTACTTTATACCTTATGAAAACTATGAGGGATAGAGGAATTGAATGTCCTGAAGAGATATCGGTTGTTGGATTTGGTGATGAGGGATGGTCGGAGTTAACGTATCCACCATTGACGATTTTAAAGAGAGATGTTGAAGGGCTGAGCAGACGAGCAGTAAATATGCTTTTTGAAAAGATAAATACAGGACATGTGATTGAACAGGATTATTATGCCGATGTAGAGTTGATAATAAGAAAATCCACAAGAATGTTGGATAATGGACCTTTTGGAGAAGAAGCAGCTACACCGGAATCAATAGTCATAACAAAAGAGGAAAAGAGCCGTTTGCGTGCTGGAAATTTCCGTGTGGCAATTTCGTTTCATTATACAGGAACATCATGGGCGGAATTACACGAAAAGGGAATCCGCGATGAATTGGAACAATATGGAATTGATATTATATCAGTAACAGATGCACATTTTGATGCATCTTTGCAAAATGCACAGCTTGAAGGTATTCGTTTACAGAAACCGGATGCTGTAATTGCAATTCCGGCTGATGATAAAGAAACAAAAGAACAATTCCGTGAATTGGCAAAGGTGTCAAAGCTTGTTTTCCTGAGTAATGTCCCTGAGAATATGGAAAAAAATAGTTATGTTTGCTGTGTGTCTGTTAATGAGATTGAAAATGGAGTTAATGTTGGCAGAATGATGGGGGAGTACTGTAAAGGAAAACACGTGGAAGCCGGATTTATCATACATGGAGCGGTCTTTTATGGTACGCGTGCCAGAGATGAGGCAGCAGAAAAAATTATTTCAGAACAATACAAAAATATAGATATTAAGGCAATAAGAGGTTTTGGAGAAATTGAAAATGCATATCAGGTTTGTAAAGATATGATTACTGAGAATCCACAAATTAAAGTCTTGTATGTAAGCTGGGATAGACCGGCGCTGTTGGCAATTAAGGCGTTGAAAGAGATGCATAGAGAAGACATCGCTATATTTACAACTGATTTAGATTATAAAATTGCACAATTTATGGAAAGTGGTATTGTAAAGGGATTAAGTACTCAAAGACCTTATGAGCAGGGAAGAACAGCTGCGCATGTGGTAGCGAAATCTTTATTAAGTAATGATGTGCCGAAATATGTTGGAGTGCAGCCGTATGTTGTGGATGCTAAGCAGCTAGGAAGGGCATGGAAGGATATTTTTCATGAGGGAATGCCTGAAGAAATTAAATAATGCCAAATAAAATTAAATATCTAAAAAGAAATATATGCGAAGAAAAAGAATATCATTTTGGTATTCTTTTTTTAATTGCTAAAAATTTACGTAAAAAATGCTCTTGAAATGTTAATTTGCGCAAAACACAATCGTATAATTGTTGAAAACGACGAATTAAACAAGGTTTTACGTAAAAATATTGACAAATAATAGAGCAAAATATATCATGTAATCACAGAAACAAACAAAAATAAATAAATTTACGTAAATTTAAAAAATGGAGGAAAAAACTATGGCAAAAATAAAAAAATTATTAGCATTGGGCTTATGCCTGTGTATGGCAGCAGGGATTACTGTAGGATGTGGCAATAGTAAGTCATCAAAGAATGGTACGGATTCTGGTAAGAATACAAATGATGGATTATCGTTTGCATTTTGTACTAATACCTTAAACAATACATTTCAAAGCTCAATTGATTCAAAGCTAAAAGAACTGTGTGACAAAGATGGAATATCATATACATGTTTAGATCCTGACTATGATTTGAATAAGCAGCTTAGCCAGTTGTCAGATGTAGCAAATAATGGATATGATGCAGTATTTGTTATTCCTGTTGATTCAGCAGGAATAACATCGGGACTGGCAGAAATAAGCGAAGCAGGTATTCCTATATTTAATGTAGATACTGCAGTTATAGATGATGACCTTGAGAGCTTTGTAACACAATTTGTTGGAACTAATGCGTATATGGCAGGCCAGCTTGTTGGAGAACAGATGGTTAAGGATCATCCGGATGGAGGAAATATTGCAATTTTGGATTTCCCTTCAAATGAAAGCTGTGTTGATCGTGTAAATGGATTTCTTGATGGACTTGGAGACAGTAAAGATAAGTTTAAGATAGTAGCACAGCAGGATGGTGGAGCAGCCTTAGACCAATCGATGGAGCTGGCAGAAGACATTATTACAGCATCTCCTGATATGGATGCATTTTTCTGTATCAATGATCCATCTGCACTTGGTGCTGCAGCTGCTATTAAGGCAGCAAATAAAACAGGCAAAATTGGTGTATATAGTATTGATGCCTCACCGGATGGAAAACAGGCATTACTGGATGATGAATTTACAGCTGTTGCATGTCAGGTACCTGTACAGATTGCAGATTATTCTTTTAAGGAAGCTGTAAAGTATATTAATGGAGATACTAAAATTGATGAGAAAAAGGTATATCTCGATTCGCATTTAGTGTCTAAGGATGAGGCTGAGAAAACTCTTAAAGAATGGCAATAATAAGGGAGAGTTATTATGGGACAGACAGTATTAGAAATGACAGGGATAAAGAAAAGCTTTGCGGGTATTTATGCTTTAAATGGAATTGACTTTTCTTTGGAACTGGGCGAAGTACATGCACTGCTTGGTGAGAATGGAGCAGGAAAGTCAACATTAATTAAAGTGCTTGGCGGAATTTATCAGCCGGATTGTGGATTGATAAAAGTTAATGGAAAAGAAGTAAAAATTGATGGAGTCCCAGCAGCAAGAGCAAATGGTATAGGTATTATACACCAGGAAATAGTATTGGTGCCTTACCTTACAGTTGCACAAAATCTGTTTTTGGGAAGAGAAATTAGAACTAGACTTGGAACCTTGGATGAAGCGGAGATGAACCGCAGGGCAGCAGATATGATCTCTGCCCTGGGGGTCAATATAAAAGCTGAAACAGTAGTTGAGAAGCTGACTATCGCACAACAACAAATGGTAGAGATTGTAAAAGCTGTATCGTTTAACGGAAAAATAATTGTTATGGATGAACCTACATCATCTCTTTCAAATGAAGAGGTGGAGCAGCTATTTGGAATTATTGAGAATCTAAGGAAGAAAAAAGTAAGTATTATTTATATTTCTCATAGAATGGAAGAGTTATTCCGAATATCAGATCGAATTACTGTTATCAGAGACGGAACATATGTAGGAACCAAAAAAACTGTCGAGACGAATGCGAATGAATTGGTGGCAATGATGGTTGGAAGAGATCTTGATAATTTCTATGTAAGAGATTATTGCGATGTGGAACATGCTCCAATTGCACTTGAAGTAAAAAATCTATCACGTCAGGGAACATTTGAAGATATCAGCTTTTCGGTTCATAAAGGCGAGATACTTGGATTTGCAGGGCTTGTAGGCGCTGGAAGAAGTGAGATTATGGAAGCTGTTTTCGGAGCAAGACCATATGATGCCGGTCAGATTTTCCTGAATGGAGATGAAGTGCATTTTAAAAATCCTATGCAGGCAATTAAATCAGGAATCGCATTGGTTCCTGAGGACAGAAAAAAACAGGGGCTTGTACTGGGAAACAGCGTTGCATTCAATTTAACTTTATCGAGTCTGCGTTTTTGTATGAATGGAATTGCTATCAGTGAAAAAAAGCGTGATTCGATTATTGAACATTATAGTAAAAGACTTAGGATTAAAGCAGCTTCTCCGGAGATTGAAGCAGGTAGTCTTTCGGGTGGAAATCAACAGAAGGTTGTACTTGGAAAATGGCTTGCAACAAAGCCGGATGTCTTGATTCTGGATGAGCCTACAAGAGGCGTAGATGTAAATGCCAAGTATGAAATATATACTGTAATAAATGAATTGGCAAAGGAAGGAATTGCAATTATTATGGTTTCAAGTGAATTGCCGGAGATTATCAACATGTGTGATAACGTTTGTGTTATAAGAGCAGGCAAGCTTGTTGGAAAGCTCGGAAAAGACCAGATGAATCAGGAAGAAATTATGAAGTATGCTGCAGGAGGCGTAGAGTAATATGAGTGAGAAGAAAAGAGAAGTAAATGCGTTTGGAAAAAGAAATCCATTCACTTCAATTATAAAAGGCAATATAGGAATTATTGCAGTATTGATTATTATGTGCGTAATAGTGTCAATTGCAACGGATAAATTCCTTACAACCAATAATATAATTTCTGTTTTAAGACAAATTTCAATAAATACATATATCGCACTGGGAATGACACTCGTAATTATACTGGGACACATTGATTTGTCGGTTGGTTCAATTGTTGCGATGTCGGGAACCCTTACGGTTGGACTTACTGTAAATCAGGGAATGCCACTTATAGTAGCAATAATTATTGGATTGGCAGTAGGAACTCTTGCTGGATTTATCAGTGGATTTATAGTATCTCATTTTAAGGTACCTGCATTTATTATTACAATGGCAATGATGAATATTGCAAGTGGTATTGCATATGTGTATACAGGTGGACAGTCTACACGTATTACAGATAAGATGTTTATAGCTATAGGTACAGGATATTTGTTTAATGTAATTCCGCTTCCGGTAGTATATATGGTAATTTTGATTGCAATATTCAGTTTCCTTTTAAGCAAAACTAAATTTGGAACTTATGTATATGCAATTGGAGGAAACAGGGAAGCTGCAAGATTATCTGGTGTTCCTATTAAAAAAATAGAAATTATTGTATTTACGCTTTCGGGTGCGCTTGCAGCCTTCGCAGGACTTGTTCTTTGCTCAAGAATGTATTCGGGACAGCCATCAGTAGGAAGTGGATATGAATTGGATGCAATTGCTGCATGTGTACTTGGTGGAACATCAATGACCGGAGGAAAGGGCCGGATAAGTGGAACTGTATTTGGTGCAATGGTAATTGGAATTATTTCCAATGGATTAAATCTGATAGGAGTTTCATCTTATTGGCAGCTAATTATTAAGGGTCTGATTATTGCATGTGCAGTTCTGCTGGATTGTCAGAAGGATAAAATAGCGTTGTTAAAAAATAAGGTAAGGGCTGCAAAATAAATTGGAAAGGAAATCTGTTCGTTTTTTACAATACACAGAAAGATAAGCAAATGGAAATTTTTCGTAAAATGTCTTTCGCGGATTCTACGGGAGATGCAATTCCGTTTTACCACGAAGGAAAATATCATATTTTTTCACTTACATCTCCACCGGGAACGACCGTCTATCCGGAGAGACTGCGTACAACCTGGAGCCATAGTATATCGGATGACTTAGTGCATTGGCAGGAGCTTCCGACGGCATTATATCCGGGAGAAGGAGATGAACCGGATGCTTCGGGAGTGTGGACCGGTTCAGTAATATATGGTGAGGGACAATATCATGCATTTTATACAGGATATTGTCTAACAGCGGAGTTTCAGCAGACCATATGTCACGCAACAAGCGAGGATGGAATAACGTGGACAAAAGATATCGCAAATCCGGTTATTACTCCGATGACAGAGCTTTATGAAAAACTTGATTGGAGAGATCCGTATGTTTTTTATAATGAAGAAGATGAAAATTATTGGATTTTGATTTCAGCGAGAAGACTTGATATGCCGGTTACACGAAGGGGCTGTATAGTGCTGTACCGTTCAAAGAACTTAAAGGATTGGACGTACTATGGTCCAATATATTCACCGGGGCATACAAACTGTCCGGAATGTCCGGAAATGTACAAGATGGGAGGTCACTGGTATTTGTCTTACTCAAGATTTTCAGAGTTTGTAAATACAATATACCGTGTATCAGAGTCTCCTTTTGGTCCGTGGAGAAAACCTAAAAAGGATGGTATTGGTGGAAGACGCTTTTATGCTGCTAAGTCAATGCAAAATGATGATGGAAGACGTTTTTATTTTGGATGGGCGCATGATCGTGCAGAGCAGAGTGACAAAGGTGAATGGTATTGGGGTGGAACATTTTGTATTCCACATGAAGTGGTGCCAACCGAAAATGGAGAGTTAAATGTAAAGTTACCATGTGAATATGAGCATATATTTGATAAAGCTGTTAATTGGAAATATATATCAGTTCTTGGAAATGCAAAGAATTATGGTGAAAAAACTATAACATTGAATGCGTTGGAAAGCTGTTCATATGGATTTTTGAGACATACGGAAGAAAGCTATATGCTGACATGCAAAATAGTACCAAGAGAAACATATGATACGTTTGGTATTCTTTTAAAGTCTGATAAAGAGGCAAGTGGATGTTTATTTCTTGAATTTGACAAAGCAATGCAAAGGGTCTCATTTTTAAATCTTCCGATGGGAGTGGATCCATTTTGGGTACAGTCGTGTCAGGCGGTTCCGCCGGCAACCGAGCCTGGGCCGGATGGGGTGCGTGTCTGTGAGAAAACAATGCAAATTGAAGACGGAAAGGCAATAGACGTAAAGATTATTGTGGATCATGACATGATAGAGGCATTTATTGATGAACAGATAGCGTTCACATATAGAATATATGCCAAACCGGAATTTGAAACTGGTATAATTGCTCAGGATTCGAATGTTGAATTCTATAATTTAAGCATTTCCGGAAAATAATTGCGAATGGGAGAGACATGGATGGAAAAAGAATATGATATAGTTGCGATGGGAGAATTATTAATTGATTTTACACCGGCAGGAGTTTCAGAAACCGGCATGTGTCTTTATGAACGTAATCCGGGAGGGGCACCGGTAAATATGCTTACTGCAGCAGCTAAAGCAGGATTGAGAACAGCCTTTATAGGCAAGGTTGGAAACGACATGCATGGTAAATTCTTAATAGAAGCTGTTGAAAATCAAAATATTAATAGCGATGGAATTATATTGGATGATAATGTATTTACTACACTTGCATTTGTAAATCTTACAAAAGATGGAGAAAGATCATTTGCGTTTGCAAGGAAACCCGGAGCAGATACAATGATAGGGTACAAGGAAGTCGATACTCAAATTTTACAGAATACAAAAGTTTTTCATGTGGGTTCACTCTCTCTTACTGATGAACCTGCACGTTCCACTACATTCCAGGCAGTGAAATGTGCAAAAAATGCAGGTGCAGTTATATCATATGACCCTAACTACAGGGCGCCTCTTTGGAATAATGAGAAGACTGCTATAGAACGTATGCGTTCAATGCTTCCGTTTGCAGATATGATTAAATTGTCCGATGAAGAAACTGCTTTACTTACGCCATACGAAAATCCGGATGAAGCAGCAAACTATTTATTAGACCATGGAATAAAAATAGTTGCAGTGACACTCGGAAAAGAAGGGGTGTTAATATGTAATAGGAAGGATCATCAAAAGGTAAATGGTTTTTCGAGTCAAGTAGTAGACACTACAGGGGCAGGGGACTCATTTTGGGGTGGATTTATGACTCAATTTGTAAAAAGCAAACTTAACCCTGAAGATTGTTCTATGGAAGAACTAAAAAAATTTGCAAGGTATGGAAATGCAGTAGCAAGCCTGTGCATAGAAAAAAAAGGAGGAATATTGTCAATTCCTGAAGAAAAAGAAACTTTTAAACGTTTACAGCTAAGTGTGTGAAAAAACAATCGTAGTGCAAAATAATTGAAATTATACGATTATAGCCTCACTATCAATTTTAATAAATATAGTAATGAAAAAATGCAACATTTCTCTAAGAAATGTTGCATTTTTTACCTTACAGTTACTATATCGGACATCAATTCTAATACTTTACACCCAATTACAACTTATTTAAAAAATATATTTGCCATTTATTGGTTGTATCTGCCTTTTTTGACGACCAATTCACACAAAAATCCTTGTTCTTAGACGAAAAATGCAACATTTCTTAGAGAATTGTTACATTTCACATAAGCATGGAAACAGCTTAAATCAAGTGCACGGAGGTATACATAATGCTTAAATTAACGCTCAGAGAAGGAGAATATGTGAATATCGGAGACAACATCAGAGTGGTCTATGCCGGTGGAAGCGGAAAGAACGGACGTCTTATGATAGATGCTCCAAGAGAGATGAACATCTCAAGGTCAAACAATGATCCAAATCCTGAGAAGAGAAAAGATACATATTATCCGGAGCCAAGGATTTCAGAGGAAGCACAGCATGAAATTAAGAAGATTATCTGGAATGAAAGACAGAAGAAGGCAAAATCAACTAAGTCTGAAACAGATAAGTAAGCATAATACAATAAGTTAATAGGCGGCCGTGGCAGATGCCACAACCCGGAAAGCCGTTTGTTATAAAGCAACAAAGTGACTGCAAATACCAAAAACAAAGCAGTTACTAAACACCTCGGGAAAAGGATTTCCAGAGGTCAAACATAATAACCCATGAATATGGGACAAGGAGGATTATATTATGGTAGTACAACACAACATGCAGGCAGCAAATGCCAACAGAATGCTTAACGTAACAACAAGTGCACAGTCAAAGAGCACAGAGAAGCTTTCATCAGGTTACAGAATCAATCGTGCAGCAGATGATGCAGCAGGACTTACAATTTCTGAGAAGATGAGAAAGCAGATCAAGGGACTTGACAGAGCTTCAACAAATGCAGAGGATGGCGTTTCAGCAGTGCAGACAGCAGAAGGTGCCCTCACAGAGGTTCACTCAATGCTTCAGCGTATGAATGAGCTTGCAACACAGTCTGCAAACGGAACAAACTCTAACACAGATCGTAAAGCAATTCAGGACGAGATAGATCAGCTTACAACAGAGATTGACCGTGTATCAGAGACAACAAAGTTCAACGAGACATACCTCTTAAAGGGTGATGGAGCAGAGAAAGAGCATAATGTTAATGCACATGATGCTGGACTTGATGGTGTTACACTTACAGATAAAGGCGATGAAGTAGAGGTTACATTAAAGACACTCAATGCTGGTGATAAGATAAGCATTGCTGGAAAGAACTATACAATTGGTGCAACCACGGATGAAGCTAAAGAACTGTATAAAAATGCAAAAGTTGGCGAGAAGGTGACAGTTGGTGGCACAACCTATGAAATTGCAGCTGCTACAAATGCTGATAAAGGACAAATTTCTAAAACTGATTTAGATGGTAAGATTGATAAGGGAACAACTGTTGAATATGGCAATAAAAAGGTTCATGTCGTTGATAAAACAACAGGTATTGATGACAATGATTCAAGCATTATTACTGCAGCGAAGGCATATGAATTAGAAACAGCTGAAATTGTAAAAGCAAGCAGCATTGGAACCGATACAAATGCAAAAGCAGGAAATCTTACTGATAATAAATTCACTCTCACAAAAGGCAAAGTAAACTACAACGATGCCTTAAGCTTCAACCTTCACGTAGGTGCTGATGCTGACATGACAAACAAGATTACAGTCAACATCGACTCAATGAACTCTGCAGGACTTGGAGTAAAGGGAATCAAGGCTGATACAGAGCAGGATGCTACATACGCAATTGATGCAATCGCAGATGCTATCTCAACAGTATCATCACAGCGTTCAGCACTCGGAGCTGTTCAGAACAGACTTGAGCATACAATCAACAACCTCGACAACGTAGTTGAGAATACTACATCAGCTGAGTCTCGTATCCGTGATACAGATATGGCTGAAGAGATGGTTAACTACAGCAAGAACAACATTCTTGCTCAGGCTGGACAGTCTATGCTTGCACAGGCTAATCAGTCTAACCAGGGTGTACTTTCACTCTTACAGTAATCATCTACAATTTAATGTTGTACAAAGCAAAAAGAGCTCTTTTTGTTGCGTGAAATTATTATGTCAAGTTGAGATGAGAACGGTTACATGTATAAATAGCACAAAGAAAAAGCTTGTAATGATGTAAAAACATAGAAAAATTATGCATAATCACGAAAACAATACTAACATATTGACATTAAATATGCAAAATAATATAATACAGACAAATGAAATCGGTTACATAAGGAGGGATAAAATATCGAAAAGAATATTACAATATCAGATATTGCGGAGAGGGCAGGTGTATCTAAGGCAACAGTCTCCAGAGTATTGAATTCACCGGATATTGTGGAAGAACATACCAGAGAAAATATTATTAGAATAATGAAGGAGTTGCATTATACGCCATCTCAGACTGCGAGAAATTTATCAATGAAAAGCTCTTCTACGGTTGGTGTGATTGTTCCGGAAATTAGCAATACTTTTTTTGGAGAATTATTTTCTGGGGTTGAAGAAATTACCAAGAGACATAATTTGTCGTTGCTATATTCTGGGAATGATAACGATATGGATACGGATTATAAAGCACTGGACATGATGAAAATGCAGAGAGTAAGAGGATTGCTGTATATCCCGGCAGTTAATTATTCAGCTCTTGGAGTTTTGGATAAACTGCAAAGAAAATTGGATCGTATGAATTGTCCGATTGTCTGCATGGATCGAGATATAGGATTAAAGTGTGATATAGTACATTTTGATGACCAGAGTGCCGTGCGAAAAGCTGTGTTAGCATTGGCCAATGAAGGACACAGAAAAATTGCAATTATAATTGGAGACAAAGAGAATATATTGTCTGTTCAGCGATTTGAAGGATATTTAGAAGGTCTAAAAAAGGCTGGTATTCCATATGACGAAGATCTTGTATTTAGAGGAACATATACGAGGGTGTCAGGATATCAGGTGACAAAACAGATGATTGCGAAGTCAAAGCAGCCTACAGCTGTAATTACATGTAATAACTTACTTAGTAAAGGATATATACAAGCGGTATGTGAGCATACGCATGGAAAAACGGACATGTATACACATATAGGACTGGATGAAATTGACATGATGCAGTATCTTGGAATTCCGTATAATTGTATCCAACGTGATGCATACGAATTAGGACATTCAGCAGCGGAACTGCTGATAAAGAGATTGGAGCAGCCGGATGAAACATTTCAGCATATGATATTGAATTCTCCGCTGGTTCATCAGACATTTTAAGAATGAGTGATTGTGTATTACTCATAAAATACACAATCACTTACTTATTACAAAACAATGAAAGCGGTTACATAAAACGGATAAAGGAAGGAAAAAATATGAAATTAGCAATGGGCTGTGATCCGGCTGCGTACCGGTTCTACAAAAAATTATTAGAGAGAATGAAGGAAGAAGGTTACGATATCGTAGATACAGGTTGCGAATCGGAAAATGAAGCAGATGGTGGAAAGTATGCAGAGATTGCAGAAATAGTATCTAACAAGGTTGTATCAAAAGAATGTGATTATGGAATTCTGATTTGTGGAACAGGTCAGGGAATGGCAATGGCAGCAAACAAGATTCCGGGAATAAGAGCAGTACTTTGTTATGATGTTTTTCCGGCAGTGCTTAGCAAAAATGATAATAATGGAAATGTTTTGTGTACCGGAGCATGGTTCATGGAAAAGAAAGGCATTGACTTTACAATGGCAATGATTCATGCATGGTTATTTTCCGGATACACAGGAACACATGAAGATGGCATGCTGGCGCTTAGTCGCCTTGATAATAAAAAATACCAGGAGGTGATGTAATATGGATCGTTTTCAAGAATTATCTAAAATTGCGTTGGACGAGTTATCAGAAGTCTTTGCAAGAATGAGTGATGAAAACGTGAGAGAACTATTGGAGGAAATCAAAAATGCAAAGCGTGTTTTTCTGCTTGGTGCAGGAAGGGAAGGGCTTTCCACGAGAGAGTTTGCTATGCGCTTAATGCATTTAGGAAAGGAGTCTCATTGGATATGGGATGATACCACTCCAGCTATGAACAAAGGAGATTTGTTTATATGCGCATGCGGAAGTGCTGACGTGGCACATGAAAACATAATTTGTGATAATGCAAAGAAAACAGG
>ERZ894244.1293-NODE-1293-length-13312-cov-31.329109_pt1 | contig 13312 bp, 7 predicted proteins | sample MGYA00380299_ERZ894244 | MGnify/ENA primary metagenome ERZ894244 (study PRJEB32331, sample SAMN06328444) | human gut metagenome | biome: human gut microbiome; feature: stool | host: Homo sapiens | collected 2014-06-26 ... | reverse complement strand
TCACAGGTTCCCACTCAAACCGGAAGGATGTCTTTTCCGTGATGTCCTTGTGGGCCTTTTCGATGACGCGGGTGCGAAACGCTTTAAAGTCTGCTCGAAAAGATGGTGGAGTATCAAGAAATCTGTGCAAATCTGCCATCGAGATGATGGCTTCCCCATTTTTGGAGTTAGCAAAGGACTTTGTAATTTCAAAAATCCTTTGAGAGTAAAGGCTTGGGAGAGATAAATACTCTGTCAGATTGTAGGTAGTAAAGCAGCCTTTCAGCTCTAGCAAGTAAGGCCGCATAAAGGGGTTAAACGTCGCAGAGATAACGCCCTTTCGATACCGTATCCTAGTGAAAAACGGCTGAGCCGTGAAAATGGGGTGGGGGCCGTCTGGGTCAGGTTCTTCCGTTTCGGCAAAGGCTACTGCCAGTTCCTTACAGGTGGCCTTGATACGCTTGTAGTTTTCGCCGCCGATGTAAGGGATAATATCTTTTGCTAAAACCGAGTATGTCTGTAGCTCTTCATCGTCAGTACGGATGCAGGCAATCAAATGGGCCAGAACCCTTGACGCTTCAACGTTTTTCACGGTTATTCGTGTGCGGATGATGGAGTTCGATTTCTTGACGAGTGTTCCCGGAGCAGATAGCTCTTTTTTAGCCACGAGGACCCTCCTACGGTCAGAGTGGTTAGGCCGTGAAAGATTTTCGCAGAATTTTTCACGGCTGTTTTTATATGATTTTTTTAGAATTTCGGACAAATGTTGTCAATATGTCTGAAAAAAAAACGGTCATTTTGTCCGATTTAGGGCCATTTTGACGGTCATTTTGTCCGATTTTGACGGTCATTTTGTCCGATTTAAATTTGTAATATATTGATATATATATATATTCGCGACGATAAAAAGAAAAAAGATTAAAAAAAAAAAAGAAAAATTTGGAAAAAGATACGCCCCTGACGGGGCGACTCGGAGCGGCTAGATTGCGCCTAACGGCGCGCCGCTAAAGACAAAAAGGCAAGCGCCTACGGCGCAAACTCGGTGCGCGGACGGATGCGCCCTACCGGGCGCCGCGCTTCCGAAGCGAAAGACCCGGCTCAGGCTCGGAATACTCCGAGCCTTCGACCTCCACTCGGAAGCTCAAAGATTGCGCCTACGGCGCGGCCTAAAAAACAGAAAGCATAGCTCTTTCTACCCTCCCTGGGCAGTGGTAAAATTATGTATTTTTACTTTGTCATTAAAAAATATTCATAATATATTGATATAAAAAGAAAAAACTATGCCATAGTATCAAAATTTTTCACAAAATAGACCTTGACCTTGGCTCTTAACTCGGTACGGTAAAGGGTTATGCCCTTTTTTGGGGCAGAAATGGGCATAGAATCGTTTTTCTATGTTTCACGGGAAAATATAGCAGAAAAAAAAGAAAGGCCCGGAAAATGGCCTTTCCGGGCTAAATTTGATGGTGCTTATGTCTGGGGGGATAACAGAAAGGCCGGACAACAAACGGGTTGCCCGGCCCAAAGAAAACAGGATGTTCGAGGTAGTCCTGTCGTCTTCTCTCTAACTATATGTCGTTATTCCCAATAGTGCAAGAAAAGACAATCTGCTACAAAATTTCCCAACGATACCAGCCCTCTTTCCCCGTTTCTGGGTTCATGTAGCGACGGCGGCACGCTATCAGAACCCTATTGTAGAAAATCTTGATAGACTCCCCAGAGGGCGCTTTCTCTGTAGCTTTCCGCTTCGTCGCTGACAGGGTGCCAGTATAAGAAAAACGGGAACCACCGCTGTATCGAATCTCGTAATTCAACGTATTAACTCTATTTTTTTCTGAAAGTTCTTCTGCAATTCAGGTTGCCGGGAAAACTAACATAGAGTATTTGCAGTTTGCACGGTTGCCTTTTTTTCGTTCTAAGCCTGCGCTCGGCGCGACGCAAGACCAGAAAGGAAGGCAAGCCATGAAGCGGTTCATTTTCGCTCTGCTTGTCGCTTTGGCTGTTGTGCTGTTGCTGGCGTCTGACGCCATGTAACGGCTGACCCCAGCTCACTGGCGGTAAGCTGGGGTCGAAAAGTAAATCCTCATTCGGCAACCGTGCGGGGCGCTGTAACGCGCCGCGCCAGCCCCGGTTCCTGTTAGCGCAGGGGCCGGGGTTCCCTTTTAGTTTAGGGTTTCCCCTCTCCATTGTCTAGGGCCTAGTCCTCCGGTGGGTTCAATGCCGCCTTGCCCTTTTCAGCCCAACGGCTCACAATAGCTGGATTGTTTGCCATATATTCTGCCTGTTGAATCAGCATTCCAAGCAAGGCATCCGGCTCCATTTTTCCCAATCCTGCCTTTTCTACCAAGCCGCCCAAATTGCACAAATGATGTGTTCTTTCCTTCCTTTCCTCTTTTGCTTTTGTTGAGCTTCCAGATTTATATATCCTCTCGTATAAATTCTTTAAAATTCTTTCATGCCGAGCTTTTTTTTGGGCTATTTCAAGGTCTATCTTTGCCATAGCCGCTTCTTCTTTTGAATAGTCTTTTCCCTTTGAAATTTTTGACATTTTTTCTTGTTGAAGCTCAACATAGCGTTTGCCTTTTTTAGATAACCAGTCATTAAATTCTTTGTTTTTTTCTTCTGGAGTTTTTATAATTTTCATCGTATTTTTCCTTAACTTTTTGAGATTATTATTGAATTTTTATTTATACAAACTTGATTTTAATAATGAGCTATGATTTAAGCAAGAAAAAAAGAAAACAGGAAAGTGGCGAAGGAATCATAACCGACAGAATGGAGGAAGTGCGCACTTTAGCAAACTAGCGTTTGCTGTGCGCTCTACGAGGCTAAAAGAGCGGAACAAATGGCAATCTATTCGTGCAGCATAAAATCCATAAGTAGGAGCAATAAAGGAGGCGGAGGTGGAGGACGCTCTATCGTCGCATCCGTTGCCTATGCCGATGGAGAAAAGCTCACGAATCTATGGACAGGTGAGGTCTATGACTACACAAGAAAGCAGGGTGTAGAAAGTTCTGCAATCTATTTGCCTGATAATGCTCCTGAATGGGCAATGGAGCGTGAAAAACTCTGGAATGCTGCGGAACAAGCAGAGAAAAGGAAAAATTCCTGCCTTGGGAGACAAGTCATTGTCGCAATACCCCATGAGCTATCAAAGCCTCAGAGAACCGAACTTGTCGGGAATATGGCCCGATTCATAGCCCAGAGATACAATGTCGCGGTTGACGCCGCCATCCATGCCCCAAGCAGACAGGGGGATGAACGAAATTTCCACGCACATATCCTGTTCAGTTCCCGGCGCATCAATGCTGAAGGCTTCGGGGAGAAGACCCGCGAACTGGACGACAAGAGAACCAGCAGGGGAGAAGTCCAATACTTGCGGGAAATGTGGTCTACAGAAGCGAACAAGGCTCTTGAAAGGGCCAACGTGCAGGAGCGCATTGACCACAGAAGCCTGAGAGCGCAGGGCATCAAGCGTATGCCTGGCGTTCATCTCGGCCCCACGGCAACGGCGATGGAAAGAAGGAATGTCAGGAGCCGCCGCGGTGACATGGAGCGGGCTGTGAAGGCTGTGAACGCTCAAGCTGCCGCCATCGAGCGGGAGATTGGGCAGTTAGAGCATTTTCAGGCTGAATTGAAGCAAAAAGCGCTTAACGAACAGAAAATACAGAAAGAAATTGAGAAGACACGGAAATGGGCAGAGGGGATGCGGGAGCCTTTTGCCCTTGCCGCTACCGTTGCAGTCCAGTTGACCGGTGGCGATGCCAAAGCTCTGCTTGAACAGGCGAGAGGAGCAGTCCCAAGGCAAAAGCAAGCCTTTTTAGAAGGGATGCAACTTGTTGATCTTATAGATGAAAATTTTAAAGTAATAAATCCCGATCCACTGGGCGAATATAAATATCTACAAGATACTGTAGCAAGTTTTTGTCTCATAAAAAAAGAATATGAGAAAGAGATCTCTTTCCATGAGTTTCTTTCTTATGAAATGCAACATACTGTTAATAAATATAGCAATACAATTATTCAGAAAAAATTAGAATCTGATTCTAACAAAGAAGAGCATAATGAATATGAAAAAAGAAAAATGGCTGCATATAATGAACTTTTTATGCATCAAATGAAAGATAAATGGAAAGAAAGTGAAGAAAAAGCTAAAAGACAAGAAAGTATATATATTGAATCTCAAAAAGAATATAGAAGTCTTGTTTATGATGAACAGGGAATGACTAGAATTTTAAATGAGATGCAAGAACGTCATAGTAAAGACCTTAAAGACACATATTCCAGTTTTGTTGATAGAATCAATAATTCAGATAGTTCTTGGAAAGATGCAGATAAATTTTTAATAGAGCGTGGTTTTGACAGAATAAATGAAGGTAAGGTCTATGATTACCCGCTTAAAGAAGAAGAAAATGAAAGAAAATCATTTGGAGAAGTAAAAAAGATAGAAGAAAAGATTAATGAATTTACAGAATATGTGCAGAAAGCAGGATTCATATTCCGATTTTTACATAAAAAAGAAATCATAGATGTTAAACTTGAGTTGGAAAAAGAGCTTAAAGCCACTCAGGAGAAACACAAGGAAGACAGCAAGATATTGTCAGAACGGAGGGAATGCAGAAGGCTTGTTGAGTTAAGGAGAGCACTGTTCCGTGCTTCTCCTGAATGTAAACTTTTGGGGGAACGGGAAAAAGAAAGGAAAGCAGAAGAAAAGATGAGGCTAGCCCCATATACGGAAAAACTGGAAAAAGAACGCCAGAGAAAGAAAGAAATAGAGCGTTCGCAGGGGTGGAGCCGTTAAAAAAGGCCGGGAGTCCTGAAACAATCCCGGCCTGATCCCTGTTGGGAGAGCCGCAGGGGATGGGGTGCAAAGCGGCCCACAGAAAAGATATAGTTTTAACGCTTATATTTCAATATCTATAGATGATTATTGATTCCTGAATAGGGATCAAATTGTTTTCCGCCATTGCGTAATATGTCTTCGGCTAGTCCAAAGTACCTACAAACCTTACAGACAATAGGCTTATTATCCATCTTCCGGCAGTCACCTTGTTTTAGTTTTGCGCACTCCAACGCTCGACGTATACGCTGTGCCTGTAAGCGTTTGGCTTTCTCCTCTTTGGCTTTTTCCTGTTCATTCTGGGCCAGAGCTTTTTTTCCGCCGTTGAAAATAAAACGGATTTTCTCTACCGAGCGCCCAACTTTCACAGGTTCCCACTCAAACCGGAAGGATGTCTTTTCCGTGATGTCCTTGTGGGCTTTTTCCAAGACAAAACGCCGAAAATCTTTAAAATTTGCTTGAAATGATTTAGGAGAGTCAAGAAATCTATGCAGGTCTGCCATTGAAATGATGGCTTCTCCGTCTTTGGAGTTCGCAAGGGACTTTGTGATTTCAAAAATTCTTTGAGAGTAAAGACTTGGAAGAGACAGGTATTCCGTCAGATTGTAGACAGTGAAACAGCCTTTTAGCTCTAGCAAGTAAGGTTGCATGAAAGGGTTGAATGTCGCAGTGATAACCCCTTTTTTATACCGTATCCGGGTAAAAAAAGGCTGTGCCGTGAAAATCGGATGCGGGCCGTCTGGGTCGGGTTCCTCCGTTTCAGCGAAGGCAGCGGCTAACTCCTTACAGGTTCCTTTGATGCGTTTGTAGTTTTCGCCGCCGATGTAGGGGATAATATCCTTGGCCGCCACAGAGTACGCCTGTTGCAGCTTTTCATCATCGGTACGAATACAGGCAACAAGATGTGCCAAAATCCTAGACGCCTCAACGCTTTTCACGGTTATGCGCGTGCGGATGATAGAGTTAGATTTCTTGACGAGTGTTCCAGGAACAGATAGCTCCTCTTTAGCCATGACGACCCCCATCGGTCAGATTGGTTAGGCCATGAAGAAATTTTGCAGAATTTTTTTATGGCTGTTTTTTTTAGATTTTTTTCATTATTGGGAGATTGTGTCAATACTTATCCCAACAAAAAACGGTCATTTTCTCCCATTTAAACACCATTTTGACGGTCATTTTCTCCCATTTTGACGGTCATTTTCTCCCATTTAAATTTATAATATATTGAAATAATTAATGATCGAAGGAGATAAAAAGAAAAAAGTATTTATAAAAAAAAGAAAAATTTGGGAAAAAGGCACGCCCCTACGGGGCGACTCGGAGCGGCTAGATTGCGCCTAACGGCGCGCCGCTAAAGACAAAAAGGCAAGCGCCTACGGCGCAAACTCGGTGCGCGGACGGATGCGCCCTACCGGGCGCCGCGCTTCCGGAGAGAAAGACTCGGCTCAGGCTCGGAATACTCCGAGCCTTCGATCCCTCTTCCGGAGGCTCCCAGATATTGCGCCTCCGGCGCTGCCTAAAAAGAAAAAAGGGGAAGCATAGCTCTTTTACCACCCTTCGTGGCAGTGGCCTTTTTATATAGTTTTTTGTAACTGTACGAAATTACACATAAAATTATATAAAGACGTTTATAATTTATATGTAATATGATGAATTTTATTGAAAAAATCAAAAAACGCTCACATTTCGATTCTAAGACACGAAATGGCCTTTTCCCGGGGGAGGGCCTAGCCTGCCCCCCTAAACGCACGCCAGAGGGCTATTTCTGCCCCGCAGGGCAGGATGTTTACCGTTGAGCGCATCGGCGCGAATAAGGGGAGCGTAGCAGGGGGGCGTAGGCCTACGCTACATATCCTGCCCTTTTTTTACCGAGTGTTTTTTTCCGCCTCTTTCCGCCGAACTCACAAAAACGGACAAAAGCGGAAAAAATATGATTTTACAGGAAAAAAACGGAAAAAGAAGGACAGAAACGGAAGAAAACGGATGGAGAAGAATATTTTTTATTTATATTTCATCATGTTATGGTAAAGACGACGGCTCAATTTTGAGCTATACAGAAATTTCAGCATGTTACTAGAATGAAAAATTGCGTTATTCGGAAATTTCGTATAGTTAAGAAAAAATCCCCGTTTAACGAGATGTGCAGTATGGCGGGGAGAGCCGGGAGAAATCTCCCGGTTTTTTTGCGGAGGCTGAAAACAGAGAACCATTCCCGAAGCGAAAGGACTTCGGCTTTGACGCCGGGAAATTGACGTGGCAGGATGCCGTCGTCCTGCTCCTCCTCCTCCCCCGTTCTGTGTCGCTATTCACCGAACACGGTTGAGAGTAGGGATTATGCCCAGAGTCCATGAGGGTACCGCCACCTCATGGACTTTCTTTTTTGGCGTTTGGACTTTCGAGGCTGGAACTGTCGATTTCTGTCTTCTTCCTACTCTTGCGATAGGGGTTCTGCGTGGCAGGATGGGAGTTGTGCTACACAACTCCACCCTGCCCGGTTCGGCGCTTCGCTTCTCTCGGGGAAAAACGTGGATGAGGGGGGACGCAAGGGGGGGGAGAAAAAATCCCGAAGTAGCACTTTAGCAAACTAGCGTTTGCTGTGCGCTCTGCGAGGCTAACAGCGCGGAAAAATTGAAAAGCTAGCAGGGTATCCAAAACCTATCAAAAAGCCATCTTGACGCCAGAAAAAGCGCGGCGATCCGGTGCCATGAATGAGGCTAGGGACGGAGGGAAAAGTGTTCCTAGCCAGAAACACAAAAAAGGCCGGAGAGCCAATCCCTCCGGCCTTCCCCCGGATGTACCTGCGTCTGTACTGGGGGACGCCTGCTATTTTTCAGCTATCTAGCTATCACTAAAGTATATTTAAGGCAATCTTTTATCGGTGGGAAGGTTAAGACAACAGCGATCCCTGTTTGACGACATGGGGGCGTGTAGAACTGAGAGATTCGCAGATTCCTTTTTCCCGGCAGAGCTTGCAGACTATGCGCACGTTGTCCATTGTCCGACAGTCCCCGCCTTTTGCTTTGGCACATTCCACAGCCCTGATGAAACGCTGATTTGTTAATCTCTGGCGTTTCTCCTCTTTGGCCTTTTTCTGTTCCTTTTGGGCCAGAGCTTTTTTCCCGCCGGAGAAGATGAACCGTATCTTTTCCACCGAGCGGCCTACCTTCACAGGTTCCCACTCAAACCGGAAGGATGTCTTTTCCGTGATATCCTTGTGGGCTTTTTCGAGAACTCGAGTGCGGAATTGTCGAAAGTCCGCTCTAAACGTAGGGGGGGTATCGAGAAATCTATGCAAGTCGGCCATCGGAATAATGGCTTCTCCATTTTTGGAGTTCGCAAGGGATTTTGTAATTTCAAAAATCCTTTGAGAGTAAATACTTGGAAGAGAAAGATATTCCACAAGATTGTAGGTCGTAAAGCACTTCTTGAGGTCCAGTAGAAAGGGACCCATGAGCGGGTTAAAATTTGCGGTGATGATTCCCTTTCGGTATCTAATATCCGTGAAAAAAGGGCGTGCCCGGTAAATCGGATGTGGGCCATCCGGGTCAGGTTCTTCCGTTTCAGCGAAAGCGGAGGCCAGCTCCCTACAGGTTGCCTTGATACGCTTGTAGTTTTCGCCACCGATGTAGGGGATAATGTCTTTGGCTGGCACAGAGTACGCCTGTTTCAGCTTTTCATCGTCGGTGCGGATACAGGCAACCAGATGAGCCAGAATCCTAGACGCTTCAACGCTTTTCACGGTTATGCGGGTGCGGATGATAGAGTTAGATTTCTTGACGAGTGTTCCAGGAACAGATAGCTCTTCTTTAGCCATGATGACCCCCTATTGGTCAGATTGGTCAGGCCATGAAGAAATTTTGCAGAATTTTTTCATGGCTGTTTTTTTTTACTTTTTTATAAATAACGGGCTATCGTGTCAATAAGCTCGAATAAAAAACGGTCATTTTGCCCGATTCCCCCTCCATTTTGACGGTCATTTTGCCCGATTTTGACGGTCATTTTGCCCGATTTAAATTTATAATATACTGAAATATTTTATAATCAAAGACGACAAAAAGAAAAAAGTATTTATAAAAAAAAAGAAAAATTTGGGAAAAGGCACGCCCCTGACGGGGCGACTCGGAGCGGCTAGATTGCGCCTAACGGCGCGCCGCTAAAGACAAAAAGGCAAGCGTCTACGCCGCAAACTCGGTGCGCGGACGGATGCGCCCTACCGGGCGCCGCGCTTCCGGAGCGTAAGACTCGGCTCAGGCTCGGAATACTCCGAGCCTTCGATCCCTCTTCCGGAGACTCACAGATTGCGCCTCCGGCGCTGCCTGAAAAAAAACTGACAGTATAGCTATTTCTGCCCTCCCTAGGCAGTGGCCTTTTTTTATACTTTTTTGTAACTACTTAAAATTAAACAAAAAATATATAAAGACTTTTTGTTTTTCTATACAACATATTAATTTTTATGTATTTTTTTAGAAAACACTCAAATTTCACTTCTAAAGCGCGAAACGACGTTTTCCGGAGCGATACCCATCCTAACCCCAGAACGCACACCAGAGGGCTTTTTCTGCCTCGCAGAGCAGGATGTTCCCCGTTGAGCAGAGATGGAAAAACAAGACACAAAAAAGGCCGAGAGATGGACTCGGCCTTTAGGAGGCCCCGGTCATGCGGTGCACCGGGGAAACTAGGAGCATATTACTGGAGGAGAAAAACCAGTAACCAATTGAAACTATAACATTAACGTAAAAAGAGCAAGAAAAAGTCCATGAAGGAGATGGGGACTCTCTCATGGACTTTAGGGAATAGGAAACTCCTGCTTTTTCTCGGCAAGTAGCGGACGCCGAGCGGGGCAAGCAGAAGCAAGTCAACGGCACTTTGCCATGAAGATTTGACCGTGTAAAGGACGCGGTCATTTCGTCTCGGTGAACCCGGAGAAACTAAGGAAAAACAAAGCTATCTGCCCCCTGCTCATCTATTTTTAAGATAAAAATGAAGACATGATATCAAAATTCCTCACAAAAGAGACCTTGACCTTGTTTCCTAACACGGCACAATAAGGGTTATGCCCTTTTGGGGGCAAAAAAGGGCGCTAGAATTCTTTTCTATTTGTTTTGCAGGAAAACATACACGAAAAAGAAAACCCCTTGGAAAAGGGGCTTTACGGACGAAATTCGGTGTTGAAGATAAATCAGAAAGGCCGAGTAACCCGTTCGTTACTCGGCCAAAAGAAAACAGGATGTTCGAGGTAGTCCTGTTGTCTCTCTCCAACTATATGTTGTTATTCAAAATAGTGCAAGATTTAGTACTCGCCTAAGAAAAAGCCGAATGAACAACTCATTCGGCTCCATTCCCTCACATCCGCCTGTGTCATGAGGGAAATTTCAAAAAAGTAAGGAAATACAAAGCTAGATGGGCTTTAACGCTGTCTGCCCCCTGCTTATCTCCCCGATGCACGACCAGCATAGCCTTAAAGCCCGCATAGAGGCTGTCTACCCCCTAATAGGCAGCGTAGCTTCCGCGTCTATTTGTATGCTTTTATATACAATTTTTCAACTAACGAGATAAAAAAAGGGCCGGACAGAAAGTACCGACCCTTCCCCATGTGGAAAACGTTTTCCACATGGGAGAATGCGTTTCTTTATCTCCTCACAGTCTGATGCTAAAGCACTCCAAACACATCAAACTATAAAGAAACGCATTGATAAATTTATAAAATCTCCCAACGATACCAGCCCTCTTTCCCTGTCTCAGGGTTCACGAAGCGACGGCGGCACGCTATCAGAACCTTGTTGCAGAAGACTTTAATCGATTCCCCGGAGGGCGCTTTCTCCGTGGCTTTCCGCTTCGTGGCTGACAATGTGCCGGTATATACAAACCGGGAACCACCGCTGTATCGAATTTCGTATGTACTCATAGATTGCTTTTATCGTGTTGAGTCTCTATACTTTTGAGGAACCCCGGCACCTGCTGGAACAGGAACCGGGGCTGACGTAGCGCACGTTACGCGCCAAACACGTCTTGCATATTAGGGGTTAACTACCACTAACAGCCCCGCATCAGTCGCAACCTGATGCGGGGCTTGCCTTTACCGAAGGCGGCTGTCTGCTGTGAGCAAGAGAGCCATGAGCACCAGCAACAGGATGGAAACGAGGATTCGTTTCATACGGTGCCCCTCCCTTTGGTTTGCGCTACGTCAAATCGGCGCAGAGGGGCAAGACGTGCTGTGATAGGCTTATGCTATTTTTTCTCTTCTTTCAATCTCGTTTCTTCCTCTTCTGAAAGACGCTTTAAACCTGCAAGTGCCCTTTCAAGGTTCCGATCTTTGAGATGGCTCTTTACGCTTTCTTCAAGCCTCTTTCTTGCCTCTGCGTTTGACGATTTAAAAAATTCCTCGATGTATACGCCAAAAGAGATAAGTTGCCCGTCGCGTTCCTTACGTTTACTTGCTGATAGTCTTGCTTGCTCTTTCTGGAGTTTTGCTTTTAGTTGTTTAATCCGTAGGATACGCTTTTCTTCTGTGGTCATAGTCTCTTTTTTTTCATGTATCTGTTCCATGTAGATAACTCCTTGATTTTGACGGTAGAATAGTAAAATATATCGTTCATATCAAGCAGCATCATGTTCCTTACTTCTTGCGTAAATGGTTGATGAGGGGGGACGCAAGGGGGGAGAAAAAAATACCGAAGGGCGCACATTAGCATTGCAAGCAATGCCTGTGCGCTCTCCGAGGGATAAGGTAAAGATATGGCGATCTTCCATTGCCAAGCAAAGGCTGTCAGTAGGTCTGCAGGACGTAGTGCAACAGCGTCAGCGGCATATCGCTCTGGAGAATCGATAACCGATAGGCGTACAGGTGAAGTATATGATTATGAAAAAAAACAAGGTGTAGGATATAAAGAGATAATCACACCAGACGGAAGCCAAATAGAACGTTCAGAGCTTTGGAATCGAGCAGAGGAAGCAGAGAAACGAAAAGATGCAAAAGTGGCACGAGAATGGGAACTTGCCTTACCCTCAGAATTGACAGCAGAACAAAGGAAAGACCTTGCATGTACTTTTGCTCGTATGCTTGTAGATCGCTATGGTGTTGTTGCTGATGTATGTATCCATGAACCAAGCCGTATGAGTGACCAAAGAAATCACCATGCACATATCTTGACGACGACACGCACTTATGCCGATGGTATATTGGGTGAAAAAACTCGGATATTAGATAGCCCGAAAACTAGCGGCAAAGAAGTAGAGTACATGCGTCAGGCTTGGGCCAACCTTGTAAACCGAGCACTAGAATGGGCTGGTCATGATACCCGTATAGACCATCGAAGTCTGGAGGCTCAGGGGATAGGCCGTTTCCCCACTAGTCATCTAGGCCCGATAGCCACGGCTATGGAACGTCGAGGCATCCAGACTGAACGCGGCGATTTGAACCGCGGAGTCTCAGAACCCGGGAAGGAAGCACAAAAGGAACTTGCCGTGCTGGAGCGACAGCAACGTGGCGTCAATGCCGCACGAAACTGGTTTGCTAAAGAAACGGCTGAGCGAGAGGAGAAAGAACGGCAAAGGCTACAACATGAGGCACAGAGAGAAAGAGAGCGAAAGGCTCAACAAAAGGAAAGAGAACGTGTTAATTCATTGTTTTTACATTCTTATGTAGATAAAGGGTATGGCGAAATGGTTACGAGCGCCAAGTGGGAACTGGCAAAGTGGGACAAGGCCACGCCTGAGGACCGTGTGAAGCTGGAACAGCAGGCTGAAACAAGGATTGCCAAAATCAACAAGGAACGTGAAGAGCGGAGACAACGAGAACGAGCACAGGAGCGCGATGGAGGGTGGAGCCTATGACCGATGAGGAAAAGCTCTATACGCTCATGGCTCAGGCTGAAGACTTGCAGAAGCACGCCGTAGAGCTTCAAAAAGAGGCTCAGGAGACGTTTTCAGCTCTTCCCCTTGCCGTTGAGCAGGCCGTGCAGAAAATACGCTCAGAGAGGTTTTCAGCGGCTGTATACGTGTTCTGCTTTGGTGCGCTCATTGCCGGAGGGATATATGCCGGGCTGAATGTCTACGGGAGCAAGCTCCAGGAAGAGCACGAAAAGCTGAAAACTGCAATTCAGGATCAAGAGGCTACCCTTGCAAAGATACAAGAAAAAACGTGGGGCCTGAGTCTGCATGAAGATAAGAATGGACGTTTCATTGTGTTGCCAGAGGGGATGAGAGCAGAGTCATGGACGGTAGGCAAAAGAGACGCTATCCGTCTGGTGAAATGAAAAAGGCCGGAGAGCCAACCCCTCCGGCCTTCCCCCGGATGTACCTGCGTCTGTACTGGGGGTACGCCTGCTATTTTTCAGCTATCTAGCTATCACTAAAGTATATTTAAGCAAGTATGCTGAGACGAGGCCTGCGCCACCTGTGCCCATTTTTTCTAGGCCGGCAACTCTTTTATCGGTGGGAGGTTAAGACAACAGCGATCCCTGTTTGACGACATGGGGGCGTGTAGAACTGAGA
>ERZ894244.1279-NODE-1279-length-13388-cov-12.795545_pt1 | contig 13388 bp, 11 predicted proteins | sample MGYA00380299_ERZ894244 | MGnify/ENA primary metagenome ERZ894244 (study PRJEB32331, sample SAMN06328444) | human gut metagenome | biome: human gut microbiome; feature: stool | host: Homo sapiens | collected 2014-06-26 ... | reverse complement strand
CACCGTGTCGAAACTCCAATGTTTTGTTGACCGTGAGCGTGCGCTTTTCAAAGTCAATCGCGTCCCACGTCAACCCGATCATCTCGCCGGTACGCAAACCGGTTTCAAGGATCAGCGCGTATTGGTTGTAGTTGCGGGAGCGTTTCGCTGTTTCAAGAAACACGCGCTGCTCGTCACGGGTGAGGAACTTAATATCGTCTGTCGCACGAACCGGCTTTGTAAACCGCACACCGTCCATTGGGTGCTTGGCAATCAGGTCATTCATCTTCGCAGCCTTGAACATCGTACCCATTGTGATATAGGCTTGACGGATGGTGGAACCCGCATAGTCAGCATCCATCTGTATGAACACCTTTTTGCAGTGCATCGGCTTGACGTTGGCAATCATCATTTTGCCCATAACAGGCTGAATATTGTGGACATACCGCTCCCGATAATTGCGGAGCGTATTAGGGGCTAAATCACCCACAATATTCTCAATCCAGAAATCAAACCATTGATCCACCGTCGTATCGGTGGCTACGAAAACATCCTCGTGCGCATCGGCGTATTTTGATTCTTCAATCCAGTTGCGAGCTTCGGGGAGCGTCGGAAGATACTTCTCATGCCGCTTTCCTGTCTTATCTACGAACCGTGCGTAATATAAACCGTCCTTTCTCTGGCAGATACCCTTACCACATTCTTTGCCTTTTAGATTCTTACCCATAGATTGTATCCTTTCCGCGCTTGCGAAAAAGGACACACTACTACACATAAACTATAGCATATAACGTCCCTCTTCTCAAGCCATCGTGTGAAAAAAACTCTCCACTTATTTGCAAATCTTCCGAAGCCACTTATATCACCAGTTTTTCACTGATGAACTGTTCAAACTCCTTTCGCTTGACCAGTTTCTTTGTGCCGACGAAAAGCACGAACGGACAGTTGGGCGTCCTCAGCATACTGTCGATCTTGTTGATGCCGATGTTACTGTATTCTGCCGCCTCCTTGGTGGTCAGTGTCATTTTCAGATGGATCGGAACGGTGCCGATGCAATTCTCCATGTAAAAGCTCCTTTCTTGGGTTTATCAGCCGAGCAGACGAGCCGCCCTTTTCAGATTGTCGGCAGCGGTGCTTTTGCGGAAGCTGTCTCCATCGAACATGATCGGGACGCAGACCTCCAAGATGCGGTCATAAATTCGGCGGTCATCCAGATCGACAGCTTGCTTCATAACGGAAAGTGGAATATTGGTCGTGACGATCATTGGCTTGCCGGTCAGCAGCCGTTTGTCAACCACATCGAACACTCGCTCCTTACCGAAGCTGGTGTTACGCTCTGCACCCAAATCATCCAGAATGAGGAGGTCAGGGCGCATAAGCGATTTCATGTAGTGGTCACGGTCCGTGTCGAAATTACCCTGCATACGGTTGACCACATCGGACATTCCCACAAAGAGGACAGACTCCAGACGGTCAATCAGAGCGTTGGCAATACAGCCAGCGGCATAGGACTTTCCCGTGCCGACATTCCCGAACAGGAGCAGCCCGATCCCTGCTTTTTTGAACTCGTCCCAGTTCTGCGCGTAGCCCCTCGCCTTTGCAAGCTGGGGCGTTGTAACTGCGGCTGACTCAAACCGCCAGCCAGCGGCGGGCATATCGCGGAACGCCTCGCTGCGGAGTATCGTCATATAGGACATTCGCTCATATTCCCGGCGCTTTGCTTCTTCCCGTTCGCGGCGCTCGTCAGCGCACTTGCACATCACCGGGTGCTTGGTAAAGCCCTGTGCCTGAAGGTCTGCGGGAAAAAACGCTTCTTTCGGCGTATGACACTTGCCGCAGTATTTCAGCCCATCGGCAGAATTGATGTAATCGTCAGGTGCGGCATTAGTCGCTTCAACGGCATCAACCATTTTTGTAAAAATCGGATTCATAGACACTCTCCCTCGTTATCGTCGTAGGTGTAGTTTTTCGCGCTTATGCCCTTGCTGTCCTCGTCCAACCACTTCTTGATGGTGGCGTAATGGTTGGCGTAGTGCCTGTCGTTGGAAGCCATGTACCGGGACAGCCGCTCAATGTATTCGGCAGCTTTGCCGGGATAAGCCGTTTCCAACCGGGAACATTCCTCGCCTGATAAGAAAACATTTTGAAATTCTCCATATCGGCGGCGCGTACTCTCTACTCTTTCGGTCTTACTATGTTCTTTATACTCTGTATCAGTATTACTTGCGGGCAAATTCTGCCCCATGCAAGGGGAAGAATCCTGCACATCCATTGGGCAGATATTGCCTTCTGGACGGGAAGAAACCTGCACCCTGTCCGGGATTTGCAGAAAGATGCGGTTCGCCTGATTCCAGCCCTGACGGACGCGGGTGATCAGCCCGGCATTTTCCAGCTCCCGCAGGGCGGTCTTGACCGTCCGCTCACTCCGGTCAAGATCGTTCGCCATCTGCTTGATTGTGTAGATCACATACACATTTCCGTCCTCGGACACCCAGCCGCTTTTCTGGGAAAGCATGGTGCGGTTGAGCAGAAGCCCATATAGCAGCTTGGCGTTGATGGAATATTCGCCCGCCAGCATGAAGCGCGGCAAGGGAATGAACGGCGGCAATGCGGTGTTCAATTTGAAATAGATTTTTCATCACATCCTCTCTGGTCTGGTGTGATACGGCTGCTATGGCGGCTTGTCCGTTGGTCCCCTCGGAAGCGAGGCGGTGCGCCCCGCCTTGGAGCGTTTCGACTGATAATGCGGGCAAATAACGACAACCGCCCGGAAGCTCTGCTTGCAATCGTGGACGCAGCGGCGGCAGAGCGTGTTGTACGCCTTGCGTCCCCGGTCATTCAGGAAGAACGACCATTCCAGCTTTTTTGATTTGCTCATGCGCGGCACATCTGTACTCCTTTCCCGAATTACAATTCGTTTCTCTGCTGTACTTTCAGCAGCTCCCATACGTCAGCCATCCGTTCTTTCAGCTCGGCAATGTCGGCATCGTAGAAATGCCCGGTGCTGTTGATGCGGCGACAAATCTGGTTGATGTTCGAGGCGACTCTGCTGACAGCGGCAGCCAACTTTTTCTGCTCGGTGTAGTCTACCTTGATGATGTATCCGTCGATCAACATCTTCCGGGCGTAAGCGCCGAAGTTGTGCGTCCCCAACTGGCGCATTTTGTGCTGGATGAGATTCAGCTCCTGCTCATTCAGGCAGATTTCCTTGCGGATGGGTCGTGTGCGGTCTGACATATTGAAACACTCCTTTCACAATACAACGGACATTTTTAATTCAAAACGCAGGTATCGAAATGAAAAATTTTCAAAAAATATGCGCTCCTGCTTTTGCAAAAGCGGGAGCGCGGTGTATCTGCGGATATGAGATTTGAGAGAGTAGCAAGCACATCCGGTGTCCGTACACACCGGAAAAATAAGCGTTTCAGCCTTGCAGCCGATACGCCCATTTTGATTTTTGGGGAAGCCCCAAACCCTTGATTTTTGAGTTGAAAATACTTCCTGAACTTTTCAGAAAGCCCTTGCTTTTATTCGCTTTGACGATTATAATTATACTGTGATTTTATAAGCAGACGCAGGGATGAACTGCAACAGGAGTACTGCCCATGAAGTATTTATCTATCACGCAAACCGCCGAACGCTGGGGCATCTCCACCCGCCGTATTCAGATTTTGTGCGGCGAGGGGCGCGTTCCCGGTGCGATCCGCATTGGCACGGTCTGGGGGATTCCAGAGGACGCAGAGAAACCAGTGGACGCGAGAATCAAGAGCGGCAAGTATATCAAGAAGCCCGTCGAAAATGAAAAATGAGTCGCAGATATTATCAGCGACTCTAACTCGAAATAATGGGGTCTATTCCACCTCGCGGGTGCGAATGGGCGCATTGACCCCTTGGTTACGACTCTACCCAAATCGTCGATTCGACAAACAACGACAAAACTCTTTTGTTTGTTTCTTCTGGAAAAAGGAGAGGTGTTATGGCATATAAATCGATAAGTGTCGAAATCACGCAAGAGCATTTTGAACGCAGTATAAAGGGATCCCCCCGTGAAGCCATCAAAGAACTGATTTGGAATGCCTGCGACGCAGACGCTCAGAGCATTGAAGTAACTTTTGGATATGCCGGTCTTCCCGGCGCAGAAACCGTGTCTGACATCTATGTAAAAGATGACGGTCACGGCATTCCGGTTGACTGCATCGAGGAATATTTCGGCAAATATGGACTCTCTCGGAAAAGTGTTGCCGAAAAAAGCCCAGCAGGACGAATTTATCACGGCAAACTCGGACAGGGTCGCTATAAAGCGATGGCTGCCGGAAACTTTGTCGATTGGCTTTCTGTGTTCAAAGATGAAGATGGCAACCTCTATTCAAGCGAAGTCCACATTAACGCAGGTTCTCGCATGGATATCCACTATAGCGAAACTGCTGGAAAAACAGATGCAAAGCATACTGGAACTATCGTTCATATTCACGGGATTGCCGATGATAAGATCGGCGCAATTTCCAAAATAGCTGATCCAATGGAATTTATGCCGGATCTTTTGACAACATTCGCTCCGTATCTGCTGGCATATACGGATATCACCATCAAATACGACGGTGCAACGATAGACCCTGTACGCCAAATCAAGAAGCAAGACGAAAAAGAACTCGTTTTTGTAGAAGAAGGAAAAGTCCCAGTAAAAGCAAGGGTCAGCGCGATTACTTGGAAGCAGGCACAATTCAACAAACTATTTATCTGTGGTAATTCCGGGGTTGTATATGCAGAGCTAGATTACGGTCCACTGCAGAAATCTTCTACTTCTATCTACCTCATGGGAGACCTCTTTGAGCAGATGCATCGTGAAAACCTGCTGGCAATGGGTAGGGCAAACCCTGCGTATGCCTATTTTGAGGATGAGGCAAAAAAATTTGCGAAAGAACTCATAGGGGAGCAGGAGGCAGATAATGCTGCAACAGAGGTAACACGCATCAAGGAAGAAGGCGTTTATCCTTATGAGGGTGAGCCAGAAGACGAAATAAGAAAAGCCGAACGGGATGTTTTCGATGTGCTTGCAGTCCAGGTGAACCGCGCCGTTCCTCAACTGAAAACATCTCCCAGGCAAACCAAAAAGCTGACCTATCGCCTGATGCGCGAGGCAATCAATACAAACCCAGCCAGCATCAAAACGATTTTAACAGAAGTATTTAATCTGACACAGCAACAGCAGGATGATCTGGCCGAGCTACTTACACATACGCATCTGCCGGAAATTATCGATACGGCCAAAACAGTAAGTGACAGGCTTGTATTTCTGCAGGTGCTCGAACAGATGGTGTATAACAATTCGATAGGTGCACCAATCAAAGAACGAACCCAGTTCCATAAGGTGCTGCTGAAAGAATTGTGGATTTTCGGAGAAAAATACACACTTGGAACTTCAGATCAATCGCTCAGAAATCTACTGAAGGCGCACATTAAGTGCCTTGGTCGCGATGAATTGCTCCCCGAAATCCCGCCTGAAGCCATAGATGATCTGACTCGTATACCAGACATTTGTTTGTTTCAGCAGATTTGTCCCAGCTACGAGAACTTTGAACATCTGGTCATTGAACTCAAAAGGCCGACGTTAACCCTAACCCTAAAGGAACTTGATCAGATTCGAGACTATGCCCTGACAGTGGCAGATAATCCAATGTTTGATAAAACCCGCACTAAATGGCATTTTATATTGCTTGGTCAGGACCTTGATCAGCGGGTACGAAGTGCCCTCGAAAATCAAGTTATTGGTGACGGTAATTACTACAATGCCGGAAACATTTCTATTTCTGTATTTGAATGGTCGAAGATTATTCAGGACAACAAGCTCAAATATGAATATCTCCGCAAGAAACTAAATCACCAGCTGAGTGATGATCCAAATTTTGCTGTGGACTATCTGCGCGCCAAGCATGCAGAACTATTCCCAACCAAGGAAAAGGAGGACAAATAAATGGCTCGTCCAAAGAAACAACTGGCAGATGCTGAAGCTGCAAAAATGCGCGACGTGGAAGCCTATACCCACGATGATAAAAAGCGTACAAACAATCCTCCTGTTGGAATGGCACAGCATGATAAGGCAGAGGAAAAGGTGAAGACCTATCAGTTTGATCCACATCTGGATCCGACCCTGCAATGGACAGGTAAAGTTGAGGGGATGAGTTTTGATGTCCCGACTTCCTCTATCCATATCCACGAGTCTATTAAACCACACAGTATTATTGCGCGGGTCATGAAGGAATATTCCAACGCACTAGAAGGCCAAGTAGAAGGCCAGCAGTCTATGTTTGAGGCTGAGACTCCCGCTGAGCGTATGCGTCGCCGCAGAGAAAGTATTGAGTTCTACCAGCATGGTGTCAACTGGACAAACCGAATGATCGCCGGTGACAGTCTGGTCGTTATGAACTCCCTTCTGGAGAAGGAAGGTATGGCTGGACAGGTGCAGATGGTCTACATTGACCCTCCTTATGGTATCAAATACGGTTCTAATTTCCAGCCATTTGTGGGGGACACCTCTCTGAAAAGCGGAGATAAAGATGAAGATTTAACGCAAGAACCAGAAATGGTCAAAGCATTCCGTGACACTTGGGAGTTGGGCATTCACTCATATCTTTCTTATCTACAAAGAAGATTGCTATTGGCAAAAAGTTTACTTTCTGATTCGGGTAGTATCTTCGTGCAAATAAGTGACGAAAATCTTCATCTGGTCAGGAACTTATGTGACGAAGTATTTGGAAGCAAAAATTTCGTTTCCCAAATTTCAATAAAGAAAGGCTCTGTCATGTTTGCAAAAAAATTGTTGAACAGTGCAACTTTCTACATCGTTTGGTATGCGAAAGATAAAGAGAAGATTAAGTTTCATCCGTTATTTACCGCTAAGTATTATCAAGATTTTGCCGAGACATGCGGGTCGCATCTGTGGGCAGAAGACACTTTAACCGGGGAAAGTATTCGTGTGGAGCCCTCAAATCGGAACATTATTGATTCTTATTTAGCTGCCCATCCTTCTTATAAACTGTTCGGAACATGGAGTCTCAATGCCCAAGGAAACGAAAAGCAGCAAGGCTATAAATATGAAGGGAAAACCTACTTTCCGCCGAAAGGGACTCAATGGAAAACATCTTATCCAGACGGGCTGGATGACTTAAAAGCAAAGAACCGGCTGCAAATTGAAGGCGATTCTTTGCGCGTCCGATTGTACTACGAAGATTATCCAATTTCACGAATGAACAACTTATGGACTGGAATAGGTGCGGTAAGCAATAAAATATATGTTGTTCAAACTGCAACGGAATTGCCAAAACGCTGTATGCTTATGACTACTGATCCAGGAGATTTGGTTTTGGATATCACTTGCGGAAGTGGTACAACTGCCGCTGTAGCAGAGCAGTGGGGCCGACGTTGGATTACTTGTGACACTTCAAGAGTATCCATTGCATTAGCCAAGCAGCGGTTAATGACCTCAACTTTTGATTACTACAAGTTAGCGCACGAAGATCAAGGCGTTTCCAGTGGATTTATATATAAGACCGCCCCGCACATTACCATTGGCTCTATTGTAAACAATGATCCCCCTGCTGAAGAAACATTGTATGATCAACCAGAAATTGATAAGTCCAAAGTCCGTATTACTGGCCCCTTTACTGTAGAAGCCCTCCCAGCTCCTGCCGTAAAGCCTTTGGACGATGTTGGAGATACTGAAGAAGATCTTAGCGCCAGACAGACCGACTGGCGGGATCAGCTGCTGGCTACCGGCATCATGGGCCGTGGAGGCGATAGATTGGAGTTCAGCCGGGTAGAAGCGCTTTCCGGCACAAAATTCCTGCAGGCGGAGGCAGAAACTAAAGAAGAGACGCCCCGCCGTGCTGTAATCTGCTTTGCCGGTGAAACCAAGCCTCTGGACTCCCGTATGGTAGCCATGGCAATGGATGAAGTAGAGCGCTTGCGTCCGGCACCTAAGCTTGTTATTTTTGCTGCTTTCCAATTTGATCCTGAAGCAGCAAAAGATATTGACGAGTACATCTATCCTGGCGTGACGGTTCTCAAAGCGCAGATGAATACGGATCTGATGACAGAAGACCTGAAAAAGAAGCGCTCCTCTGATCAATCCTTCTGGCTGGTGGGCCAGCCGGATGTGGAGTTGATTCGCGATGGCCGCAGCAAGCGCAAATTCAAGGTTAAGGTTAACGGCTTTGACTACTACGATGTGAAGAAGGGCACGGTAGAGTCCGGAAGTACCTCCCGAATCGCCATGTGGATGTTGGACACCGACTATGACGGCATGTGCATTGAGCCGAAGCAGGTGTTCTTCCCCATGGGCGGCAAGAAAGACGGCTGGAACAAGCTGGCCAAGACGCTGAGAGCAGAAATCGATCCGGACCTGATCGAAAAGTATGCCGGAAATGAGTCTTTGTGGTTTATGGCAGAACCGAATACCCGTATTGCAGTAAAAATCATTGACGATCGCGGCATTGAAAGCCTGAAGGTGATAAGGATAGGTGATGAGTAATGGCAGGCATTGATCAGTTGATCATTAACTCTGCTTACCGTGAGCCGACCCATCACTGGAAATATGATCTAAACGGACAGACCTTTGTGCGCGAGGAGGGCCGCCGTCCAGCCGGATATTTTATTGCTGGTCAGGGATCCAATCAGTACAATGATATCGGGCAATTTATTGAGCTTCCGCTTGTCAACCGAATCCGCCCTCGTGTAAAAGCATGGCGCGAAGCGGGATATCCCGGCGTAACCGGCGTAACGAGAAAGCTGCTGGATCATTGGAACGATAAAGATGCACGGCAGTATCCGTTTTTCTACTGCCAAATGGATGCCATAGAGACACTGATCTGGCTAACGGAAGCTCCTGATGCGGAGAAGGTCGGCATTGATATCCCTTCTGATGGCGGAGCATTCCGGCGCCTATGTACCAAGCTTTGTACCGGCGGCGGAAAAACGACCGTCATGGCCATGCTGATCGCATGGATGATCTGTAATAAAGTTACATACCCACAGGATAAGCGCTTTACAAAGTATGTGTTCATTGTTGCGCCTGGATTGACAGTCAAGAGCCGCTTGCAGGTTTTGCAAACAGGTGGCGATAATAATTACTATATCCAGTTCAACATCGTTCCTATCGGTCTGATGGACAAGCTGCATCAAGGTAAAGTCATGATCACCAACTGGCAATCGCTGGCGTGGGATAGTGCGGAAACTATCGCAAAGCGACGCAGCGTCGATAAGCGCGGGGCCAAGAGTGATGAAGCGTATACACGCGAGGTTTTGGGGGAGATGGCCAATGCCTCCAATATTTTGGTCATCAATGACGAAGCCCACCACGCATGGCGCAAGAACCCGGAAAACAAGGTGAAACTTACCAAGGAGCAAAAAGAAGCAGAACAGCAAGCCACTATCTGGATCAGCGGTCTGGATCGCATTCACAAGACCAGGGGGATTCTCTCTTGCTATGACTTTTCGGCTACGCCCTTTGCTCCTTCAGGGAAGAAGAACGATGAAGAAGCCCTGTTCGGATGGATCGTCAGCGACTTTGGACTGAATGATGGCATTGAGTCTGGCTTGGTGAAAACACCGCGTGTTGTTGTGCGAGACGATGGAACACCGGATGCGGAAAGCTTTCGGTCAAAGTTATATCACATCTATGCAGATGAAACCGTTAAGGATGATATCAATCGAGCTGCCGATCCGGAAGAACCCTTACCTGATTTGCTTACGCAGGCGTATTACCTTCTGGGAAAGGATTGGCAGGCCCTGTATTATGCATGGAAAGATGCTGGTGCAGATGTCCCTCCGGTGATGATTACTGTAGCAAACAGGACGGAAACTGCTGCACGTATCAAATATGCATTCGACCATGGGCGTATTCCCGTTCCCGAACTCTGCGATCCGAATTTAACAATCCATATTGACTCCAAGACAATGGATGCGGCTACAAACGTGGTTGCGCCAACTGTTGACGAAGATAGTGAAGCAAAAATCAGCAAAGCAGATGCAGCAGCAATTCTTCGTGAGACTGTTGACACAGTTGGCCAAAAAGGCAAACGAGGCGAGCAAATTCGAAATGTGATTTCTGTAGGCATGCTATCGGAAGGATGGGATGCAAAAACAGTAACACATATTTTGGGATTGCGGGCGTTTTCCAGCCAGCTTCTCTGCGAACAGGTTGTTGGTCGTGGCCTTCGCCGGACCAGCTATGATCTGTCTGAAGGCAGTGACATGTTTACGCCGGAATATGTCAATATCTTCGGAATCCCCTTCACCTTTTTGCCTCATGAATCGGATGAACAAGGAACGCCTCCAACGACTCCGCCCAAAACTCAGGTTGAGGCATTAAAAGAGCGCTCTGAATATGAGATTCGCTGGCCCAATATCATCCGATTGGATCGTGTGTTCAAACCACAGTTAACAGTAGATTTGGACAAAATTGATACGCTGGAACTGAATGCAGCAGATACCCGATTGAGAGCTGACCTTGCTCCGATCATTGACGGCAAAACGGATCTGACGAAGTGTACCGAAATTGATCTACAGAAACTGGATGCGGAACTGCGTATGCAGCGCATTGTTTTTGAAGCATCTGGACAGGTCTACGATCTGATGAAAACATCGTGGCAAAATGAGGCAACGAAGTTTGCTCTGTTGGGACAGGTCATTCGACTTGTGGAGGAATATCTAAAATCTGGTGCCATTGTAATCAATCCGCCGCTCTTTAATACAGATCCCGTGCGTCAGCGAATTATCTACATGATGAATATGAACAAGATTGTTCAGCACCTGTGGAGTTTCATCAAACTGGAGCAGACGGAAAAAATCGCGCCTATTTTTGACCCCAACAAAAAAATCCGATCCACAGCGGATATGCCTACTTGGTTTACAAGCAAACCGTGCTGCATTACCAAAACATCACAAATTAGCCATTGCGTATTCGACAGCGCATGGGAAGCTACAGAGAGTTATGTGATTGAAAAGAATCCCCATGTTACTGCATGGGCAAAGAACGATCACCTCGGTTTCGAAATTCTATATATCTTTGATGGTGTTGTCCGAAAATACCTCCCAGATTTCTTGATTCGATTGGATAACGGAAAGACCCTGATTCTTGAAACAAAAGGACAAGAAACTCGCCGCGATAAAGAAAAGAGGAAAGCTCTGTCCGAATGGGTTGCCGCGGTAAACAGCTTGGGTGAGTATGGCGAGTGGTGTAATGATGTATCTTACAACATCGCAGATGTGGAGGGTATCATTGCCAAATACATCTGAGTAAAGACTAATCAAACGTAAAAACAACAGGCGTGACCAACGTTGGTCATGCCTGTTGTCGTTCGTTTTCACTTGTGTAGCAAATTAACGGCAAGAAAATCAAATAATGCTACCCTAGTGTATGTTGACTCTTTACGAGTGTCAAAGAAAACTAAGGCGTAAGGGCGAACTCGGCAATGAGTTTCCAGAAAAAGTAACACACTCGAAAAATATTCTCGGACTTGCTAAGAGACGCTGCTATAAAAGCCCTTATGGCGCTTACTCAAGTTCCAGAATTAGAGAGGTTTTGTTCAGTTCCATTCCTCAGCTAAGAGGAAATCGCGGATATTCCGGTGCTTGATTCCATTTCGGCTCATGTCGAACTCATCAAGGGAAACAACGTACTTGGGGAAGTTGTCTCGAATGTTATCATACGCGCCAAACTCACGGTTAACCGTTTCTTCCGACGCCAGCAGGTAAGTGACCTGAACATACAGCTTTTCGCCGCGCTTGTTACATACAAAATCAATTTCCTTATCGCCCATTCTGCCGACAGTCACTTCATAACCCCGGCGCAGCAGCTCAAGATAGACGATATTCTCCAAAATGAGATTGATGTCCCGCATGTTGCCGCCAAAGACCGCCTCGCGGATGCCATGATCGGCAATATAATACTTCTCATTGGAGGCAAGGATCTGTTTGCCCTGCAAGTCCTCCCGTTTCACCTGATAGAAAAGGTACGCCTCGCAGCAGTATTTGATATAGTTCAGGATCGTTTCCGGGGCAACGGTGCGCTGCTCGTTTTTCAGGAACTTTGCAAGAGAGGTCGCCGAGAAGGTCGTTCCCACATTGGCGATCACATAGGCAATAATCCGTTCCAGCAAATCTACATCCCGGATTTTATTCCGCTTCACGATGTCCTTGAGCTGGACAGAGTTGAACAGATCGTGAAGATATTGCTTGGACGGCGCATCCGCATAGCGGAGGTTTGCGAGGTAGGGCATCCCTCCGGCAAGCAGATACTTCTGGAAACACTGCTGAATGGGCGCATCGGGAGCAATCGAACGGTAAAGCTCCATGAACTCTCCGAATGAGAACGGATAGATCACAAACTCCACATAGCGTCCACCCAAATAGGTCACAAGCTCACCGGACAGCAGCTTTGCATTGGAGCCGGTGATGTAGATGTCACAGTCCAATGAGACGCGGAAAGAGTTGATGCACTTCTCCCAGTCCTTGACCTCCTGGATCTCATCGAAAAAGAGATAGACCTTGCCTTCTATTTCTGCGGCTCTTGCGGTGATCTCATCATGCAAAGCCTGCGCGGTTTGTAGGTGGGAATAGCTCATATCTTCAAAGTTGATGGAGATAAACTGCGCCCGGCTGACGCCGGACTCCGCAAGCTCCTGCTGGATCAACTCCAACATGACCGACTTTCCGCAGCGGCGGATACCGGTCATGACCTTGACCAGTTCCGTTCCGATGAACGGACGGATACGGCTCATATACAGTTCACGTTTGATCATAAAACTTCACCCTCCCTCCGTGACTGACCACAGTATATCACACTTACAATTGAAACTCAATGGTGAAATTGCAAAACATAAGTTATAACTTATAAAATACAAAATTCGACAAATGGTTTCAGATAAGGCTTTGCTATTCAAGCAAAACCCTGCAAAGGTAGGATTCCACCCTTTATTGGCACACGAAATGCCGTTATCACAAGGCGGAGTGGCAAGATAGGCAGGAAAGCCAAGCGACGTACTGGCGATATTTTTCTCCATATTCGCCCCGAAATGCAGCAGAAAACGAAACAACCATCGGCATATCCGTTGGGCGGTCATGCCGATGGTTGTGTGTTTCATCAGAGCTATCACTCGATTTTTTTGGGGGGCAGTAGTAGTGTGTCATTTTCGCGCCTGCAATCCGATTTTCCATACACCATTTTTACACCATTTCGGCGTGGAGTAGCATGGAATTGCATGAAGTTATATAGTGGCTGTTTGTGCGGAAAACACGCTGAAATCAAGAATTATCGGCATTTATGGAGCAATATTGAGATATAGAATCAGGTGAATCGCCCTCGATACCTAATTTCATTTGTACTCATTCTCCTTCGATTTTCCTTGATTTTC
>ERZ894244.1277-NODE-1277-length-13403-cov-26.549970_pt1 | contig 13403 bp, 13 predicted proteins | sample MGYA00380299_ERZ894244 | MGnify/ENA primary metagenome ERZ894244 (study PRJEB32331, sample SAMN06328444) | human gut metagenome | biome: human gut microbiome; feature: stool | host: Homo sapiens | collected 2014-06-26 ... | reverse complement strand
CTTTTTTCAGGTTCCGTAATTCACGAAGAAAAGTTTGCCTCTCGTGCGTCGCTTTCGCTGACAAACGCGCAAAGGTATCGATATGCAAAACACGCATATCTGATACCTGCGTGTTTGTACGCACTCGCTTCAAATCTTTTCTTCGTGAATTACTGGAATACTGAAAGAACTAGCTGCGAACATTTGGTGCAAACCAATATCCTCTTCCCCCTTTATTTTTGCCACTGATAATTGTGCACTAACTTTTGGTAGATTTTCGTTTAACTCGTTCATAACAACTCTTTTTGCTTTATATAAAGGGTATGGTTGCATTTTGGCGCTTCGTCAACTAATTCAATAGCTCTTTCCATTTGAGATGGTCAAGAAAACAAAAGCAAAGCCCCCGCAGACAAGCAATGCTTATCGACGAGGGCTTTGTTTTATTTATTAGGCACTACGCGCCTAGCTTGCATTCACTATTTCTGGGCGATAGCTGCCTGTGCTGCTGTTCATTGTCCGAGCAAAAGGCATCTTGCGCATCAAATTGGGCTATAATACCATCTAATACAACTCTATCAGTTTGAGAAACTGTATGATTATTTACTCTCCCTGATACTTTCATTATAGCATCATTAGGAGAAATATTCAACCTCCAAATAAAAAAATCTTTATGAACTTCAATTTGATCAACAAAAATATCAATTATATCATCTGGTAAATTTGCTGTATCGAATTCAAACTCTCTCTCCAATCCAGCTTTCAGTAACTGAATCTTCTTTTCATACAAATCTTCATCAATATCTTCCTGCTCATCATACTGTGCAAGTTTTTCTTGCAATTTCTTTTGTTCTTTAAGAAGTGCTTCTCTTTTTTCATCATACCGCTCCTTTTCAATCTCTCCATTCATTCTCATATTCAAAAGATTATCATAACGGTTATTCCAAGCCTCCATTTTCTTCTGCAGTTCTTGATACTCAGCATAATTTGGATTTTCAAAATCTTCTTTACAACATGAATCAATCATGTCATTACAGATTTTAATTATTTCTTTTTTATTTGACCAAAACTTTTTAAATATAACATCAGCCATTGCCTCCAATTTCCATCGAGGTACAATCTTCACATCACAACAGCCTTCTATGCTAAGTCCTTTATTTATTCGTGTTTTTATGCTACCAGCTTTAACCTGGCTGTAGCACTGATATGCCCATTGCTTAGGTTTACCTTTACCAGTATGCCAAGTAACTCTGTTAAAAGTACTTCCACACTGGCATTTCAATTTTCGGCACCAAACATCTGGCGAATGCTTCACTCCTCGTCTTCTTTCACCGTTTTCCCCAGTTTTAAGATGTACCGAATTGTAATCTTTTATTCTTTGAGCCTGCTCAAATTGCTCTTTTGAGATAATCGGTGTATGTGTTCCTTGCACGACCACCTGTTCTACATCTCCAAAATTATTAATCTTCTTCTGCTCAAGAAAATCAGGAACATATTGCTTTCTATACACAATAACACCACAATAAAATGGATTTTTTAATATTCTCGTGATATTGCTTGGATACCAATGTTTTAATCCTGTAGCCGTCAATCGATTCTCTGCCTCTAACTGATAACTAATCTTAGAAGTTCCATACCCCGACACATATAAATCAAAAATTCTCCTAACAGTCGCAGCTTGTTCTTCATTTATTACCAAATCTTTCCCGATTCGATCATATCCTAATATATTTCCATTTCCATACAAAACACCGTTTTCAAAAGATACCTTTTGGCCTGCTTTTACGCGTTGTGAAATCTTTTTACTTTCATTTTGTGCCATTGTCGCCATAATTGTAAGACGAAATTCTCCATCTTCATCTTTGATAGTCCATATGTTATCTTCTGTAAAATAAACTTCAACACCTTGTCGCTTAAGTATCCTTGTTTGTTGAAGTGTATCTACTGTATTTCTTGCAAACCTTGATACCTCTCTGGTTATAATCAAATCAAACTTACCAGCCTCAGCATCTTTCATCATCTGAATAAAACTTCGTCTCTTTTTTACAGATGTCCCCGTAACTCCTTCATCTATATATCTATCATATAGTTCCCACTCTGGATGTTTCGACAAAATATCGTCATAATACTGAATTTGGTTCTCTAATGCAGAAATCTGTGCTTCATGTTCTGTAGAAACCCTTGCATATATCGCCACAATACGTTTTCCAGCCACAATTTTTCTCCTTTCGTAATTTTTACTCTTTTACTTATCATTATATTAACATATTATATTATGGAATTCAAGTATTTTATTTTTATATTTCTTAACTATATCTTCGTATGCCCTTTGAGAAATTTTTCCTTCTTTGGTATATTTTTTCATAATTACCAATGCCAAAGTATGATTTATTTGTTCTGTTGTGTATTCTATCAATTCCTTATTTTCGTTGAATACCTCCATATTATGCTCCTCTCTTCTTAATACTTTTTGTCTTGATGCACCCAAAGAGCCTTCTCTTCCAGATGCACCAAGAGAAATGGAGGAAGATTAAGTCTTCCAAAAAGTACTATCAGCATCTCTGCCAATAACAGCATACCCTCTGGATACGCTCTCATTGACAGGGTTGCACTTTTCTCCAGTTGAAATCATCGGTCACTGTGGTTAGCAGTGCACTCGGGACTTGCACCCTCTATCATTGGACCCATATGGGGAGTATCATTATCATAAAGCAGTCGCAACCCGGAACCACCACAGTTCCTATTTTGCATGGATGTTCTCGCTCACGGTATAAACCGGTCATGGCGTATCTGCGTTTCGGCGCAATGCGTAGCTGCTTTGGACGTCCGACGAAATCATCATATTCAGTTAATGTGTCCTTATTGTAGACACACTCTTAGTATAAAAAGGGACTTTTTGTTTGACTAGACTATTTATTCCGCAGCATTTACCACGGTTTATCGCAAGAAAACATGGAAACTTCCGAAAACACAAACAAGGCGGCCTGTAAGCCACCTTGACATTTTTCTAAATATTTTTTACTTTTTCTCTAATATTGTCTGGCAGATCCGATATTGAATCTTCTGATTTATATGTTACTGTAGAATAACTTTTTTCGTTCGTCTGCTTTGAAAAAATGTATTTTACCTCATATAGTTCTTCAAATCTGCTAGTACTGATATCCTCTACTCGGAATGAATAAGGGACCAGACAATCATCAATCAAATTTCCTGTCTTGTCCCGATTCGGTCCGCATAAAAGAACAAATTGAAAATTAGTTACTCCTATTTTATATATAGCTGTTATCGTCACTATTTCTGTCGCAATCATTACATTGGTGCATGTAACCTTATACAAATTCTCCAAATGATTGATTTTCCTTTCCGCCAGATCATACGGATGCATCTTATCAAACATCACTTCACTTGGTCTTAACCCTTTTTTCTTCTTTGCATGAAGGAAAAAACCTTTTGCTTTTAAATTAGTCTTCACTCCGGTTAAATGTAAGAATGAAGAACTCTTAAAGACGATTTCAACATATCTGTCCTCATATACATAAAGAAAAGTTCTTCCTGCTAAATGTTTTTGATAATTAATTGCTGCACTATGTATTTTCTTTAGCAATTTTGATTTTCCCATCTTTATTCTCTCTTTCTTTCCTTCTCTATGCCATAAAAAAAGGGAAGCTCTCGCTTCCCTTAGAATTACCACTGGCAGTTTGCTTAAGCTGTTACCCTCAAGCCAATCGCATATGACCTAATCCTCATATTGGATATGGCATTTTCCTCTAGGATACTGTGCCACGCAGTTTGCTATAACCAAAATTATAACATAGCCACAAATCTTTACATCCTTTGTGTGGATGTCCAGTGCTTTCTATCTATTATATTATGAAGAAATTTTGATTTTGTCAATCAAATTTCTTCATATACAATGTTTTATGTACTAAGTGAAACATACTTTTTAAATCTTCTTTTCTGCAATCATTCTTAAACTCTGCAAAAACTCAAACAATATTTCCTGATATTCCGCCGGAAGCAATCTTGATTCTTGGATCAGTTGAATCTCCTGTATTTTCTGCAGTACCAGAATCTGTTCATTCGTTTGAAACAATTCAAAAGGTTCAATGCTCATTCCATGACTTACCTTAACAATATTGCTCTCCCGAATATCATAATCTTCTTTTCTGAGTATGTCATACAACGTACTTTGCGACATTCCGCTCTTCTGCGAAAATCTGTACTTTGACATTTTTGTTGCTTCTAAATATTGAATTAGTTTTTCTCGGACTATGCTCTTATACATCTTTCAAGCATCCACATCCTTCCTGTGACCACAAGTAAAGTATACACTACCCTTTTATTGTATGGTAGACTATTTGTTCCGTGGTAAGTACCACGGTAATCCGTGATATTCTTTTTACAACCAATCACATAATACACTTTGAAATTTCCACTTTTTTGGAATTTTCGACTAATCCTGTTATTTTTATGCTTTTTGATATAGTTCTATAATGCATCTCGCCCGATAACACAAAAGTTCAATAATGGAAGGATCGGATGTCGTCTCAATTCTAATGTATTCTGTAAGGTTTATAATCCAGTTACAGATGGCGGTTTTCGTTGAAACAATCCTCATCCGAAAAATATTATCCTGCGCTTTCATTTTTGATGTAATTCGAAATTCCAGTTCCACCGCTTCCACCAGTGTTTCATCAACCAAAAGTGTAGCACTGACTGGCTCTTCATATGACATACGTGGATGCTCTTCCAAATACTTTGAGATTTCAAAAAACTCGTCAACACTTTCTACAGAATAAAAATCTCGCCCACGCTCAAAGTTCATTTCCACCTGCTCCATCCGGTCGATTCGATAATGCGACAGCGCATCCCTTCCATCTGTATTGCAGATCAAGTAATACCAGCCTCCGCTAATGATCAAAAAATACGGGGATACTTTAAACACTTTATCTGTCAGTCTCCCATTTTTTCGATACCGAAATGATACTTTTCTTGATCTTTTAATCGCTTTCCCGATTTCAACTAAGTAATTATAGATAGATGCATTTTTTGTTCTCTTTATCATTTCACGGTACTTCACAAATTCAAACCAGCTGCCAAAATATTTGCTGGCACATCGTTTCAACTTTTCAAGCAGCCTTTTAGCACAACTATTATCTATCCCCGGAGAAAATAAAATGCTATCATGTAGCATGCGGATTTCTGTATCGGTAAACAATCGGCCATTCAGATAATAGGTTTTTATGTAACCGCCCGATTGCTTTGGGTTTGCAACCGTTCTTTCACATATTTGCAGTTCCTTTTGTCCATCCGGTTTCCATTGTGTTTCTTGAAAAAACAAGTTCAGCTGGCGAATATTCGATGAAACCAGTTTTTGTAATCCCAATCTTGTCATTCTTCTTTCTGCTTCAAAATCCTCTTCCAATCGATTACAGATAAAATCCATAGTAACCATGTGTTCCTTATCTGCGTGCTTCCATAAGATTCTGAGTATCAATAACGGAATCATCTTCTTGCTAGTTGTTTTTCCCATGTGTTTTTTCTCCCTTCCCGCATTTAGCAAAAATACCGAATCCACCATTATTGCAAAAGAAAAGAGGAATCATGTTCCTGACACGTTCCTCTTGATTCTTTACTTGTTACTCATATTCATTTACTTTGCCGGATTCGGCGGTATGTACTCTGTCAATTCTCCTAAATCCACTTGCAGATACAGACACAATTTACATAGGAATTTCAAATCCCATCTACTCTGTTTGTCTTGGCAGTATCGGTTGAAATTTGTACGGGGGATATCTAACTCCTTGCAGACTTTTGTCTTGCTAATCCCCTTCTCTTTCAAAATTTCTTCAATTCGTAAATGAAGATGACCAAATTCAGTAACATACTCATTCGTACTTTGCATGCGAAACATCTCCTATAAAAGTATGATTTAATTTTATAGGATTAGTAGCATTTGCATAATTCACAAATAAGTTACTAGCAGATGTGTGAGTAACTTATTATGCAAAGGATGAAAAAGCTCAATAATACTCTATACTTTACATCTTGTATACTTACAACCACATATTTACAAATTATAACTCACAACAATTCTTTTAATTTTGTCATTTCTTCTTCTGACAAAGTTACACCCTTTCCCATTTTCTCATGTCCCGGTGCCCAGTCTCTGATATCATATTTAGGCTCTCCACCATTCCACGAAATCTTATTCAGTTCCTTTGTCCACCCCTTGACACTCTCTGAAAGAGTGCCAATATGCTCAACTATTTCATATTTAAAATCTGCCATAAGTCCTCCATTTAATTATTATTCACATATTTTTTTATCCAACGATGGATCATTCATTATATTTAATAAACTCTGGTAACTGTCAACATCATGATAAACAACCTTACTAGTAGACATTTCATTGAACAATTTTTTAGCACAAGAAATCTTCGCTTGTTCAATCGGTCTAAGATTAAGCGTTTCCATTGTTCCTTTTGTTTCGGCAACAAAGAAAATGTGCTTAACCGCTCCCTCATAAAAGGCAATTGCCCAGTCAGGAGAATAGTTGCCTACCGGAGTAGGAATTTTAAATGTTCTCGGAAGTTTTGCATATACACATACTTCTTCTGCTGCATCTAAATCTTCAGCAAATCTTCTCTCAATACTCTTTTCTGCCGAACCATCCGTAAATACATAATCCTGAATGGCTTTCTTTGCAAGGAATGCCTTATCAAAACTCTGCGTATTCTTTTCGGCTGTGAAGATTGTGCTATCGTATTCTCCTTCAATCGTATCATATGAAATATGTTCCACAATCATTGTTGCTTTCTGCTCATTGATAAGCCTGATAACCTTTGTAATAAATTCTTCCGGATTATTCTTGAACATATATAGCTTATCAGCTCTAATTCCTTGCAGGATTGCTGACACGGTTTTACGGGTAAGAGTCGTTCCCTCAGCCACCTTGCCGATGAGGTCATACTTAATCTGACTTGTTTCTGCATGTTTAAGTATTTGTGTCCTTGTCTTTTCTCCGGTAAAGGAATCTGCTCGCTCGACCTCATACTCATTCATTTCTGCTTTTTGGCGACCAATAGTTGTTGTATACTGAAGTTCAGAAACAAAAAGTTTTTCGTTAATATGAGCGATTGCTTTCTTAATCAGTTCGTTGCTATCAAACTCAACTGTATAAGCATACTTGTGGTTAATTTCTCGCCATAACGCCTGAAATTCTTTCTTAGCAAAATTATCATTAAGCGGATTATCCTTAACTTTTGTTTCATGACCATCCGTAAACATATCCTGAAGAATACTGTCATCATATACGGACTGAATAAGCATATGGATACCCTCTGCCATCGTTTTAAGCTCATCCGGCATTTCTGCAACAGTTCCACTCTTAATTTCCTGACGATATTTATCTGTCACTTTACGCTTCATATCTACATAGCCATTTTGAATAAGATAAAACTCAATGGCATTTGCAGTTTCGTCATCTATAAGTGTTGGAACATCATCCACTTTAATATACTTACCTTTGAAATATTCACTTGTTGCAACAGTCGGTCTGTCATAAAGTACAGTCTTAATATCAGACTGCAAATCCGTTACAAATGTCTTGTAACTTTCACTTGCAACAACTGTCAGCACGTTAATATCGTGTACTGTTTCTCCACAGTTTTCAACATCCATTCGATTACCATTCTGATTCACACACAAACGAAGTCCACGACCTACCTCTTGACGTTTTGCTGTATTACTGTCGGAATGTTTTAGTGTACAAATCTGAAATACATTCGGGTTATCCCAGCCTTCACGCAATGCTGAATGGGAGAATATAAATCTTGTAGGCTCATCAAAAGAAAGCATTCTTTCCTTGTTCTTTAAAATCAGGTCATATGCCGAAATATCATCGGAAAACTCACTACCACGCTTCACTTTACTGTCGATAGCGTGTCCTTTTTTATCAATACTGAAATAGCCTTTATGTACTTCGCTTACATCACTACAAGTTGATTTTAAGTATCTCTGGTACGGAGTATCAAGCAATGTTACATATTCATTAAGCACGTTAATGTACTCCTGCTCAAACATCTTGCCGTATTCGCCAAGAACTTCATCTCCGTTTTCATCGTACTGGCGATACTTTGCAACTTCATCAATGAAGAACAACGACAGACACTTAATTCCCTTGTCAAAGAGTTTTTCTTCTTTCTCAAAATGCGAAAGAATTGTTTCCCTTATCTGAATACGACGCATATCTTTTTCGGATATATCGCCCACAATATCTCCTGTACTTATAACTTCTCCATTTGTAAAAGTTACTGTTCCACGAAGCGGGTCAATCTCTGAAATTGTATATCCCTTATACTGTTCCATCTCCTGTGAAACATAATATAAATCATCGCTCACGCCAAGAATACGAGGCTCACGGTTAATGGATTTATTGTACCCAATTTCAAGTTCAATTTTTGCCATAGGTGGCTTTTTGCTTGAAAGCACAATCTGTTCAAGGTACAAATAACTGTCCGTACCTCTGAAATTCTTAACCTCAAATCCTTTCACTTCAATCTTCTTGACCAATTTCTTATTAAATGCGTCCAAAGCATCAAGAACATAAACAAGATTATGATGCTTTGCATGGGTAGCAGAATAATTAAGGCTAAAAAGCGGATTAAAGTTTTTCAATGCTTTTTGTGTTACTTCTCCGCCCATCTTCTGCGGTTCATCAAGAATAATAATCGGTCTATTCGCTTTGATTACATCAATTGGACGGCGAGAGCCAAATTCGTCACGCTTTGAGTAAATAATACGTGCTTCTTTACTGCGTCCATCCTCTTTCAGAGAGGAAGCGAACGCCTGCGTATTGATAATCATTACATTGATACCGGAACTGCTTGAGAAATTATCAAGCTGATTCAGGTTTGAACTGTTATAAATGAAGAAACGAGCCTTTTTACCATAATGCACCATAAAATGGTCGGCTGTAATCTCAAAAGATTTTTTTACACCCTCACGAATAGCAATACTCGGAACAACCACAATAAACTTGCTCCATCCATACTTTTTATTCAATTCAAACATCGTCTTGATATATACATATGTTTTACCGGTACCTGTTTCCATTTCAATATCAAGGCTGCATCTACCCAAATCCTTTACGAGAGAATTTGAGAGTTTAATATTATTCTGACGCTGCAATGCCTGAATGTTACTGAGAAGTTGCTCATCGGAAAGTTCCACCAGTTCATTCTTGTATCCGATATCGTTTGCCGGGTCATACAGTTGCATTTCTTCATCTGTAAATCCCAATGTCATCTGCATATCCTTGGACTTCATTTTACCGAGATCACGAATATAGCTGATTTTATCATAAAAGCCTTGTCCATTAAAAACCTTTACCACTGCGTCAATAGCGTCCGTTTGATATTGTTGTATCTTAAAATTAAATTTCAACTAACTCCACCTCCTTCTATAAAATTGCAATAAGGACAGTTGCAACAAGTGAAGCTAATGCAATACCAGCAGATACAAGAGTAATTATTAACATGATGGTATTGTATTTTTTTGCTTTTGCAGCTTCTTGCTTGCTATCTTCCAATTCTTTTTCTTTCAGCATGTATAAATCATTTAGCTTCGTATAATTATTATTAAGTCCTTCAATTACTTTTTGATTACCTTCAATAATGGGTTTTATCTCATTTGCAAGGACTTCATTAAAAGGAGTAATATTATTAAGCATTTCCTGATTTCGTTTATTCATTTCATCAATAAATGATGTGTCAATTTGGGGCATCAAATCAGTCATACTAAAATCATTAAAATTCATTACAGCACCTTCCTTACTGTATCAGGACTGTATGCAGCAAAAATCTGCTCAAAATTAGTTGCCACACTATCGTTTGCCATAGAACTGTCACGCATAACAAAATAATACGGTTTCTGTTTTGCAATCTCTGTAATCACATCTTCAGTTACATTGTCATCAAAGCAAGCAATCAAATAATTATCCTCAACATTGAATACTCGCTTTTCGGCAATAGTAGTTTCCTCGATTTTGCTCGACAGAAGCACACCTAAATCAAGCATAACTTGGAACAGTAAATCTTCTGATGTTCTATCCTCTTTGATGTTATCTTCGAGACTTGTAAACAATGATGGCTCATACTCTGCCGGATTATAATATACATTTTTCATATTAGAGGTATCGCATTTCAGCACTCGAAAACCACCGTCGAATTTTGCTTCTGGATTTTCCTCTGCAATTTTCTTTGCCGCTCTGCGGATGCGTTCTTTCCCTATTTCGCAAATATTTTTATATCCTGCTTTATATGCCTCGCTCTTTTCGTCTGTTTCTTCAGCTAACTGAACCATAATGAACTTACGATGTCCGCCATCCTCAGCATCAAGTTTCATAACTGCATGGGCAGTCGTACTAGAGCCAGCAAAAAAATCTAATATGTACTCTCCTTCCAAATCAATGCGTGCTATAAGATAACTAATCAGTTCTATCGGCTTTGAATAATTGAAATATCTTCCCAATTCCATATTTTCAAGCAGTTTTGCTGCCTGCGTACTTGAATAATTTTCAATTATTCCCATAGGTCTTTGAGTTCTATCTATATAATTTCCTTCATTATCACAATTCATATACTGCTTTGTATATACAGTCCATATTCCTTTTGAATCTTTTTTTATTTCAACAAATCCCTGTTCCTTATTTTTTCTAAATTTTTCTTTTGACCATCTCCAGCAAGCCCTTTTCCCATTATTATTATCAGATGGCATAACAAATGTTCCATCAGGTGTTTCTATCGGATAGTCAAGAGACTTTGAATATTGAATAGAACCCATTCCCAGTTTTTGCAGATAATATTTTCCTCTATCTTTTTCATATTCATCAGCCCCCTTATAACGTTCTGCATTACTTATTGCTACTCCCCTAATTTCTACCAAATCAACATTTTTTGCATAACAAATAACATGTTCATGCTTAATTCGGAAAAGCTTACTATCAGAACTTCCCCCACCTTCTTTATTAGCCCATATTAAATCAGCAATGCAATTCACTGTGCCAAACACATCATCACAAATCTTTTTCAAATTTGCCGCTTCTATATCGCTAATACTGATAAAAATAACTCCATTATCTTTCAACAAATCCTTTGCAATTTTTAACCTTGTATAAATCATATTCAACCAATCCGTATGAAAGCGACCATTGTTTTCAGTGTTTTGTACCATTCGGTTACCGTCATCGTCGAACTGTCCGCTGTTTTCAAGATATTCTCCTGTACTCTGTGAAAAATCATCGTCATAAACGAAGTCGTGACCAGTATTATACGGTGGGTCAATATAAATCATCTTAATTTTTCCAAGATAAGTTTCCTGCAAAAGTTTTAATACTTCAAGATTATCCCCTTCAATATAAAGGTTTTCTGTATTATCAAAATCCACACTACCACTACTACAATATGGTTTTCCCTCACTGTCTGCTCCGGTTGGAGTTGTTTCATCATCGCGAACAGGACGCAAGGTCTTATTTATCGGTGCATTGGCAAGAAGAACCGACTTCTTTTTGTCAGGCCAAGTAAACTGATAGCGTTCCTCGTTTCCCTCAACAACTTCACAAGAAATCTCCTGCATCAGCACATCCTTGTCTATCGCTCGCTCCACAATCGCCTTGCCGTTTTCATCATATCCGGTAATGGTTTCAGTAACAGCATTAGGAAACATCGCCGCTAACTTCTTAAAATTTTCATGTGCCTTATTAACTGTCTGCATCTTGAGCTTGTCCATTAGGCTTGTCCTCCTTTAATTTCGTCAATGAACTTATCCAACAAATATGTCACTTTAGACTCATCGTTTTTTAAATCAAAAAGCTCCTCAATCTTGTTTTTAAGTTCTATCATACTTGCTTTACAATGTTCATCACCGTTCAACACTGCCCCCATTTTCTTTGTGTCCACTGCACATTCATGATACTTTGGATTTCCAAAAGAAAAGGAAGGCACATATATATTAGTGTAGTCCGACTGTGTCACCCACGCAGCACCCATTTCGTTTAGACACGCAGGACTTTCCAAATATTTATCCGACCACAGAATTATCATAAAAAGCGTACTATTAAAATGTGAACGCAAGTATTCGTAAATCGATTCATCTAATGGAATTTTATGAAGAGGATGAGAAGTGTAAACTAATTGTTTCTCTTTAACACCTAATCCTATTATAAAATTTCTAAGTGCATCTCCATATTTTTTATCATCGGATTTATGGCTAATAAAAATAACTGTATCTGCTTTTTTGGCATCAATAATTGCAGATGTAGTCAGAACACATTCATCCTTCTTCAAACCAGATAGAATTTCCTTGATTAACTGCATATTTTTCTGATGTGATTCAAGATTAAAAACATATTTATTCGATGAGATAGCACCAATGTTTTCATCATACCATTTGTCAATACCGGAAAGCGTATACATTATCGTATCGTAATTTACTTCTACAATTGCTTCTTTCAATTTTAACAAATAATTCATCAAATTGGAATCACTTGTATAATCGTGTATCGTCCCGTATATGCCATCATATTCAATAGAAAGTCTTTGAAAATTATTCATTATAGTGCCTCCTTTTATAGTACATATAACTGATTTGTTAATACTTTTATCCTCTGTACAAGCTCAAACTTCTTTTTAGGCTGTTTCTCCGCCCTTGCCTGCTTTTCAAGTCTTGCAATCTCTTTTTTAAGTTTTTGCTTTTTGTCATTTATCTCTATCTGCTCATCAAGCGTATTTCCTTTTTCTATATTAACTCCGCCGACAATAATGACGATATTCTCCCAGACAGTGTCCAGATTTAATCCTTTAAGTTCAACCTTATGTTCTTCTGTCGGTATCCACGCTGTCTGCATTACCTTTGTATGATAAATAGCAAGTCTACTTTCATTCTCATATTCAAGAACAAACAAAATATTCTGCGGTATCAACTTAGAAAGCGTTGCTATCGTTTTTTCGTCATATTCTTTCTTTTTGAGAGATACAAGCAAAACAAAAAAACTTTTCACATCTTCTCCGGCAGGAATATTAACCTTATTGGGAGCAATCTCATTTACTATCGTGATTCTTGAAATATCAGCATCAATTTTTTCTTTTGCTGCTGTATTCATTTGAAATTTTGTATAAATTGATTTTTTTGGAAGTTGCTTACTCATTTCCGTTAATTGTGGTAATCCCAGCATCTCATTCTCCTCTATTTAACAATTAAAAAGCTAATAAGTTCAAAGTCATTCAAACCTTTTATCTCATTACTCAAAAAGCTAGCCTGACTGCCCCCTAAGAAGTTGTCTATATCACTTTCGTCTTTCAATTCAATAATGGATGCAATGGCATCTCCAAGCAAATCCGAATATTTTCCCATTTTCCGACCATCAT
>ERZ894244.1264-NODE-1264-length-13499-cov-11.374591_pt1 | contig 13499 bp, 9 predicted proteins | sample MGYA00380299_ERZ894244 | MGnify/ENA primary metagenome ERZ894244 (study PRJEB32331, sample SAMN06328444) | human gut metagenome | biome: human gut microbiome; feature: stool | host: Homo sapiens | collected 2014-06-26 ... | reverse complement strand
TAGCCATGAAACTGCTTACAGATACCGATTATATACATGCATTGATTGCTGAAGGAGAGCATCAGCAACAGGATTTCAAATTTGAAATTTCCGACGCACGCAAAATAGCCAAAACATTATCGGCCTTTGCAAACACCGACGGAGGACGATTGCTTATCGGCGTGAAAGACAACGGAAAAATAGCAGGCGTACGCTCCGAAGAAGAGAAATATATGATTGAAGCTGCCGCACAACTTTACTGTATCCCCGAAGTGGAATATACCATGCAGACATATATAGTGGAAGGCCGGCAAGTATTAGTAGTTACCATTGAGGAAACACCCCACAAACCGGTATACGCCAAAGACGAAAACGGAAAGCCTCTCGCCTACCTCCGCATCAAAGATGAAAATATACTGGCAACTCCTATCCACCTCCGTGTATGGCAACAAAGCGACAGTCCACGGGGAGAACTGATCCGTTATACCGAACGGGAACAACTCTTGCTCGACCAACTGGAACAAGGTAACTTACTCTCACTCAACCGCTACTGCCGCCGAACGGGACTTTCCCGCCGGGCCGCCGAACATCTGTTGGCCAAATTTGTCCGTTATGATATTGTGGAACCTGTATTCGAAAATCATAAGTTTTACTTCCGAATTAAGAACGAATAGCCACAAAAAATACCGGATATTTGGACGGTTCCGCCAACAGTGTACAACTCGCCCAACAAAAAAGAGATAATGCCGGACATCGAAAAGGACTTGGAATGTTGGTGAAACCCAACTGTTTTTGTACCTTTGCACACAAATTGCCATGTGGGAGTCAGGGGACACACTTTCCACTCATTCAAATAGTAATTTGTAAATAATATAATCATTAATATAACAATGGGCTTATTTGGTTTATTCAAGAAAAAATCCGATGAAACGAAAGTCGGCAATGTAGAAGATTTCATTTCACTGACCCGGGTGTATTTCCAGTCAGTGATCGCCACAAACCTAGGTATCACCAATATCCGATTCTTGCCGGACGTAGCTAACTTCAAACGTTTGTTTAAAGTGCCTACTCAAAACGGTAAACTGGGATTGGCCGAAAAGTCTGCGTCACGCAAAATGCTGATGCAGGATTATGGACTGAATGAGAATTTCTTCAAGGAAATCGACGCTTCCGTGAAACGTAACTGCCGCACTCAAAATGATATTCAATCTTATTTGTTCATGTATCAGGGATTTTCTAATGATCTGATGATGTTGATGGGAAATCTGATGCAGTGGAAGTTCCGTATGCCGTCGATCTTTAAAAAGGCTCTGTATGGCATGACGCAGAAGACGGTGCATGATGTTTGCACCAAGACGGTATGGAAAGCGGATGATGTGCATAAGACGGCTGCGGCTATCCGCCAATACAAAGAGCGTCTGGGATACTCGGAGCAGTGGATGACGGATTATGTGTATAATATCGTTCTACTTGCCAAGAAGGAACCGAAACGGAAGGATGACGACACGGAAACGAAAAAATAAGTCGCGTTAAATGTTAGAAAAGCGTAAAGATTAATATGATAGAGAAAGCGGGGGTTTTGTACTTCCGCTTTTTTTGTTATCTTTATGTACTTTTTTCTTTTGTCTTGATACAAAAGAAAAAGTACCCAAAAGAAAAAATCAAGGCTGCGCCTGCCCGGCTACTCCGGTTTCATTCCCGTCTAAAGGGTAGAAACTCGCTTCGCTCAAACAGTCTGCCCTTCTTAACGCCGGTAATAAAACCTTCGCTTGACGCCGTGCAGACGAGGCCGGAGGAGGACCATGCGGTATGGTAGTATATTATAATAATTAAAAAATAGAGAGATTGCTTATGAAACAAAAGAAAATGCTTGCGCTTACTTTTTCACAGTTGAAACAAATCTATAATCAAGAAATTCCGGAAGTGGTGGAGATAGCTGATAAGAGCTCTTCTGTGGAAGAGTTCAAGGCTGGGATGCTGCGTTTTTTGGAAATTTGCAGGATAGAAAATGAGGCTGCGGAGGAGGCGAGGGAGCAAATTCGACTCTTACTCGATTATGATGGACAGAATGTCCATGAACTGTCTACTGGACAGGATATGTCAGTACAGACGATTCGGTTGCTTTATGAGTTTCTGACGGGAACGTTGGAAAATATGGAGATACCGACGGATTTGTTTATTGAAATTTTCCAGATGTTTAAACGGTTGAAGGGAGAGGTTGTGCCTTTACCATCGCCACAGCGTATCAAAAGTAGGAATGACCGGTGGGAAACGGGATTGGATGAAGAGGTACGTGAAGTGCGGGATGAGAATAAGGAGCGGATGTTGCACTTGTTGATTCAGAAGATTGAAAACAGGAAGTCGAAGCCTTCGGTGCGTTTTCACTTTGAGGAGGGAATGAGTTATGAAGAAAAATACAGGTTGGTCAATGAGTGGTGGAACGATTTCCGCTTTCATTTGGCAATGGCTGTGAAAAGTCCGGGCGAGTTGAATCGATTCCTGGGAAATTCACTTTCGTCAGAGACTATGTATTTGCTTTATCGTGCCCGGAAGAAGGGTATGCCGTTCTTTGCAACTCCTTATTATTTATCGTTGCTTAATGTAACGGGATATGGGTATAATGACGAGGCTATTCGGAGTTATATTCTGTATTCTCCACGTTTGGTGGAGACGTATGGAAATATTCGCGCGTGGGAGAAAGAGGATATTGTAGAAGCCGGGAAGCCTAATGCTGCGGGATGGCTTTTGCCGGACGGGCATAACATTCATCGGCGGTATCCGGAGGTGGCTATTCTCATTCCTGACACTATGGGACGGGCTTGCGGAGGACTTTGTGCTTCCTGTCAGCGTATGTATGATTTTCAGAGCGAGCGGTTGAATTTCGAATTTGAGTCTTTACGCCCGAAGGAATCATGGGATCGTAAGTTGCGTCGGTTAATGGCTTATTTTGAAGAGGATACGCAATTGCGGGATATTCTTATTACAGGAGGCGATGCGCTGATGAGTCAAAATAAAACGCTTCAGAATATTCTGGATGCGGTGTATCGGATGGCGGCACGCAAACAAAGGGCGAATCTTGAACGCAAGGATGGAGAGAAATATGCGGAATTGCAACGGGTACGGTTGGGGTCACGTCTGTTGGCTTATTTGCCGATGCGTATCAACGACGGGCTGGTTGATGTTCTGCGGGAATTCAAGGAGAAAGCATCGGCTATCGGTGTGAAACAGTTTATTATACAGACTCATTTCCAGACACCGCTGGAGGTTACTCCTGAAGCTAAAGAAGCGATCCGGAAGATTCTTTCTGCGGGATGGATTATTACGAATCAGTTGGTATATACGGTGGCTGCTTCACGTAGAGGGCATACGACCCGGCTTCGTCAGGTGCTCAATTCGTTGGGGGTGGTATGTTATTACACTTTCTCGGTAAAGGGATTCAATGAGAATTATGCAGTATTTGCACCCAACAGTCGTTCAATGCAGGAGCAACAGGAGGAAAAGATTTATGGCCGTATGACACCGGAACAGGCGGAGGAGTTATATAAGATATTAGAGACGAAAGTAGGAACAGAAGAGGAGCCTAAAGAGGATGTTGCCAAGCAATTAAGACGCTTCATGAGAAAGCATCATTTACCTTTCCTTGCCACTGATCGCAGCGTATTGAATTTACCGGCTATCGGTAAAAGCATGACTTTCCAGTTGGTGGGACTAACTGAAGAAGGAAAACGAATTCTACGCTTCGAACATGACGGTACTCGTCATCATAGCCCGATTATCGATCAGATGGGGCAGATTTATATTGTAGAGAATAAATCGCTAGCTGCTTACCTGCGCCAGTTAGCCAAGATGGGAGAAGATCCGGAAGACTATGCTTCTATATGGAATTATACGAAAGGAGAAACCGAACCTCGTTTCAGTCTTTACGAGTATCCTGATTTCCCCTTCCGCACAACAGATAAAATGAGTAATTTAAGTATTAAGAATTAGGTATTAAGTATTAATCGACAAGCATCAACTAACAAGTATTAATCAACGCCTATCAAGTATAAACCAGCGGCTTCGGTAATACTTATTACTTAATACTTGTTTCTACTACTTGTTTCCTACTCTTTTACCCGTATTACTATATTTGCAATAATTGCAGTTAGGCCTCCGGTGGTAATCCCTGAAGAGAAGATACTTCGAATTGCTTCCGGAGCTTGTTGTAATACGTCCGGCATTAGTTCTACCCCTAAGCCTAAGGAGAGGCTGACTGCTAATACCAAAGTTTCTTTACGGCCTATTTCTTGTGAGGAGACAATACGGATTCCCGCCGCTGCTACTGTGCCGAACATTAGTAAGGTTGCACCGCCCAGTACAGGATCGGGCATTAAGGAAAATACGGCACCTACGATGGGAAATAAACCCAAAAGGACGAGCATTGCTGCGATATAATAACCAACATAACGGCTGGCTACTCCGGTCAGTTGGATAATACCGTTGTTTTGTGCAAAGATGGAGTTTGGAAAAGAGTTGAATACACCGGCGAGAAAGGAGTTGAATCCATCTGCCATTACTCCACCGGAAACCCGTTTCAAATAGGAATCTCCTTCAATGGGAAGTCCGGAAATCATAGAGTTGGCAGTTACATCACCTGTTGCTTCAATGGCAGTTATCAAGTAAACCAGACCAATGGCTATAAAAGAAGACACATTGAAATCAACACCATATTTAAAAGGCTGGGGAATATTAAAACTCATCAGCATTTCCACATTCAACGCACTCATATCCACTTTTCCCAGAGCAAATGCCAAACCATAGCCAAGGCAAAGTCCGAGTACAATGGAACTCATACGCAGGTATTTGTTCCCGCAACGGTTGAAAAACAAGACGCTAAGAAGTACCAGTGCTGCAATAGACAGGTTTTCCCACGTAGCAAACGTACCATTATCCATAGCTGCATATCCGCCTCCGCAAGATACGATACCTACCTTTATCAGACTCAATCCGATAAGCAGCACGACAATACCGGAAACCAGCGGAGTGATAATATTACGCAGATATTTGAATGTGCGGCTGACAATCATTTCGATAGGCGCAGCAGCCATACAGGAACCGAAAATTAACGGTAATCCGCCTACCATCCCTGTGGCAATGATAGGGCCGATAAAAGAAAAACTGGTTCCCTGGATGCAGAGCAGTCTTGCTCCTATCACACCAAAGCGGCGGCATTGTATAAAGGTAGATACTCCCGAAGCAAAAAGAGACATGGAAACCAGAAAGCTTGTCTTTTCTACATCAAGTTTCAAGGCACTTGCGATGATAAGCGGAGGTGTAATGATCGCTACGAAAATAGCCAAAAGATGTTGTAAAGCCGCAAACAAGGCGTCTTTAAAAGGGGGACGGTCTTCTACGCCGTAGATTAAATCAGTTTTCATTTAACAGGGTTTCTATATATTTTTTTAAGTTCCGCAGAGGGATAAACAGAGATTATTCTGAAGTCCGGCTTCTTTTAGTCCGACTTTTTTTAATTCTATTTCTTATAATCCGTTTTTTAGTTCAGCGTCCATTTCAGAGCGAGTGTCGGGATAACATAAAAGCCATCACGACCGCCGAAGTCATTACTTAATTCGACTTCGGAGCCAACACTAAGATTGAAATTTTTATTTACTCCTTTGATTTTGTTTAGGTTTACCCAGAATTGTGGTTCGGAGAGAAAGATAGTCTTTCCATAGTTGGTTTCTTCGCGCCACCAGTCGGCAAAGCCGGAGAAAGTGAGCAGATTGCGGCAGAAATTTACGTACCACGTACCTGTCAGCTGGAAGTTGTTGGGCGATTGGTGTTTCTGAATATACTTATACATAGCAGTCAGCGTGAAGCCTTTGGAAAAGGAAGCATTATTAAAAGTGTAGGTAGCTCCTGCCAGATAAGCATTTTTATAAGACATGCCTTTCGATAATCCACCGTTATATTCAAGATGTGCAGAGAAAGGACCTTTCCAGAATTTTATCTCACGTGCTATTTCCCAATAAGCGGAAGCGACACCCTCGGAGGTGTAATCCATATCAACAAAGAAATAAGTGCTTCCCCAAGTATCAGGATGAAACTTCTCCACAGTGGAGGTGAACAGCGGGCGACCTTGCAAATCTTTATCATACAAAGAACGTCCGAAATCATAATGTAGCTGAATGTTTTGCGCCTGCAATCTCGGTACGCCAGAGAGCAACATACAAAGGAAAAGAGCAGAGATAATCTGTTTCATAAGTAAATGTGTTTAAATGAAGATGCAAAAATAGTTAAAGCTACACATATAAGCACATTACTTCTGTCTTTTTTTATTCCAGGTTATTATTTCCCGTATCCCACCAGAGTCTTGTACCTCCATGGTCATCTCCGCCTAAAGCCTCGACAAGAGCAGAATATTGCTCCGGGTCTTCTGTCTGCAATGTACCTGGGAAATTAAGACGGCGCACCATGATCTCCGTGTCGATGCATCCGCTCCTACTATGATTGAATCGAACGGGAAATAAACGGGGGTATCCCGTTCGTCTTTGTTCGGCCCAAGCTTCGCAACCTTCCGGGAACATGGCAATCCACTTCTGCGTGATAATCTTCTCCAGTTTTGTCTCCTTATCATCCTGCGGATTCCATTTGGGAGTGACTTTACAACGCGCTTCTATATTATTTTCTTCATCATAAGTGTCTATAAAGTCGGAAGCTGTCAGCTCACTTTTCAGGTAATCCTCCACCCCATAAATTCCCCATTGATGAAAAGAGGTAGTTACGCCGTTCCGGTAACAAGCTTCTTCATCTTCATCGGTCCACCCGCGCAAAGCGGCTTCGGCACGCAGAAACCAGACTTCCGAAGCAGTCATCAGAGGCGCATCGGTGCTTTGCAGGACAAACAGCTTCGACAATCCGGAATAATGACTATGAGCAAAACATGTCCCTTGACGAATTCCACGATATTGTCCTTTCAAAGCTTCATCCGTACAGTGTTCGAAATAAGCTCCAAGACGAGGATCATCATATCCGACCAAGATTGATTCCATGTTAGCACTCATGTAAGTTTCATTCCACACACGGTTAAGTTCTCCCAATGGATTGGTATATCCGGATTTGGTAGAAACGATTGCTCCGCCTGTTTCCGCTTCAAAGAAGCCATAATCGTTTTCTTTTATTTTCTGTATTTCAGCACAAGCCTTATCGGGAGCAACAGAGGCAATACGCATTGCCAACCGCAAACGCAACGAATTGGCAAACTTCACCCAGGAAGCGTATTTCCCGTCCAACAAAATATCAAAACGTGCAAATCCATTGGATTCCGGTTTCTCCTCTATATACCCGATGAGGGCAACTACGGCAGAATCGAGTTCATTGAAAAACTCATAATAGACATCTTCTTGTTTATCCGGACGGTAATGTTTTTCGGCATTAGCAAAATTCTTATAAATGATAGGACCATAATAATCCGTCACACGATGCATCGCTTCCACCTTTAATATTTTCGTTATCCCGAACAGAGCAGGATGTGTATTTCGGGTAGCATTCTCCGACTGATATATCTGTGGGAAAATATAAGAATACATGTGTGTCCACATAGCGCTATTCCAGCCGTCCTGCATATTATAATCGGAGTTATGCGAGCCCCCGTTCAGAGGTTTGCCGTCATGCATATACCCACTGAACATGTCCGCGTTCAGATTCTGTATCAGCTGGAAAGGCCAGTTCTTTCCTTTTCCGTAGTCGTAATTAAAATAAATACCTTGCTGAATAATTCCCAAACGGATTCCATAGCCATTGTCATCAATAATCAAGTCATCATCCGTGATACCGGACAAATCGGTATTGTAATCACGGAAATTACCGGTACAAGCTACAGAGAACAGCAATAAACCCAACAAATATAGATATACATATTTTCTCTTCATTTCTCTCTCCTGCCTTTAAAATTCACATTTCAGAGTAAAGCCCAGACTACGGGTCGTAGGCATTCCGAACACTTCAATTCCTTGATTATCATTTCCGGTAGAAAGTACCAGATCCGGATCAAAAGGAGCTTTCTTATACAAGAAACATAGATTGCGAGCTACAAACGAAAGCTGAACATCTTTCAGTACCTTCGTTTTCTGTATCCACTTCTTGGAGAAATTATAGCTCAATGATACTTCACGCAACCGTAAATTCGTAGCATCATACATATAATATTCCGTCACCCCGGCACGCCCGCCTACTATTTTATAGAATCCTTTCACATTGTCTATACGCTGACCGTCGAGCATTACATATCCCCTGTCACGCGCATCGGCCGTTATTTCAGATACTCCATAAAGATCCATTTCCGCCTGTGTCTGCGAAAGGACTTCACCTCCGTAGCGCCAATCAAGCAGAAAATAAAGGGTGAAGCCTTTGTAAGAGAATGTATGATCCCATCCCATCATAAAGACAGGGTTGGCATTTCCTACTTTCACCGTATTCCCATCGCCCTCCACCAATGGAAGTCCTTTATTATCACCCTCTGTTTCGTAAACGATATTGCCTGCATCATCACGCACAAAAGCCTTACCATATATATCACCGATAGAACCGCCTTTAATAAGTTTCATGGCATAGCTGGAAGAAAAACTGGTAGGCCCGTAAATCATTTCTTTCAGATCTTCGTGCAACTTCACTATCTTATTCTTATTGGTAGAGAAGTTTACAGAAGTTTTCCAGTTGAAATCAGGAGTTAATACGGGAGTTCCATTCAGTGTCAATTCCCATCCCCGATTCTGGATATTTCCGGCATTTACATATCGGTAAGCATACTTATCACCTGCAAGTGCGGGAAGTTTGAAGAATTGATTATAAGTATTGGTACGATAATAAGTCAGATTAACCCCTAAACGGTGTTGAAAGAATCGCCATTCAGTTCCAAATTCGATGGCATGAGTCATTTCCGGCTCCATTTCCTTGAAAGGTGCGGCGTCATTCGCCTGTATCTCGCCACCGGCATTGATCTGCGAAGAGGGATTAGTGATAAATGGAGGAATATCATTCCCTACTTTACTATAAGCGCCACGCAATTTTGCGAAAGAAACCCATTCGGGTAACTTCACCCATTTATCAAGTAGCATGGAAAGCCCTACAGAAGGATAAGCGAATCCGGATTTTTCATGGCTGGTATAAGACAAGGTTGACGCCCAGTCATTACGGGCCGTCAAATCAAGAAACAATTTTTCCTTATAACCGATCTGTGCCGTACCGAATATAGATTGCAACTGACGGCGTTGATCTATTCGCTGGTCAATACTGGCAGAACTGTTCATGACGATATTGGCAATATTAAACACATTAGCAAACTTCAAAGATGCATTTTTCGAATCATATCGGGTAGAATTAACGACTTTATCATTTATACTACCACCAATCGCCGCATCCAGTGTAAAATCCCCCCAGGTTTTCTTCACCATCGCCATGACATCACCATACATCTGGGTTTCCTGATAATCCATCTCGATATATCGTCCGTTCGCTCCACACAGGGCGGTGGCAGTAGACGCATAGAATTTCTGGCGTAACTTGTCCGCCCAATAATCCATGTTTCCACGGGCTTGAATCGTCAGCCAATCATTTACCTTAAAGTTTGCTGAAAGAGAAAGGATAATGCGTGTACGTGTTTCTTTACTTTGTATGCGGTTCGTTATCCAGTATGGATTCTGTTCGAAGTCTTCGGTAAACGTATGCCAATTCTGCACACCCAGTTTCCGTTCTTCGTCATAGGTTTCAAAATGATCTTTATAATAAGACAAATCCTCCCCACGAGGAAAACAATAGAGCCCTACCAACGGATTCATATAGAAACCTCCCGACACCGGCTTATTCTCGACGGTCTGTTTCATCACATTCACACTACCGTCCAGTTTCAGACGTTTGTCGAACATGGTAGCCGTCTCACGCAAGTTTATATTATGCTTTTTCAGTTTATTCTTGTCGATAATCCCCTTTCCGGTAGTATTGGCATAGGAGAAATAAGTTTGCAGGTTTTCATTTCCATAACTGATAGATACGGAAGTCATCGATGTCAATCCGGTACGGAAAAAATCATCCAGATTATCATAAGCCATCAGATTCTCTTTCTCTCCCCAGCTGTCTACCACATCACTGACACCATAACGATTCTGCATTTTAGGCATACTGAATGCTTTCTCGAAAGTGAGTCCTGTAGAGAAATTAATATTCCTTTGTCCGACAGAGTTGCCTTTTTTAGTCGTGATAAGAATCACTCCGTTAGCAGCCATGCTACCATATAAAGCCGCAGCAGGAGCACCTTTCAGAATACTGATGCTTTCTACATCTTCCGGATTCAGATTAGAGATTCCGTCTCCTCCATCACGATTCCCTGCATTCGCCGTACCACCAATAGCCGAATAAGCCTGTTCGGAAGAGGTATTCGACATCGGCACTCCATCTATTACATAAAGCGGTTGATTATCACCGGATACCGAACGGATTCCCCGGAGACTGACTTTTGCGGAACCGCCCATACCGGAAGAGTTTTTGTTGATTTGCACACCGGCAGCTTTTCCCGCCAGAGCAGCAATCATATTTACTTCTTTGACACGGTTCAGTTCTTCTCCCTTGATTTTTTGCACAGAATAGGCCAATGTAGCTTCATCCTTTTCAAGTCCCAAGGCCGTTACGATGACATGTTCAAGCATCACCGCATCTTCCTGAAGACGTATTTCAAGCACATTCCGACCTGCCACATTGACTTCTACAGTCTTATAACCCACAAAAGAAACTTGTAAGACAGCACTATCCGGCACAGACAAAAAGAATTTTCCATCAATATCGGTCACAGTACCATTGGCTCCCCCCTTTTCGCGTATTGTAGCACCGATCAGTGGTTCACCATAGATATCAATTACACGCCCTCTCACGGTATTATGATCAGAAGGAACTTCTATCGTCCCTCTTAACGCTTGTTGCTCCGAAGCATAACAATTTCCTCCCTCCAGAAAAAACAGGCCTATTAAGAAGCAACTCACAAAAACTTCTTTTTTCAATGATATAATAAAATATTGTTTGTTCATCACGCCGCAAAAATAACTAATTATTTTAAATCTAGCATTTTTTCTCATTGATTTTGAGGGAAATAAACATTATCACTATTTTTGTACGAAATTAAAATGAAAGAAATTATGGAAATCGAAATACATCCGTTAGAACCGTTTCTCCCAGCGAAATCAAAATTACTTATGCTGGGAAGTTTTCCGCCACAGAAAAAACGTTGGTCTATGGAGTTTTACTACCCGAACTTGCAAAATGATATGTGGAGGATATACGGGTTGTTGTTTTTCGGGGATAAAGATTATTTTTTAGAAAAGGGGAAAAAAGCGTTTAGCCGGGAACGGTTAGTCGCTTTTTTGGAAGAAACGGGGGTAGCCTTGTTTGATACGGCGATGGAAGTGATTCGTCAACGGGGAAATGCTTCCGATCAGTTTTTGGAAATTGTTACTCCCGTGGACTTGGAGGCTGTTCTGGAACGAATCCCTGAATGTAAGGCAATTGTGACCACGGGACAAAAGGCGACAGATACGTTGTTGGCTATGGTGAGGGTGAAGGCGCCTAAGGTGGGTGGTTTCAGTGATTTTGAATACAAGGGGAGGGCTTTACGGTTGTACCGGATGCCTTCGTCTTCACGAGCCTACCCGAAGCCTTTGGGGGAGAAAGCGGCAGAATATCGGATAATGTTTCATGATTTAGGAATGTTGTAAGGAAATGAAGACGGTATTGTTGATAGTGGATATGCAAAACGATTTTTGTCTGCCTTCCGGTTCGCTTTACGTGCCTGGAGCAGAGAAAGACGTGGAGAGGTTAAGTCGGTTGATTAAGAAAAAGACGACGGTTATAGATAAGATTATTCTTACTGCAGATGAACATCACGTGATGGATATTGCTCACCCGTCTTATTGGAGAAACAAGCAGGGTATGCATCCGGCACCTTTTACGACTATTTCGTGGTGGGAGGTGTTGTCGGGTGAGTGGATTCCTTTCGGGGATAAAGATAAGGTCGTTGATTATTTACGCCGATTGATTGAACAAGGGGAGTACAAGCATACGATTTGGCCGGAGCATTGTTTATATGGAAGCGAGGGGGCGGCTATAACACCCGTGTTAATGGAGGCCCTGACGTGTTGGGCTAGAGAGGGAAAATATTACGAGGTGGTAGAGAAAGGATTGAATCCTTCGACTGAATTTTTCGGTGCTTTCCGGGCAAATATTCCTTTGGCGGGTGCTGTCGACACGGAATTTAACGTGAAATTGAAAGATGAGCTTGAGATGTATGATGTGATTTGGTTGGCCGGAGAGGCAAAGAGTCACTGTGTGGCAAACACGTTGAAGCAAATGTTTGATTATCCTGAAATTATTCGACGTTTGGTAATTTTGGAGGATTGTATGAGTAATATTTCGGGTTGCGAGGATTTAGCTATCTCCATTTACGAGAAGGCTGCTTGTATGGGTGCTCGCTTTGTGACATCAGAATCTTTGTTGTATTCATAAAATAGATGCGGATGATTATTCATGATTTTTTAGATAATGATTTGTACAAGTTCACGGTGATGAATGCAATACAAAAAAAGTTTCCGGATTCGGAAGTCGTTTATCGTTTCGTGAACAGGGGAAATACGAGTTTTCCTCCCGGTTTTGCCGATGCTTTAAGAGAAGAGGTGGAGTCTATGGCGGGAGTGGTACTTTCCAAGGAAAACGAAAAATTCATGCGAGCGAAGTGTTATTATTTTGATTCGGTATTTTTTGATCTTTTGAAAGGTTTTCGTTTTAATCCCGCCGAGGTACAGGTGAGTCAGGAGGGGGGAGAGTTGAACGTGGAAATTCGAGGTTTGTGGTACCGAACCGTGTTGTGGGAAGTGCCTTTGATGGCGATGATTTCTGAATTGTACTTTCGGATGACCGGACAAGTGGCCCGTGATTTGGAACGAAATGCCACGGAGAAAGCAAAAGCTTTTGCGGGTATAAAAGCGGAGATTTCAGAATTCGGTACTCGACGAAGATTTTCTTTTGACGTACAGGATCGGGTGATCGGCATTTTAAAGGAAAATATGAAGGGCTTGTTGAACGGGACGAGTAACGTGTATTTTGCCATGAAATATGATCTGACTCCGATGGGAACTCACCCGCACGAATGGTTCATGTATCATGGAGCACATTTCGGTTACCGGTCGGCGAATGCTTTGGCATTGGAGAATTGGGTAGATGTTTACGATGGTTACTTGGGAATCGCTTTGACAGACACCTATACTTCTGATAATTTTTTCAATAGTTTTGACACGAAGTATGCCAAGTTGTTTGACGGCCTGCGCTGGGATAGTGGCGACCCTTTGGAATTCACGGAGAAAGCATTGAAACATTATCGGAAGCATCGGGTGGACCCGAAGAGTAAGACGATCGTGTATAGTGATGCGTTGGATTTGGACGGGGTAAAGAAGATTAAGACTTTCGTGGACGGACGTTTGCACGATGTATACGGGATTGGAACG
>ERZ894244.1245-NODE-1245-length-13649-cov-11.971752_pt1 | contig 13649 bp, 9 predicted proteins | sample MGYA00380299_ERZ894244 | MGnify/ENA primary metagenome ERZ894244 (study PRJEB32331, sample SAMN06328444) | human gut metagenome | biome: human gut microbiome; feature: stool | host: Homo sapiens | collected 2014-06-26 ... | reverse complement strand
CACCCATCCACCCCGCCTCCGCCCAGCAGGGACTCCTTGGCCGCGTTGACAATGGCGTCCACAGGCATTTTCGTGATGTCGTTGCGAACGATGATAAAGGGCATAGTGTCACCAACTTCCCATGATTTGGAATAGCTGCGTGAAAGAGAGCCTTGAGGCCTTCTGCACGAAGCAGGGTATTCCGTAGAACTAATCTGATCAATAGCGCCATCCCGGCTGGCGATCCCCCTTTTTACAAGTCTGCTTTGTTATGCCCTTTTCAGTCTCGTAAATTTTGCGGGTCTTTTTTCATTTCAGCTATTGACTTTTGCTTGACTGGAATCCATGTAATCCAACTTGCTTTCGTTCAACAGTTTCTTGCGCTCCTGCCATTGAGGCATGTACTGATCTAAAACAGCGACAAACTCTGGACCATGATTTTTGACTTTCAGATGTGCCAGCTCGTGTAGGATCACATACTCAAGGCCCTCTATCGGCTTCTTCGCCAACTGGAGATTTAGCCAAATCTTTCGGGTATTCGTGTTGCAAGTGCCCCATTTGGTGGCCATGTATTTACTTTGCCACCCGCTGCAGTAAAGGCCGGTAATCTTTTCCCACTTAGGAAGATATTTTGCAACCTCGTTTTTCAATTGTTCTCGATACCACTCGTTGATAAATGCCCCGCGTTGTTTTGCCGTGCTTTCCTTACGGACTGTCAGCATTGCTTTGTCACCCGAAAGTGCAAGAGAATTTCCTTTGTAACTATACGCAACCTGCAGAAAATACTGCCTGCCCCAAACATAAAGAGATTCTCCCGAAACATACTGCCGCTCACTTTGGCGCGGCTGCTGTTGAAACTTCTCCTGTTGTTTTTTGATCCAGCCGAGTTTTGTCCGAACGAACATCGTTATTGCTTCATCCGTCAGTTGCGTAGGTGCTGATACACGAACTCTGCCATCCGGTGGAAGCACAGCGAGATGCATATTTTTAATGTTTTTTCTGATAACTTCCACAGAAATATTGGAAACAACTATCTCCATCAGTACTCCTCTTGTTCCACAACGATTTGATAAATCCGCTCAACTTCGTTGTCATCGTTCAAAAGTTGATAGAGGGCTCGCTTGATTTTATTTGCCTTAACCGGATTATTTCGGAAACCATCGAGTCGCGCCTTGACAATGGCTTTGTGCAACTTCAAGGCGGTCACCTCATCTTCTCCGCAATTATCATAGAGCGCCCGCAGCGCGCCATTGGAACGAATACTCTCCGGGTACTTTGTGTTCTCCTCGGGCATTGCAACATTTTTTGCCAGTTCCATGTATGTGTCCAGCAACTGCCCATAGGCAATCACTCCGCGGCGGCGGTCAAGTATCAACTGCTCCAGGATTTCAGACATTTTTGCGTAATGAGCAGGGTTAATGACCATTCGCTCAACAACCTTTTTGCGGATGTTGTTCTCAATGGTTTCTGCCGCACTCTCCTGCTCGCCTTTTTGCTCGCTCTTCAGCTTATCTTCCTGCGAGATGATGAAATCAAGCAGGGTAAAGTCATCCATGCTGCCGATCTTTTGCGACTCGCTGGCTGAGATGTAGTTGTCAATCAGATACTGCATACCAGGTTCGTAGGCTTTCAGATCAATAAAATCGCCGCTGGCCCTACCAATCGTGTCACGCATGTTCACATAGAACGCAACCCTGTCGTCCAATGTGCTTTGCTCGGAAAGGGTATACCCTAAATCCGTCATACGAGGCTTTAACTCCGCAAAAGCGCGAATCAAGCGTCCAGCGAGCTTGTACAACTTCTCACGAATGCGGGCAAAGGCTTCGTCCTGATTTTCGTCGCGACCACTTTCACCACAGAAATAGTGGATATAGTCGAGCTCTTTTCTGGGCAATTCGACGCCCTCGCAAAGCTCATCCAATTCCTCCAGGGTATCAACGAAATACTTTTTCGCTTCTGTAGCTCTATCTTTCAAAAGCCCATCGACATCCTCGGCATCATAGCTTTCAAAGGCACCGCCGGTATACTTGTTCATGGCATCCGCCAAGTCTCCGAATAGTTCCTTGTAATCTACGATATAGCCAAAGTCTTTGCTCTCGCCATCCAGACGATTGACTCGGCAGATCGCCTGGAACAGGCCATGGTCATGCATCGCCTTATCGATGTAGAGGTAGGTACAGCTGGGAGCATCGAAACCGGTAAGCAACTTGTCAACTACGATCAGCAGTTTCATGTTTGCAGGTTCGTCCACAAACTTGCGTTTTGCTTCCGCTTCAAAAGCTTCTACTTTTTTGGCAATCTGCGTCTTGTCCTCCGACGGGTCAACGCCGATCATTTTCAGATAAGTGCTGTATTTTTCATATGTTTCGGTTTCTTCCTCGTCACTGACAGTATCCGTTCTTAAATCACCGGCTTGCGGCGTATAAGAAGAAATAATCGCACATTTCCGGAAACCTTTGCTTTGGAAAATTTCATAGTATCGGCATGCCGAATACACAGAACCGGCCACAAGGATAGCATTTCCGTTTCCATCCATCAGTCGTGCCTTGGTGGCAAAATCAAAGATGATATCATTGGCGATTTGCTCCAAGCGGGAGCGAGAGGAGAAAATCTTTTGCAGGTTACCCCAATAAGCTTTGAGTTTTGCTTTTGCTCTGGGGGCCAACCCAACGGTTTTTGCCTCAAACCATGCGTCGATTCTATCCTGAGAGGTCATGCCCTGCGGCACATCTCTGGCCTCGTACCGCAAATCCAGCACAACGCCGTCTCGAACACCTTCGTTGAACTTGTAGGTATGGATATATCCGCCGAAGGTTTCCAGACTGGTCTTTTTGTCCTTCTTCAAAAGCGGCGTGCCTGTGAAACCGATAAAGATGGCATTGGGAAGGATCGTCTTCATGGCCGCGTGGAGCTTGCCGGACTGAGTGCGGTGGCACTCATCCACAAACACCACAATATCACCCTTTGCGGAAAAATCCTTGGGCAATGCGTTTTTCAAATCTTCGATGTATTTTTCGTAATCCGTTTCTGAGCTGTCGCTGCCGCGCTTTCCGAATTTATGTACCAGAGAGCACAGAAGACGGTCATCGAAAGCGTTCATGCGTTCAAGCAGATCTTTTCCACTCTTAGTGCGGACGATATTCTCATCCACACCCTTGTAATTCTTTTCGATTTGCTCATCCAATTCCTCGCGGTCGGTAACGACCAATACACGCTCATTGGGATTATTCTCCAAAATCCACTTGGAGAACCACACCATCGTCAGACTCTTGCCACTGCCCTGGGTATGCCAAACGATGCCGCCGCGCTTCTTGTCCGTCAAACGATGCTGCGCCCGCTTGATGGCATAGTACTGATTATAGCGGCAGACCTTTTTGATGCCCTTATCGAAGATTACAAAGTTGTGGATCAGATCAAGGAAACGCTTTTTGTAAAACAGAGCAAAAAGCTGTTTTTCCAACTTGCCGGGAATCCCCTCACAGTATTCCTCAACTTCGATATCAACAATATCGCGTTCCGCCGGATGCTCGGTAAAGCCGTCGTCTTTCCATTCCAGATAGTGCTTCTCCGGGGTAAGGAGCGTACCATAGCGCAAGCCCTCGCTGTCGTTCCCGGCCATACAGAACTGAATAGTCGTAAAGAAATCTTCGATGAAGTTCGATTTTTGGTTGGTCAGATTCTGACGGATGCCGTTGGACACAGATACACTGCTCTTTTTCAGTTCAATAACCGCAAGCGCAATACCATTCACATAGATAACGATATCCGGACGCTTGGTGTTGTTGCTGACAATAGTGACTTCTTCCGCAATATAGAAGCCATTTTTACTGACATCTTCAAAGTCAATAAAATACACCGTCTTAGGGGACTGCTCCACGGACTCCTTGACCTTGGCTCCATATTTCAGTAGGCTGTAAACCTCTTTGTTGGCATGGTACAGCCCCTGCTGCAGATTGGTGGATGTCTTCACTAAGGTATCTACTGCATGGGCTGCAATCTTTTCGGAGTAGCCCTGTTTCAGTAGCCAAGCATGCAGCCGCTCCTGCATGATGTTACGGTTTTCATTGTCATGTAGGTTCCCCAGATATGTATAGTGCAGCTTGTCTCGGAAGAACTTGACCACACGGTTTTGAGTTTTGCGCTCGCTATCACCAATGTTGGGCATGGAACCGCCTCCTTAGTCCAACTTGTTCTCTGTAATATAATTCTGAATCATTTCCATTTTGGAGAGTTCTTTTTTATGTTTGTTAAACAGGTTTCGCATCCATTTTTTCAGAGCCCAGGCCAAGGCACCACCCAAGAAAAGGTCAATAGCATACACATAGTCACCAACCCATGATCCGAACGGAGTTGCTTTTATCCAAGTAAAGAACAGCACAGCAAAATTCCACGGCTTATCACCCAAAACGAACTGTAATGCCATGAAAACCGCAAAAGAAACCGTTGCTAATGCTAAGATGCAGGGCAAAATATTATTCTTCCACATATATAGTGGCATTATTTTGCTTTCTGCAAAATCGATAATCTGACGGCGAGTTTTTTCTAACTCTTCTGCCGTAGAGGTGAGAACTGCTTGACTCTTGTTTAGTTTGTCATCTCGGTCTGTTATTCCTTCCGAGAGCTTGGCTACTGTTTCTTTTTGATGTGCAACATCATCTTCAAGTGCCTTAATTCTATCCTCACTATGATGCAATTCATCTTCCAAATATTTTTGGCTTGCCGCTTGTACTTTTTGGTATAGTTCCTCATCAGACTTGCTGTGTTGAACAATATCCTGGAAATGCTCTCCGCAGATAGCTGAAACAAGGTGTTCTTGTGTCTTAATATCTTCTGTGATAGAGCTAATACCAGAAAGTATAATGTTAGCTTGATCAGGGGTCATTTGATGTGTATTTGTCCTTATATTGATAAAGCTAACAAAACTATCAAAATCGCTGTCTGATCTTCCACACAGTTTTATCAAAACAAGGAATAACTGACTGGGATACACAACTATTGGATAATCGGTATCCGGCCTTGACATATCCCAATAACGCAAAGACTTGTCCGATGACACAACGAATATATCAGTCTCAGCCCCAGCCGATTCTCTTTGCAACTCCGCATAATGAACTATCGTTGCATCATGGCTGTCTTTTCGTGAATAATCGTAGTAATAGTCTTCTCCGATATAGTAGGGACGTAATTCCTGCTTTGTTTTTCGAATTTCAGCTGAATAACGATTTCGAATATCCTTAAAGGCCTCTGAGTCAAAAATATGCCGTGGGATTCTTTCGTTATCAACGATACCATACCGAGATACCATTGTTTTGTACAATGATTCTATATAGCTTTTAAAATAAAGTAGCGAAACGCCTTTGTGCGTTTTTCTCCAATCATCATAGAAAGAGAAAATAGTGTAATCTGCCAATTGCTCATAAGCACCATCATAAACATCGCCACGCGGATAAGCAGCAATCTGAGAAAGATAGTGTGTTATTGTTTCAGAAAACTCATTTTTTGTGTGCATCGAAATAATGAGTTTAATTTTAGCTTGTTTGCATTTCTTCAAGAAAGCTTCAACAACTCTCTGTCTGGAAACACCATTTATGCCAAGTGCTCTAAATATAATGTTTGTATCCAGATATACTTCGCGTTTCCGCGTAATCCCTTTTAAAAAACGGTTAGGAGAATCTCCGTTTACCAAAAGGCAATATTCCAAACAGCAATAAACGATATTGCCAAGAGCTACATTTTTATCGCTATCCTCCCAAGAAAGAAAACCGCGAATCATCTCTTTTTCATCTGGGTATAGGTCTTCTACATCAACAGACAACTCCTTGTCAGAGAAATCAAATCCCTTTTTACCGGTGTACAAAATACGGTAGGAGTTTATGTTTGTGGTAGTCAATTCGTAAAGATATTTGTGGATCGCATCTCTACAGCGTTGTTCATCTGAGATGCCAAAATGCGAAATATACTGGTCAATATAATAATCAATGCTTTTTTTCTGCGACTCTACAGTTTGGGCATATGCTTCATCAGTTAGTTTATATACGTCCTGTTCATCAAGTTTTAGTTTCAAAAATGTTTTTTTACTTTTTCGAATTATTGCCTCAACTTCATCCTCTGAAATATGGTACCGATATACTCCCAGCAATTCAGAAATGATTTCGCTCGTCTCCATACATTGATTGTTTGTAGATGCAAATACGCATTTTACCATTTGCAACTGGGCATCATCGGTGGAGTATGTATCGCTTGTTTCAGAATAAAGCATAGCGGCCAAACGGAAAATATCTTTTTGCATTGCAATGTCATCTTTTAAGGGAGCGGATAATACACTCATCTTTCTCTCTCCTTTACACAAGCCTGATCTTACCCGTCAGAAGCTGCTGCATCATGCCCTGCTTGACTTGGCTGTATTTTTCCAGTTTCTGCTCCAATGCTTCGATTTCAGAATCCATATTCGCCAGTATATCCACTGTCTGGTTTTGCTCATCTATAGTTGGTGTTGGCATGATAATCTTCTGAATATCCTCGACTGTTACACCTTTAATAGATGTTCCTTGTGCTTGCATAGCCAATTCCTTCATAACGGGAATCAGCATATAAGCAAGGAAGTGCGGGTTGTGTCTGTGGGGCACAATGGTAGTAAAATCCTGGCTGGTACACAGTTCGCAGGGTGCAACCGCAACCTTCCCCACGCCAACTCGTGATACAACCAGAACTGCGTCTTTCGGACATATACGAGTCGCAGAATGCTCTACAGCATCTTTTGATATATAGCGGTTGATATTAACAGATGTAATTGCGTCTTCCGTAAGATCAGAGGACGAAATCCACGGAATATCACCATTCCACCAATCCTCACGTTTTTTTGACGGTGTTCCGCCAGTGTAGAAAGAGCTTACCGTTCCAAGAACAGTTTTTTCCCACTCCCCAGCAAATCCCGGCAGGCGGCGTTTGCCTGTCAGCAGTTCTTGCATCGCACCCTGCTTGATGGCTTTTTTCTTAACGATTTGCCTCTTAAGAGAATTGATTAGGGTATCGACATCTGACAATATTGCAGCAATTTCTGTTTGCTCTTTTGGGGACGGAATGGCTACTAAATAGTCCTGAACATCATTCCTGTTTAATGTCGGAACACCAGAACCAGAATTGTATAGATTCCAAGGAATGGTTTTAAAAAGATAGGAAGCAAACAAAGGATCATTATTATGAAAATCTGTGACCCATAGAGTGGTATTATGCGGCCAATAATCACTCTTTACATAGTGTATTTTTCCAATCGTTCCCGACCTACCCATAACTACACCAGGACCTTTTACCATGTAGGAACTATGGTGCGCGCCAATACCATTAGAAAAAACAACAGGATATATGCCATCTTTTATGCTGGAATAAGGTAAATCAAACCCTCGTTGCAATGGAGCAACCACTTTCAACGGCTTGACTTCCCAATCCTCTGGAATTACACCGATCTCCGTCTGCTTATACCCCTTCTTCACCATACAAATCCCATCCTTTTCAGATGAGCCTTGACCTTGGACTCATAATCAGCAACAGCAGCAGACAGTTCCGGCAGTGTATCCTCATACCGCTCCACCAATTCCACTATGCGGTTGGTCATCTGGTGGGAAGTGGTGACATACAGTGCCTTGATTCCTTCGAAGATGGTGGCATACCACTTGCGGTTTACCAACAGATCCAGAATCTCTTCGTCGCTCAGCAGGGCATACTTCGCTCGAACCTTTTCCTCCAATTCGGCGTTCATTTCCTTAACGGCCTTGTTCTGCTTGGAAAGGGAATCCGTCAAATCTATAAACCGCTTCAATGCCGCATATTCCTCCCCCTTGGGTTCGGTCTTTTTCAGTACCTTCAAGCGGGCGGCGACAGACTTGGCATCCACCTTATTCTTGCCGTTGAGGTGGTCCTTCAGGTATCCCTCATCGGCAGTCTGCTCCTCCACAAACTCTGCCAGTCTGCTCTGGGTCTCTTCGGCAATGGCCTGCGCCTCATTGATTTTCTTGCGTTCAGCGGCAAAGAACACGGACTCAATCAGTGCCCTGGGCAGCAAAACGCCCTCCCAGCCAACGACCCTTTCCTGACCCTTTTTCTTGCCGGAGGTGTATTCACCCATGATATTTTCCCATGTCCGTGCGGCATCATAGCCGTCCACCGACACAAGATAAACATCGTCGCTCATGACTTCGTACCAGTAGGAAAGCAGCACCTCGTAGACATCGTACTTGTCCACCAGCTCCAGACCATCAAAGCAGTCAATCAACTGCTCCGACAGCTCGACGATATAGGGCTTGACTTCCGTGTCTTCATCAATGCTCCGAAGCCCGGGATCCACCATCTGCATCCACGCGTCAAAAGCCTCGTCGATGCGTTCGGCGTAGGCAGAAAATTCAGGGTCGTTATAGACCACGTTGCGGATATCCTCTTTGGGAATGTTCAGCCGATAATAGCCATCCCGCAGCTGAGAAAACAGCTTGTCTTTCAGACCGGGGAACAGTACCCAATACTTCTCCATGGAATCCACATCTGTCGCAGGAATACCGCCATGCAGATGTCCATCAATGTCCTGTAAATCCTCCGGGGTGGAGCTGTCAATATAACGGGGGATATTCAGGTTATACTCGTTTTTCTCTTTGATTTCGTCATTGGGGACAAAACGAGCATACTTGGGATCGTCTGTGATCTGCTGATTGAATGTGGTGACGATTTTATAGATGTCCCGCTCACGAAGGCGGTTTTTGTTGCCGTCCTTAACGAAGTCATGGCTGGCATCAATCATAAAGATGCCCTGGCGCTCGGCGGCATCAGCCTTATCGATGATGATAATGCAGGCAGGGATACCGGTGCCATAAAACAGGTTGGCGGGCAGGCCGATGATGCCCTTGATATAGCCCTTGTCGATAATGGCTTTACGGATGGTTGCCTCTGCATTGCCACGGAACAGAACACCATGGGGAAGAATGACCGCAGCCTTGCCGGTGCTTTTCAAGGACTTCAAAATATGGAGCAGCCACGCAAAGTCGCCGTTCTTTTCAGGCGGTCTGTCGCCATAGCCATCAAAGCGGCCATAATCCTTAAGACCATCCGTCCAGTTTTTCAGAGAAAACGGAGGATTGGCCACCGCAAAGTCGAAACGCTTCAGCACCTCATCATCGGAACCGTCTTCAAAGTAGTGGGGAGAGGAGAATGTGTTTCCTGCTTTGATCTCACCAGCAGCCTTATTGTGCAGAACAAGGTTCATCTTGGCAAGACCGGCGGTCGTCACTTCCTTTTCCTGTCCCCAAATGGCAATCTCAAAGGGAGCTTCATCCGCTGCGCGAATCAGAAGTGAACCGGAACCGCAGGCGGGGTCATACACGGAGTAACCCTCGTCGCGCTCCTCGATACTGTCGATGCCAATCACTTTGGCAAGAATACGGGAAACTTCGGCCGGTGTGTAGAACTGGCCCTTGCTCTTACCGCTTTCCGTGGCAAAATGACGCATCAGATATTCATAGGCATCGCCAAGAATATCGTCACCGCTGGCTTTGTTCTTTTTGAAATTGAATTCGTCACGCTGGAAAATGGCAATCAAGCCAGTGAGCTTATCCACCATTTCTTTGCCGCTGCCTAACTTGGCCTCATCATTGAAATGGGCATTGTCGATCACGCCGCGGAGATTGTTCTCCCCGGCTTCTGCAAGCTTGGCAATGACCTTGTCCATTTCTTCACCGATATTTTTATTGCCCTTCAAGGCAACCAAATCGTCGAAGCTACCGCCTTCGGGAACCGTAATATCGGCATATTTTACGCCCTTAAACTTGTCCGTAACATATTTCACGAACAGCAGGGTCAGGATATAGTCTTTATACTGAGAGGCGTCCATGCCGCCCCTCAGTTTATCGCAGCTCGCCCAAAGGGAACTGTACAGCTCGTTTTTCTTTATTGCCATGTTTGCTTACCACACTTCTCTTAATTTGTTGTTTCTGTTTTCCTGCAAATCGACTTCGCAGAAACCGCAATGGGTTATCTTTTCAATTTGTATACACGATTGATATTTTCACCCTCTGCAATAACAACACCTTGGTCTCTCGATATTGCTCGTTTTTGGAAAAGTCAATCATGATTTTCCTCCTTTACGAGCTCGATGATATCGCAGAAGTCGCAGTCCAGAACCTCACAAATCTTCGTTAGAATTTCCGTGCTGACATGCTGGTTCTTGCCCAGCTTGGCAAGGGCAGTGGTGGACATGCCGGTGGCTATGCGGAGATCTTTCTTTTTCATGTTTTTATCAATCAGGAGTTTCCAGAGCTTATTATAACAAATCGTCATCGTAACACCTCGTGTCAGAGTATACACTAATACAAATTAATTCTAACACGACAGTTTTAATTTGTCTATTGAAAATCCAGTTTTTAGATTGGGATGGTCATTTTTAGATTAGGAATTTCCAATTATACAGCAATGTGAAACAGCGGATGAACCATGATTAAGTATCCGTGTCCGGATTATTCTTTGCCTACAGCTGCTCAACTTTTGCGCCACCACCCACGCAAAAAACACTTGCATATTAATCTCCCCACAAATACAACTTGATTTTATATCACTTTAGTGATATAATTCACACAGAGACACTTAGGAGGATGCGGAAATGGATCAGAAAATTATCCTATATCACGGCTCTGAGCAGATCGTTGAGGCTCCCGCCTTTGGGTTGGGTAGGCAAAACAACGACTTCGGGCTGGGCTTTTACTGCACGGAAAGCGAAGCGCTTGCCAAGGAATGGGCCGTATCCTCTTTGCGCAACGGCTTTGCCAATCGTTACAGCCTTGATACGGAATACCTAAAAATTCTGAATCTGAACAGTTCGGACTATACGATTCTGAACTGGATCGCCGTTTTGGTAGAGCACCGTCTGTTCGCCATCAAGAACCCTGCCGCGCAGCGGGCCAAACGATATTTGATCGAAAATTTCGGCGTCAATGTCAACACCTATGACTTGATCATCGGCTACCGAGCCGACGACTCCTATTTCGACTTTGCGGCGTCTTTCTTGAATAATGGAATTTCCGTGCAGCAGCTTGCAAGTGCTATGCGCCTGGGCAAGTTGGGCGAACAGATCGTCGTCAAGTCTAAATACGCCTTCTCCCTGCTGCATTACGAGGGATTTTCCATCGCAGAAAGGGAAAAATATTATGTTCTCCGCAAGGCGCGAAACGACGAAGCCGACCAGCTTTATTCGAAAATGCTCGAAGAGGCGACTGACGGCCTGTACATGCTTGACATTATGAGAGGAGGCATCCAGAACGATGACCCACGCATACCAAGAAATGTATCTAAATAATGCGCAGGCCTTGCTGGGCGATGCCTTCGACTATGCCATCAACGCATGCGGAATCGCCGGAGGCAGCTTCATGAAACTGTTTTCCGTCAGCTCCGTCAGCAACCGAATCGAGAACGGCGAAGCTGCCTATATTATGGGGAAAAGCGGTATCGAAGCGGCTGTTGATGTCCTGGTTGAGACCACGGGCAAAGCGCCGACGGTCAAACCGAAAGCCAATTTCAACCGCTCTAGAGAGTATTGGATCGGCTGGGCCGTCGCCTACTACCAGTGGTTCTCCGGCAGGAAGTTCAGCGATATTTTTAAGGTTTTCTCGTTTGAAGATTTAGAGCGGATGTATGCGCCTCTCCACGAAGCGGACATCAGCAAGTTCGCCGATATTGCCGATGCCAAAGTACGCGAGTACTTCGCTGATACCAACCTCAAGCGCATCCGCACGCTCTATGGCTGTACGCAGGCGGAGCTTGCCAGACGAAGCAATGTCAGCCTTCGGTCGATTCAAATGTATGAGCAGCGCAACAAGGACATCAACAAAGCCAGCGCGGAAACTGTTCTCAGCCTTGCGAAAGTCCTCGGCTGCACAATGGAGGATCTTTTGGAAAAGTGAGCCTGCAGCGGAAGGGGTGACTTTCCCTTAAAATGACCCTCAAATTACGGGAATGCGATAGTTATTGAGGGAAAGCAAGTTTCACCTTTAGAGAGCAAATGCGTGATGCTATTCTTTGTCTATTGCGGCTCAACATTTGAGCTGCCGTCTGCGCAGAAACCACTTGCATAATACCCTCCCCAGAGTTACAATACAGACCACACAGCAATGAGAAACGCTTCCCACTCGGCACCGGTGAAAGTTCACCGGAAACCGGGCGGGAAGCGTTTTTGACCACATAGATTACCACATACGGCTCCGGAACACCCGGAAGCAGTGGAGATAAGAGCGTCAAAGAGTAAGTAAAACAAATTATAAAGCGCCGAAAACCGCTATAAACGAGCGGAAAAAGTATTCCCGATAAGTTTGGGAGCAGGATGCCGCAGGTTCGAATCCTGTCACTCGGACCACCTTATGACAACTGTGGTCAGAGGGTAAAAATAGCGGTAATAACTGTGGTGCGGAAGAACTACGAAAACCATAAAATCCCTAACCCATCCCTAACTGGTGCAACACTGCATCTACCATCTCCTTTGTTGAAAAATTGCGATATATAGTGTAAAATAGATTTGGAATTAGATTTATGCAAATCAAACTCACACATAGACAGAAGGGAGTGCTTACGATGTCTATTATGTGCTGTATTTATGTTCCCGAAGGAATTGTCATGGCTGCCGACAGCAGACTTACCAGAACCAAAATGACAAATAGCATTGATATTCCTGCCAAGGATGGAGTCCCCGCCAAAACAGTAATATTTCAAACTACATATACTTCCAGTGACAATGCTCAAAAGGTTTTACTAATTAAAAAGACTGGGACGGGTGTTTCTTTTTGCGGAGATGCAATGATTGACGGAGTTACCGTTGCAGATTTTGTCCGTAGGTTCGAGATTGAGAAAGTCTGCGAATCAGATACTACCGAAGATGTTGCTAATAAGCTCGTTGAATACTATTCAGGCGGCGGCACCCATTTCTTTGTGTGCGGGTACAATGATGATGTCCCTTATGTATATGATGTTTCCAATAAGTCTGTGAAACGTGCCAATATTGCGTCAAAGCCAGAAGAAGGTGCTCCCTCTAAAGATGCCGCCGACGATGGTACGCACCCAGATACAGAGATTCCTGAAAACATAAAGAACGACCACAGTCAAGTCGAGAGTACTGCTCCTGAAGCGACCCCCATTGTAATTCCTGGAGCAATTTGGGCTGGTCAGAAGACTGCAATAACAAAAATCGTAAATGAAAAACCTATCTTGAACGCAGCATGGGGAACGATGCCGCTGAAAGATGCTATTGACTTTGCTGAATTTCTCGTAGATACAACGATTAAGTATGAAAGATTTAGCGATGATATTCAAACGTGCGGTGGAGATGTCGATGTTCTTGTTATCACGAAAGACGAAGCATTTTGGAAACAGCACAAAATCTATAATCCAAAGGGTAATATTTAACTAAAAGTCCACCCAGGGCTCCAATATGGTGCCCTGGGTGGACTTTTTTAGGTAGGTCATCCTACCTTCCCGAACGGGATCACCTTGCATCGGCTCTCCTCCGGCGGGTCGGGAGGCTCCGGGGTGGTGGCTGCCGTTGCCGATTCCATAAAGCCGCCGATTTTCTCCGCTGCGCCGCGCTGCATATCGTTGGTGATGTGCGTATAGGTGTCCAGTGTAAACCCGGCGCTGAAATGACCCAGCAT
>ERZ894244.1241-NODE-1241-length-13680-cov-8.214459_pt1 | contig 13680 bp, 11 predicted proteins | sample MGYA00380299_ERZ894244 | MGnify/ENA primary metagenome ERZ894244 (study PRJEB32331, sample SAMN06328444) | human gut metagenome | biome: human gut microbiome; feature: stool | host: Homo sapiens | collected 2014-06-26 ... | reverse complement strand
TTTGTGGACGGTATCCGCCGCCCTGACCGCGACAACGCCATCGATGTTTATATTTCCGACGAGTGTGACGACGTTTTGGCCGACGGTGCATGGCAGCGCGTCTTCAAGGAGCGCCCCGAGCCGCTGACGGTGCAGGAGCGCAAGGATTGGGTCGCCCGCCAGAGCGGCGTGACCGTCGGCTCCGACGCCTTCTTCCCCTTTGGCGACAATGTTGAGCGCGCGAGAAAGAGCGGCGTTTCCTACATCGTCGAGCCGGGCGGCTCGATCCGCGATGACAACGTCATCGAGACGGCGAACAAATACGGTATCACCATGGCGTTTACCGGACAGAGATTGTTCCATCACTAAAAGGAGGAACGAAACGAATGAAACTCATGGTCATCGGCGGCGGAGGCCGCGAACACGCCATTATCAAGAAGTTAAAAGAAAATCCCGCAGTTGAGGAAATTTACTGCCTGCCCGGTAACGGCGGCATCGCCGCCGACGCGGTCTGCGTGCCGGAGATCGGCGCAAAGGACATCCCCGCGCAGGTCAAATTTGCGAAAGCGCACCGGATCGACTACGCCGTCGTCGCGCCGGACGATCCACTGGCCCTCGGCGCGGTGGACGCGCTGACCGAGGCGGGCATCCCCTGCTTCGGCCCCGACAAAAAGGCCGCCGTCATCGAGGCGAGCAAGGCATTTTCCAAGGATCTGATGAAAAAGTATCATATTCCGACGGCTGCTTACGAGAACTTTACCGATCCGGAAGAAGCTTTAAAATATCTTGAGACGGCAAAGATGCCAATCGTGTTAAAGGCAGACGGTCTGGCACTCGGAAAGGGTGTGCTGATCTGTAATACACTCGAAGAGGCAAAAGAAGGCGTGCGTACGATTATGGAAGATAAGAAATTCGGAAATGCCGGAAATACGATGGTAATCGAAGAATTTATGACCGGACGTGAAGTATCGGTTCTGACCTATGTGGACGGAAAGACCATCCGCATCATGTCTTCCGCACAGGATCACAAACGTGCCAAGGATGGAGATCAGGGACTGAATACCGGCGGTATGGGCAGCGTGACACCCGTTCCTTTCGCCAACGACGAATTTATGGCAAAAGTGCGCGAACGCATTATAGAGCCCACCATCAACGGCTTGCGCGAAGAAGGTATCCTGTACAAAGGTTTCATCTTCCTGGGACTTATCAATGTGCAGAACGAGCCCATGGTGATAGAATACAATGTCCGTATGGGAGACCCAGAGACAGAAAGCGTCATGCTACGCATTAAGAGCGATATCGTGGAACTGTTTGAAGGCGTACACAAGGCAAACCTCGATACCAAGACAATGGAGCTCGACCCGCGTACGGCAGCTTGTGTAATGCTGGTCAGCGGCGGTTATCCCGAAGCGTACAAAAAAGGATATCCCATTACCGGCTTCAACCTCGCCGAGGCTACGGACAGCATCCTGTTCCATGCCGGTACCGCCGTAAAGGACGGCCAGACCGTCACCAACGGCGGCCGCGTGATAGCCGTTTGCTCCTATGGAGAAACAAAAGAAGAGGCTTTGGCTAAGAGTTACAAAGTAGCCGAAACGTTAAGTTTCGAGGGTAAATACTTCCGTCGCGACATCGGATTCGACCTTTAACAGTCAATGAGAAGCCAAAGATTCCAAAATCGGGTTACGGCGGGACGCTTTACGCTTCCCGCCGCCATCCTTATATCAGTAACCTGCTGGATACTGAGCGCCATCCTATTACCCGATTTGGAAATACGAAAAGACGATTATCCCCTGTGGGACCTATTCCGTGATTCATGTATCCCGGCCTGGGGCACCCGCCTTTTCAGCTTTATCCTATACTCCGTCATAGGATATTTTCTTATCGGGCTGAACAACGCGTTCGCCATCATCCGTATGCGGGCGTCCGTACAGACAGCCATTTATTTCCTGCTGGTTTCCGTCTGCCCTGCCATGCATATATTATATGCAGGAGATTTGGTGGCGGTCACTTTCCTCATAGCTCTGTATTTCCTGTTCAGAAGCTATCAGCAGGCCAAGCCCGCGAGCTATTTGTTCCATGCATTCGTATTCATGGGAATGGGAAGCCTGCTCTTCCCGCAACTGATGTTCTTCGTACCCGTATTTTGGATAGGCGCGTATAGCTTCCAGTCCCTGCACCCTAAAAGCTTTTTCGCTTCGCTCATCGGCTGGAGCGTACCTTATTGGTTCCTCTTAGGCTACACCTACCTGTCCGGACACATGGAATTATTCTATCAGCCGTTTCTGGAACTGGTGAATTTCCGCTCCATCCGATTCGGCTTCCGGCCTTGGGAATTGGCGACAATCGGATATATACTCCTTTTATATATAGTAAGTTCAAGCCACTGCTTAATTGCCGGCTATGAGGATAAGATACGTACGCGCAGTTATCTGCATTTCCTGATATTCCTGAACTTCTGCATCTTCGTCTATATAGGGTTACAACCGGCTCTATATCCTCATCTGTTCTCCCTGCTGTTAATCGGCACCAGTATTCTGATAGGACACTTATTCGTATTGACCAACAGCCGGAGCTCCAACCTGTTCTTTATCATTATGCTTGTCGGGTTATTTACTTTATTCGGATTCAATCTATGGACGCTTTTGCAGACACACTGATACAACTTCTGATTGACTGGGGATATGCAGGGCTCTTTATCTCGGCCTTACTGGCGGGGAGTATCATTCCGTTCAGTTCCGAACTGGTGATGCTGGCGCTCGTCAAGGTAGGACTGAATCCCGCCGTTTGCGTCCTTGCCGCAACATTGGGAAATACGGTCGGCGGCATGACCTGCTACTACATGGGTCGGCTCGGCAAGACAGACTGGATAGAGAAATATTTCAAAGTAAAGAAGGAGAAGATTGACAAGATGCAGCGTTTTCTGCAAGGAAAAGGGGCTCTCATGGCTTTCTTCGCCTTCCTGCCTTTCGTGGGAGAGGCCATTGCCATAGCATTGGGATTTATGCGCAGCAACGTCATGCTGACCATTTCTTCCATGTTTGCGGGCAAACTGATACGATATATCGCCATGTTATTGGCCTTGCAAGGGGCATTGTCGGTGATGAGTGTTTAGCGGTTAGTGATTAATGTTTAGTGATTAGCGGATATGGAACGGATTATAGAACGGACGGAAGACGGAAGCGCCACATTGTTTGTGCCGGAGCTGAATGAGCATTATCATTCGGTAAAAGGAGCACGCACCGAATCGCAACATATCTTTATCGATATGGGGCTGAAAGCATCTGCCGCCATCCGCCCCCGCATTCTGGAAATAGGATTCGGCACGGGACTTAACGCCCTGCTCACTTTGGAGACTGCCGGACAAGAGAAAAGAGCCGTCCACTACACCGGCATCGAACTCTATCCCTTGTCGTGGGAAGAAGTCGATGTACTGAATTATAGCAACCATCCCTTGTTTAAGGAATTGCACACGGCTCCATGGGATACAGATGTGAACATTACCCCTTATTTTACGTTACACAAAATACAAGGAGACGTAAATAAAGTGATTAGCGGTGAGCGGTTAGGGATTAGTGTTGAGCGATTAGAGATTAGTGATAAATCACCTATTAATCACTCATCACTAATCGCTAATCCCTTATCCCTAACCCCTAATCCCTATTTCGACCTTGTTTATTTCGACGCATTCGCCCCCGAAAAGCAGCCTGAGATGTGGAGTGAGGAGCTTTTCCGGAATATATATGCCTGCATGAACGCCAACGGCATACTGACCACCTACTGCGCCAAAGGCGTTATCCGTCGGCTTTTACAAGCCGTCGGGTTTACGGTGGAGCGGCTTCCCGGCCCGCCGGGCGGCAAACGTGAGATACTCCGAGCTACCAAAACAAAGGGATAAGCCGCAGAAAGAAGATAAACAAAGCAACAGTTACCCTGAATTACACTTATAAAAGCCATAAATAAGATAGATGAAAAAGATATACTTTTTACTACTCGCAACCATACTCATAGCTTCCTGCAAGCCCAAAAGCGACCAAAGCGACAAGACCGGCGGCAAACCCGTCATTACCGTTACGCTCGAGCCTCTGCGATACTTCACCGAAGCCATTGCCGGCGACCGGTTCACAGTAGTCAGCATGGTTCCCAAAGGTACAAGTCCGGAAACCTACGACCCTACGCCGCAGCAGCTTGTAGACCTTGCCCGCAGTAAAGCCTATTTCCGCATCGGCTATATAGGCTTTGAACAAACATGGACAGATAAGCTGACAGACAACGCCCCGCACCTGCAATTCTTTGACATGTCGCAAGGCGTGGATTTGATTTACGACAATACCCACAGCCATCGGCATGCGGAAGACGGGAAGGAGCACCACCACGCCACCGGCGTAGAACCCCATATATGGAACTCCGCTACCAACGCCCAAATCATCGCGGGCAATATTCTGAGTGCGCTGTGCAGCATCGATAAAAGTAATGAAAGCGCTTACCTGGAACGCTATAATGCCCTCTGCCGCCAGATAGAGCATACCGACAGCCTCATACGGCAGACACTCACCGCTCCCGGAGCAGACCATGCCTTTATGATTTACCACCCGGCGCTTTCCTATTTCGCCCGTGACTACGGCCTGCATCAGATTCCTATCGAAGCCGGCGGCAAAGAACCGTCACCCGCACATCTGAAAGCACTGATCGATACCTGCAAGAGCGAAAAAGTACATGTCATCTTCGTACAGCCGGAGTTCGACCGCCGCAACGCCGAAATCATCGCCAAACAAACCGGAACCCGGATTGTCGATATCAACCCCCTGTCCTACGATTGGGAAACGGAAATGCTGAATACGGCGAAGGCGCTGAATTTAATGAAGAACTAACAATGAAACCTATTATTGAAATAAGAAACCTCAATGCCGGATACGACGGTCGCACAGTGCTTCGCGACGTAAACCTTACCGTTTACGACCGGGATTTTCTGGGCATTATCGGTCCGAACGGTGGCGGTAAGACCACTCTTATCAAATGCATTCTGGGATTGCTCAAACCCGTTTCCGGTGAAATAACTTTCACATCTCCCCGCACAACGGGCAATACCCAACTCACTATGGGCTACCTGCCCCAATACAACAGCATAGACCGCAAGTTCCCTATCACCGTCGAAGAAGTTATTCTGTCGGGACTCAGCAGTAAGAAATCGCTCACCTCGCGTTTCACCAAGGAACACAGGGAAAAAGCCCGTCAGGTCATCGCCCGCATGGGGCTGGAAGGGCTGGAAGAACGTGCTATCGGCGCACTGAGCGGCGGACAGCTTCAACGCGCGCTGCTGGGACGCGCCATAATCTCCGACCCCGAAGTGGTTATCCTCGACGAACCCAGCACCTATATCGACAAGCGTTTTGAAGCCCGCCTGTATCAGTTATTGGCCGAAATCAACAAAGATTGCGCCATCATACTCGTCAGCCACGACATAGGCACGGTATTGCAGCAAGTAAAATCCATTGCCTGCGTCAACGAAACGCTGGATTACCATCCCGATACGGGCATTACCGGCGAATGGCTGGAACGTAATTTCAACTGCCCCATAGAGCTTCTGGGACATGGCACATTGCCGCATCGGATATTGGGCGAGCATCATCACCATTAGCATAAAGACAGAAAGTATCCGTGATACCGTCATACCGCCACAAGCCATAAGCGCGCACAAAAAAGGCTGCGGCTTCCGGCAGCCTATATCCGGTTAAACTGTTAGTTCACAGCGGTGAACACTTTGTTCCGATTGCAGAAAACAGTTTGTTTTCCGCCTATCAAACAGTTTGTTTCCTATAACGGAACACTTTGTTTCACCCTACGGAACAGTTTGTTTCCACACAGGAAACAGTTTGTTACAAGGTACAAAACAACTTGTCAGCAGTAAGCCGACAAAATACGGAAGCTGGGACAGCCATCACAGCATACCCGGCAAAGCCGTCCGGACAAGGACATTTTTGAAAAACCGCCCTGAACGGACGATACGGAAAGCTTTGTTTTTTCTGAAAATTCTCCCTATATCTCTAAACCAATCCTAATAATCCGCCTTATTGTCACTCATTTAGAACTGAAATCATTATCTTTGCGCCCGTCTATAATAAAAAACGAATTTCATCCGAATGAAACAGTACAAAACCGTAAACAACCTGATTGGTTGGATTACATTTATAATTGCAGCAACGGTTTATTGCATGACTATCGAGCCGACCGCAAGTTTTTGGGACTGCCCGGAGTTCATTACCACCGGCTATAAACTGGAAGTAGGACACCCGCCCGGCGCACCGTTCTTTATGTTAGTAGCCAATCTGTTTTCTCAGTTCGCTTCCGATGCCACCACCGTTGCCAAGATGGTGAACTACATGAGCGCGCTGATGAGCGGCGCTTGTATCCTGTTCTTATTCTGGAGTATCACTCACCTGGTACGCAAACTGGTCATCACCGATGAAAACAACATCACCAAAGGACAGCTGATTACCGTCATGGGCAGCGGTCTGGTAGGTGCATTGGCATATACATTCAGTGATACATTCTGGTTCAGCGCCGTAGAGGGTGAGGTATACGCCTTCTCCTCACTGTTTACGGCGGTGGTGTTCTGGCTGATACTGAAGTGGGAAGATGTAGCGGACGAGCCGCATTCCGACCGCTGGCTGATTCTTATCGCCTACCTCACCGGACTGAGTATCGGCGTTCACTTGCTGAACCTGCTCTGTCTCCCGGCCATCGTGCTGGTATACTACTATAAGAAAGTGCCCGATGCCAACGCAAAAGGCTCTCTGCTGGCGCTTCTCGCATCCATGGTGCTGGTAGCGGCCGTACTGTACGGTATCGTTCCGGGTATTGTAAAAGTGGGCGGCTGGTTCGAGCTGCTCTTCGTCAATACGCTCGGCATGTCGTTCAACAGCGGCGTCATCGTATATATCATCTTGCTGGCGGCCTGCCTTATCTGGGGTGTATACGAAAGCTACAATGAAAAGAGCAAGTCGCGTATGGCGCTCTCGTTCATACTGACCATAGCCATGTTGGGTATTCCTTTCTATGGTCATGGCAGCAGTTCCGTGATTATCGGCATCATCGTCATCGCGCTGTTATGGCTCTACCTCAAACCGGGTACGCAGGAGAAGATTAAAGAGAAATACCGTGTATCGGCGCGTACGCTGAACACATCTCTGTTGTGCACCATGATGATTGTCATCGGATATTCATCCTATGCGCTTATCGTAATCCGTTCCACCGCCAATACGCCGATGGACCAGAACTCACCGGAAGACATCTTCACGCTGGGCGAATATCTGGGACGCGAGCAATACGGTACACGCCCGCTGTTCTACGGCCCGGCCTACTCCTCACAGGTAGCTCTGGACGTGAAAGACGGGTATTGTGAACCGCGCATTTCCTACAACGGAACCAAATATATCCGCAAGGAGAAAGCCGCTGCCGATGAAAAGGACAGCTACATCGAAATTCCGGGACGTATCGAATACGAATACGCGCAGAACATGCTCTTCCCGCGCATGTACAGCAGCGCGCACACCAACCAATATCAAGCCTGGCAGGATATCAAAGGGTATGATGTGCCCTACGACAAATGCGGCGAAATGATTATGGTAACCATGCCCACGCAGTGGGAAAACATCAAGTTCTTCTTCTCCTACCAGCTCAACTGGATGTACTGGCGCTACTTTATGTGGAACTTTGCCGGACGCCAGAACGACTTGCAGGGCAGCGGAGAAATAGAGCACGGCAACTGGATTACCGGTATCAAGTTCATTGACAACATGCTCGTAGGCAATCAGGACTTGCTGCCGAAAGAGCTGAAAGAGAATAAAGGGCATAACGTATTCTACTGCCTGCCGCTGTTGCTCGGAATTATCGGTCTGTTGTGGCAGGCCTACCGCGGCCAGAAAGGTATCCAGCAGTTCTGGGTAGTGTTCTTCCTTTTCTTCATGACCGGTATAGCGATTGTGCTCTATCTGAACCAGACGCCAAGCCAGCCGCGTGAACGCGACTACGCGTATGCGGGTTCGTTCTACGCTTTCGCCATCTGGATAGGCATGGGTGTGGCAGGCATCATCCGCCTGTTGCAGCATTATGCCAAGATGAAGGAGCTTCCCGCCGCGGCCATCGTTTCAGTGGCCTGTCTTTTTGTTCCCATACAGATGGCAAGCCAGACCTGGGACGACCACGACCGCAGCGGCCGTTATGTGGCACGTGATTTCGGTCAGAATTACCTGATGTCATTGCAGGAGACGGGCAATCCCATCATCTACACCAACGGTGATAACGATACTTTCCCCCTGTGGTACAACCAAGAGACGGAAGGTTTCCGCACCGATGCCCGTACTTGTAACCTCAGCTACCTGCAGACCGACTGGTACATCGACCAGATGAAGCGTCCCGCCTACGACTCTCCTTCCCTGCCTATCACGTGGGACCGTATGGAGTACGTGGAAGGTACCAACGAATATGTTCCGGTACGCCCCGAATACAAGAAGAGCATCGATGCCCTGTATGCCGAAGCAGAGAAACAAGCCCTGAGCGGTAATACCGAAGCACTGATAAACGTGAAGAAAGAATTCGGCGACAATCCTTACGAGCTCAAAAACATCCTGAAATACTGGATACGCAGCAAGAACGAAGACTTGAAAGTGATTCCCACCGACAGCATCGTGATGAAAGTGGATAAGGAAGCCGTACGCCGTAGCGGCATGATGATACCGGGTGATTCCATCCCCGACTATATGCACATCTCGCTGAAAGGCAAACGCGCCCTCTACAAGAGCGAACTTATGATGCTCGAGATGTTGGCGGAAGCCAATTGGGAGCGTCCTATCTACATCGCAGTCAGCGTAGGGCCGGAGAACCAGTTGAATATGGGCAACCACTTCATTCAGGAAGGTCTTACCTACCGCTTCACTCCGTTCGATACGGACAAACTGGGTGTGAAGATTGACAGCGAAAAGATGTACGACAACCTGATGAACAAATTCAAGTTCGGCGGTATCGACAAGCCGGGTATCTACATTGACGAGAATACGATGCGTATGTGTCACTCGCATCGCCGTATCTTCTCCCAGCTCGTGCAGCAACTGATACGCGAGGGCAAGAAGGATAAGGCGAAAGCCGCGTTGGACTATGCCGAGAAGATGATTCCCGCCTTCAACGTACCATACGACTGGCAGAACGGCGCCGTACAAATGGCTGAAGCGTATTACCAGTTAGGCGATTCCGCAAAAGCCGACGAAATGATGAAAGCGCTTGCCAACAAAGCCGTGGAATACCTCACCTGGTATCTGAGCATGGACGACAACCGCTTCGTTATCTCTACCCGTGAGTTTGAATACCACTGGGCAGTACTCGATGCCGAAGTAAAGATTATGAAGAAATACAATTCCAAACTGGCGGAAATCTACGAACCGAAAGTAGAAGAGTTGTACAACTTATATGTAGAAAGACTTAAACAGTGATAAGCGGATAGTGGTGGGTGATTGGCAAATAACTGTTTGCCAACTACTCACCACTGCACGCTTATCACTAATCACTAACCGTTAACCACTGATTAATCGTGTTTATAGAACAGCCTCCCGAGTTCGTTCGTAAATTATACCCCAGCGCCGTCTGGCGAATGGACCCGAATGAGAGAGCCATTTATCTGACTTTTGACGATGGGCCTATCCCTGAAGTTACTCCCTGGGTTCTTGATTTGCTTGACAAATACGGTATAAAGGCCACCTTCTTTATGGTAGGTGACAATATCCGTAAACATCCTGATGAGTTCCAAATGGTTGTGGAGCGGGGACATCGCATCGGTAACCATACCTTCAACCACCTCAGAGGATTTGAATATAACTTCAAAGACTATCTGGCCAATGCGGAGAAAGCCAATGAGGTGATGAAAACGGATTTATTCCGTCCTCCGCACGGACACATGGGATGGACACAGTATATGATACTGAAACGTCGCTATAAGATAATAATGTGGGATTTGGTAACGCGCGATTATAGTAAGAAGCTGCGCGGCCCTCAGGTGCTTGCCAACGTAATGAGATACGCGCGCAATGGTTCCATCATCACGTTTCACGATTCCTTAAAGTCCTGGAACAACGGAAATCTGCAATACGCACTACCGCGGGCAATAGAATTTCTGAAAGAAGAAGGGTACGAGTTTAAACTGTTATAGAGTTATGGGAGTTAAAAGTTGAGAGTTGAAAGTTTAATGCGGCATAGTCGCGCATCCTGACTTTCAACTCTCAACTTTTAACTTTCAAATCTTTCTGCTTTCTCAGTTTACTTTTATCGTCAACGGATTGCGTACTTTCTGAGCGAAATCAGCCATATACCGGTTCCAGGCATCGGCAGTCTTTATATCCGCTTTGTCCCATGCAAATCCCCAATAATATACATATTCCGAACCCGGTTCGTAATCGCTGACAGCAAGTACATGGCCATCGGCATTATTACGTTCCTTCTTCTCCTGTTCAGAGAAAAGTACGGTTTTCGCATCCTTGACAACAGTGGGAACAGCGGCACCCATAAAGATTTTACCATTATCAGGACCGGTAGTAGGGTCTACATAAGTAATGTAACCGTTGGCAGCATCGGCAACAACAGCTCCATCGGGTTCATGCAGTACGATACCTGCAACGATAGGCAATGTTTCTTTCAGGTTGCTGTATGATACGGCAGTCCTGTTCAAATGAGAACCTGCGTCAAGTGTAATCAAACGTGTTTCCACCACAGTCGAGTCACCCTTTACAGTCAGAGGGGTAAACTCCAGCTTCACCGTAAAACGCAACGGGCCGTTATCCAGAATCTCCTGATTCTTATAGCACCATGGGTAGATGATGCTGTCGTTTACCATCAGTGCGGCCACACCGGCTCCCAGCGTAGGGCCTACTGCATAGCAGTCCATACCGTAACCGTGGTCAATGTGATAAGAACGTTCACGGCTCAGTTCGGCAGCGGCTTTCGGATCGGTCTTTTTCAGTTCGGCAATCTTAGCCCGGGTTTCTTTGTTCAGTTCTTTGGCGTACATAGCTTCCAGTATCGGTTCGGTAGTATTATACTTCGTAAACAAGTCATAACCGAAGCCACGCTCTCCTTTGGCCTGCAAAGCGGGACCGTAAGCGCGGAAAGCCACCAAATCATTCTCCCAAGCCATATCATCCATACGTTCGGGGTAGCATTTACCGCAAGCCTTTACATCAAAAGCCTCGGGCGTACCGGTTTGGATGGTATACGTAGCGGCACCATTGGCAGCTATCGTAGCCGGGAATATCACCTTGCCGTCGTACGTAATCTGATAAGGCACTTGCTGCCCGTCGGCATCCAATACCACAATCTGTGCCGTGTCTGCCAAACCCAAACGGTTTGTAATAGTCTCCATAGACACCTCTACCATTTCATTAGAGCGCTCCATGGCCAACGGATTGGTTACCGTAACGGTTACCGTCTTGCTGTCGTTACAAGCGAAGCAAAACAGAGCCGTCATACATAATAAAAGAAGTTTCTTCATATTGAATAAATAATGTGATAATATGGTAATGTAATAGGGTGGTAATGCGATGATGCGATAGGGTAATAAGCAGCCTGATTAAAAAAATAAGGCGGTAAAGTAATATTCCTTATCACTTACCGCCTTACCACCTTATCACCTTATTATTTAGGTTGTTTTCCGATATAAGCCAAGATACCGCCGTCAACGTACAGGATGTGTCCGTTAACCGCGTTAGAAGCCTCGGAAGCCAAGAATACAGCAGGACCTGTAAGTTCTTCCGGATCCAACCAACGACCGGCCGGAGTCTTAGCGCAAATGAATGAATCGAACGGGTGACGGCTGCCGTCAGCTTGTTTCTCACGCAACGGAGCAGTCTGCGGAGTAGCGATATAACCCGGGCCGATACCATTACACTGGATGTTGTATTCACCATATTCAGAGCAGATGTTGCGAGTCAGCATCTTCAAACCACCCTTAGCGGCAGCGTATGCAGATACAGTCTCACGACCCAATTCAGACATCATAGAACAGATGTTGATGATTTTACCATGACCCTTCTTCATCATTGCGGGCAGAACTGCCTTGGAAACGATGAACGGAGCATTCAAGTCGATGTCGATAACTTTACGGAAATCAGCAGCTTCCATTTCGTGCATAGGAATACGACGGATAATACCCGCATTGTTAACCAAAATATCAACAGAACCTACTTCTTTCTCAATAGTGGCTACCATAGCCTGAACAGCAGGTTCATCAGTTACGTCGCATACATAACCATGTGCTTGGATACCCTTTTCGGCATAAGCAGCTATACCTTTATCTACCAATTCCTGGTTGATATCGTTAAAACAGATTTTTGCACCTTGTTCTGCAAAAGCCGAAGCGATAGCAAAACCGATACCATAAGAAGCACCTGTAACGAGGGCTACTTTACCTTCCAAAGAAAAATTCAAATACTGATTCATGATGTTTATTTATTTTAGGTTGAAAAAATAGTGTTATTTCAAGTCTGTTATCAAAGAGAAGTCCTGATCGCCGTAATCCAGGTTCTCACCGCCCATACCCCATATAAAGGTATAATTGTGCGTAGCCGCGGCCGAGTGAATAGACCATTCGGGAGAAAGAACAGCCTGGTCGCCTTTCATCCACACGTGGCGGGTTTCGTCCACTTCACCCATAAAGTGGCAGATAGCGTGGTCTTCCGGAATCTCAAAATAGAAATAAGCTTCCATACGACGACTGTGAACGTGCGCGGGCATCGTATTCCATACGCTGCCCGGAGCGAGTTCCGTCATACCCATCTGCAATTGACAGGTCGGCAACACTTGATTTACCAGCATCTTGTTGATATTGCGATGATTGGAACCTTCCAAAGAGCCCATTTCAGCCACAACCGCATCTTTCTTCGTCACTTTCTTATCGGGATAGTTGCGATGAGCCGTTACGGAATTAAAGTAGAACTTAGCCGGGTGGGCTGCATCCTTACTCTCAAACGTAACTTCACGGTCGCCCGAACCCAAGTAAAGGGCTTCCTTATAATCCATTTCGAATACGGCGTTACCGGCTCTCACCACACCCGGACCGCCTACATTGAAAATACCCATTTCGCGACGGGTCAGGAAATAAGGAGCTTTTAAAGGCTCAATCGCTTCCAATGGCAACACCTCGCCTACCGGCATGGCGCCACCTACCACCATACGGTCGTACATGGAATATACCATATTTACTTCATCAGGGGAGAATACTTTCTCTATAAGGAAATCGCGACGGATTCTTTTTGTATCATAACTTTTCGCATCTTCCGGATGTGCAGCGTAGCGAATTTCATAGTTCGTTTTCATGATTTTATTACGTTTTTAAGTTATCAAACCAATAGTCGTGCAGTACGTCGTTTACGTACACGATTGCAAATGTAGCAAAAGAAAACGGCAAAACATTGCTTTTTTGTCCTAATTATCTATCAATATTGTACAAAGAAAAGAAAAATCATTAGAAATGCCCTCATATTTAATGAATAATTCAAAAGAAAAAATTGACACCAACACAATATAGAGTTCTCCAATCCTTTACCTTCCGATTGTGAGTTAAACGAAAAAAGCTCCGACAATCATCGACTGTCAGAGCTTTTTTCGTTGGACTACCAAGATTCGAACTTGGACAAACAGAACCAAAACCTGTTGTGCTAC
>ERZ894244.1236-NODE-1236-length-13754-cov-32.125776_pt1 | contig 13754 bp, 10 predicted proteins | sample MGYA00380299_ERZ894244 | MGnify/ENA primary metagenome ERZ894244 (study PRJEB32331, sample SAMN06328444) | human gut metagenome | biome: human gut microbiome; feature: stool | host: Homo sapiens | collected 2014-06-26 ... | reverse complement strand
ATGTCATACCGCCACGAACTGTGAGGATACCCTGTGAAGCCTTCATACCTGTGATGTCCTCAGGTGAAGTCTCAAGACGAACGAGAACAACCTTCTCGCCCTTTGCGTTCCAAACCTCAGCATCTTCAGCTGTGAATACAACCTTACCGCAAGCAGCACCCGGTGAAGCACCAAGACCCTTGCCGATTGGTGTAGCAGCCTTAAGAGCAGCAGCATCAAACTGTGGGTGGAGAAGTGTGTCGAGGTTACGAGGGTCGATCATAGCAACTGCCTCTGCCTCTGTTCTCATGCCCTCGTCAACGAGGTCACAAGCAATCTTAAGAGCAGCCTGAGCTGTTCTCTTACCGTTTCTTGTCTGGAGCATATAGAGCTTCTTGTTCTCAACAGTGAACTCCATATCCTGCATATCTCTGTAGTGATCCTCGAGAGTTTTGCAAACAGTCTGGAACTGAGCAAATGCCTCAGGGAATGTTTCAGCCATCTGAGCGATTGGCATTGGTGTACGAACACCTGCAACTACGTCTTCGCCCTGTGCGTTTGTAAGGAACTCACCCATGAGCTTCTTCTCACCTGTAGCAGGATCTCTTGTAAATGCAACACCTGTACCGCAATCGTCACCCATGTTACCGAATGCCATTGACTGTACGTTTACTGCAGTACCCCATGAATAAGGAATATCATTATCACGACGATATACGTTAGCTCTTGGGTTATCCCATGAACGGAATACAGCCTTGATAGCGCCCATAAGCTGCTCCTTAGGATCGTCAGGGAAGTCAACGCCGATTTTAGCCTTGTACTCTGCCTTGAACTGTGAAGCGAGCTCCTTAAGATCGTCAGCGTCAAGCTCAACGTCCTGTGTAACGCCCTTCTTAGCCTTCATTTCGTCGATAAGCTCTTCAAAGTACTTCTTACCAACTTCCATAACTACATCAGAATACATCTGAATAAATCTTCTGTAGCAGTCCCAAGCCCAACGAGGGTTGTTAGACTTCTTTGCAATAACTTCAACAACTTCTTCGTTAAGACCGAGGTTGAGGATTGTATCCATCATACCTGGCATTGATGCTCTGGCACCTGAACGAACCGAAACGAGGAGCGGATTCTCTAAGTCACCGAACTTCTTGCCTGTGATCTCTTCCATCTTGCCGATGTACTCGTTGATCTGACCCTGAATTTCTTCGTTAATCTCTCTGCCGTCCTCATAGTACTGAGTACAAGCCTCTGTTGTAATTGTAAAGCCCTGTGGTACAGGAAGTCCTAAACTTGTCATTTCTGCAAGGTTAGCACCCTTACCGCCGAGAAGCTCACGCATGTTAGCATTACCTTCTGAGAAAAGGTATACCCATTTGTTTGCCATTTTGGTAATCCTCCTAAAATAATAAATTATACGGCTGTGGCGAAAATTGTGTCAAAATTCGCCCGCTTGTATAAGCCTACACATAATTATAACAAAGTTTGTTCAAAATAGCTATAGATTTTTTAAAATTTTTTCCTATAAAATTCAATTTTATACTTCATCAATATTGTATAAATCGTTTAAATTTACCCCTAATGTTGTTTTTTTGTAAAATACTCTTGAAATTTGTATTTTTTATGCGATAATATTAATATGTCTTGTTGTGTGTACATATTAAAGTAAACACACAAATTACAGAATACCAAGGAGATTACATATGAGTAATTGTGCGATTATTCTTGCGGGCGGCGAAGGCAAGCGTATGAAAAGCGACAAGCCGAAAACACTTTCGCTCGTACTCGGCAAGCCTATGCTTGAGTGGGTTATTTCTTCACTTAAAAAGGCAGGCGTTAATGACATCTGCATTGTAAAGGGCTTTAAAAAAGAATGTATAGATGAATTTGTGTCAACACTTGATTTTAAGGTTGAAACGGTTTATCAGGCAGAGCGACTCGGTACAGGCCACGCAGTAATGATGGCTAAAGACTTTCTTGAAAGTCACAAAGGCGACAGCGTGGTGATTTTAAACGGCGACGCACCTTTTATGGACAGCAAAACCATTGAAAAGTCGCTTGAACAGCACATAAACACTCAATCAAGTGCAACTGTAATTTCCGCAATGGTTGACGACCCTACAGGCTACGGCAGAATTGTCCGTGACGAAAACGGTGATGTAAAGTCAATCGTAGAACAGAAAGACGGCAGTGAAGAAATCCTTAAGATTAAGGAAGTAAATTCGGGCGGTTTCTGGTTTGACGCAGAAAAGCTTTTGTCTGTGCTCGGCAGAATTTCATCCGATAATAATGCAAAGGAATATTATTTGCCCGACGCATTAAAACTTTTGCTTTCGGACGGCTGTAAGGTAGGCGCTTATACCGCAGAGTGCAGCGACACAGTGCTCGGCGCAAATGATCCCGCACAGCTTGAGGAGCTTAACAATATTGCAAAAGACAGGGGATATACCTGTTAAGATAATAGTAGAATACAAACTATAGAGTAAAAAGGAGCGATTACAATGAATTTTCACGGAAAAGACATTAAAATCTTTACCGGAAGCTCAAATGTAAATGTAGCCAAAGGAATTGCAGGCAGCCTTGGAGTTCCGCTTGGTAAGAGCGAATGTACTCAGTTTTCTGACGGTGAAATAGCGGTTTCTCTTCAGGAATCTGTAAGAGGCAGCGATTGCTTTATCGTTCAGTCAACTTGCACTCCGGTAAATGACAATTTAATGGAAATGCTTATTATGATTGATGCCATGAAGCGTGCTTCCGCTGCAAGAATTACAGCAGTTATGCCTTACTTCGGCTACGCAAGACAGGACAGAAAAGCTAAGGCAAGAGATCCGATTTCGGCAAAACTTTGTGCTGACATCATCACATCAGCAGGTGCCGATCGTGTGCTTACAATGGATCTTCACGCAAACCAGATTCAGGGCTTCTTTAATATCCCTGTTGACCACCTCTATGGTTCTCCTATCCTTGCTAACTATATGAGAGAGAAAATCGGCGGAAACTTTGATGAATACATCGTTGTTTCTCCTGACCTCGGTTCGGTTACCCGTTCAAGAAACTTTGCGTCTAAGATTGGCACAGGTCTTGCTATTATTGATAAGAGAAGACCAAAGGCTAATGTTTGCGAAGTTATGAACATCATCGGTGACGCAAGAGGCAAAAAGGTTATCCTTGTTGATGATATGATTGACACAGCAGGCACACTTTGCAACGCAGCAAACGCTATAGTCGAAAAGGGCGGTGCTACTGAAGTTTATGCTTGTGCTACACACGCAGTTCTTTCAGGTCCTGCTATCGAGAGAATTAAGAACAGCGCAATCAAAGAGGTTGTTCTTCTTGATACAATCCCTGTACCACAGGAGAAGATGATTGACAAGTTCACAGTTCTTCCTGTTGCTCCTACATTTGCAGAGGCTATCGCAAGAATTTACAATGACAAGCCGTTTACACCTACATTTGGTTAATGAACCGAAAATTAAATAGCGATTATACAGGCGGGTTTCAAATAACCCGCCATTTCGCCGTTAAAAAGGTTTTGGGTTGTAACGACAAACAAACTAAATTTATATATAAACACAAACCATAGTTTATTAGCAGTTATTCAGACTGCACGAGGTATAATAAGAAAATGAGTTTTTTTAATTTAACATTTAACAATAACGAAAATACAGAAATCGTTGATAAATTTATTGACGAATACGCTCAATGGCACAATACGGGAAAAACTTCCGATATGGGCTCTCTTGATGTAAACTACACTCTTGAACTTCAGAAAAAAAGACTTGATGAAAATAATGTCAGAAAAGAAGTTGTGTTTGATACAAAAGAAAGCTCGTTTAAGCAGGCGCTCAAGTGCTTTACCGTCACCGACAGAGGCGACTACAAAAGTGATGTTGCCTGTAAAGACTATAAGGTGACAGAAACCTTTTTTGTAAATAATAAAAAGAAAAAGAAAAGAAAGAATAAACGCAACTTTTATGCTACCATCACAAGACTTTTAAATCAAAATGCAGGCGGTGCGGTTGCGTGCCCAAACTGCGGCGCTATCAGTGATGTGCAGGACTTACTTACAGGCTGTAAAAGCTGCGGAACAAGATTTATTATTGACGACTTATTTCCTAAGGTTACAAACTTTTATCACATTAAAGACGAGGTAGACCCAATCAGAAAAATACTAAAGCCGTCAATGCTTATATGCGTTCTTGGTATGATAGCCACCGTTATGAGCTATTCTTTGATTTCTAATATTAATAACGGAAACATAGTGCAGGGCAGCGATGACTTTGTATTTCAGATTGTGCAGTGCGTAATTGTAGGATTGATTTATGGCGCTGTTTCGGGTTATATTTTGTGGGCGGCTTTTATACTCATATGGATGATGATTGGCGCAATAAAAAGCCTGTTTTTGCTCGGTCCTCATGTAAGGGCAAAAACTCAGCTACCAAAGGTTATGCGACAGATTGACCCTAACTTTTCGTATGAGTTTTTCATAGGTAAGGTTATAAATCTTATGAAACTTATGATATTCAGCGATGACTACACCAACCTTGCGGCTTATGACGGCAAGCCTATGCAAAACACCTTTAAAGACATTGTGGACATTAGCTATGACGGTACGGTAAGGTATAATACGCTGAAAACAGACGGTAACTACTGCTATGTAGATATTACCGTATATACAACAGTAACAAAGGTTGACGGCGGTGCTCTCAAAAGTTCAAAAGAAAAATTCAGGGTTGTTGTTTGCAAAAATATACACGCAATAGCAAATGCAGGTTTTTCTATAAAGAATGTAAACTGTCGCAGTTGTGGCGGCAGTTTTGACGCTACAAGAGAACATAATTGCCCTTATTGCGGTAATCCTTACCACCTCGGCAATGACGATTGGGTTGTAATTGAATTTAATAAAGAATAATTTATATAAAGGAAGGTATTTATGTTTGGTAATAAAAAGAGCTTTGGCGGCGGTGTCGAGCTTTTGGTAGTAGGACTCGGAAACCCCGATAAAAAGTACGAAAACACCCGTCATAACGCAGGTTGGCTTGCGATTGACGCAATAGCCGAGAGTCTTGACTGCAAGGTAGACAGAGTAAAATTTAAAAGCTATGTCGGCGAATGTAATATAGCAGGCAGAAAGGCAATGCTTATGAAACCTACCACATATATGAACAACAGCGGTCAGGCGGTGGTAGAGGCGATGAATTTCTACAAAATTTCACCTGAAAATGTGATAGTATTATTTGACGATATATCCCTCGATGTCGGTAAAATGCGTATTCGCTCAAAGGGCAGTGACGGCGGACAGAGAGGAATGAAGAGTATTATATATTTAAGCGGCAGTGATAAGTTCCCACGAGTTAAAATAGGAATCGGCGCAAAGCCTACACCCGAGTGGGATTTAGCGGATTGGGTGCTTTCAAGATTTTCCGACGATGAACAGAAGAAACTTGCGCAGGTATTTGAAAATGCCGCAAAAGCCGTTGAACTTATGGCAGACGGAAAAATCGACAGAGCAATGAATTTGTTTAATTAACATTTTTATAAAACAATGTTGAAAAAATCGGTAATCATCCCAATTTTTGATAAATAAAAAGTGAACAAAAAATTAAAGCAAGATGAATTATGAAATTTTTAGTTGATGTTTTTAAAAACAGTGAGGTTTTTAACTCACTCGAAAAAGCTGTTGTGCGTGGCGGCAGTGTTTGCGCTACGGGACTTTCCGCCGTTCACAAGGCACATATTATCTATTCGCTGTGTTGCCGCAAGAGCACTACAGCCTTTTGTGTTGCATCCGACGAGCGAGAGGCGCAGACAATCTGCAATGACCTTGCAAGTATGGGTATGCGTGCTTATTTTTACCCCGAGCGTGATTTTAATTTCAGAGATATTCAGAGCGCCTCAAGAGAGTACGAACACGCAAGACTTAAGGTACTGCTCAAACTCATTGACGGCGAATGTGATGTAGTTGTCAGCTGTATTGATGTAGCGTCGCAGTTCACAGTGCCAAAGGAATTTTTGAGAGATTGTGTTCTGACTTTAAAAGAAGGCCTTGAAATCAGTATAGAAAAAGCCGTACGAACACTTACCCTGCTCGGATACGAGCGTTTTGATGCGGTAGAGGGCAGCGGTCAGTTTTCTGTAAGAGGCGGTATTCTTGATTTCTTTATGCCTGATGCCGAAAATCCTGTTCGTGCGGAATTTTGGGGTGATGAAATCACCGACCTTTCTTTCTTTGATATTGATACACAGCGAAGAGGGGAAAAGGCAGGCGTAATCCGTCTTTCGCCGTCTGCGGAGGTAATTATTGAGGACAGAACGGCGCTTGCCGACAAAATAGAAAATCTTGCAAAAGGCGTGCGAGGCAAAAAAGCTCCGCAGGTTAAGGAAACACTGCTTTCGGAGGCGGACAGCATCAGGTCGGGTGCAATGCTTTCAAATACCGACAAGTTTATTCCGCTTTTATATGATAAAGCCGAAACCTTATTTGATTATCTCGACAGAGATACTTTGATTTTCACTTCGGAGTTTAACAATATTTCAGAGCGTGGCAGAGCAATGGACTTCAGAAATGAAGAAACCGTAAAATCCGCCTTTGAGGACGGCATTCTTTGCAGAGGTCTTGACAAGTATTCACTCACTTTTGCGGAATGTGTTGATATTTTTACTTCTCACGGCATTGTTATGCTTGAGGGCTTTGTGCACGGTTCAACAACAATTCCGCTTAGAAAAATAGTATCGTTTTCCGCAAAACAGCTTTCTGTATGGAACGGTTCATACAAACAGCTTGAGGAGGACTTAAACGGTATGCTCACTGCAGAAAGCTGCGGTGTTGTGCTTGCGGGAACGGACAAGGCGGCAAAAAACCTTTGTGATTCGCTTAGAAATGACGGTATTCCCGCACAGTATGCCGATAAGTTGTCGGAAATAAAGAAAAACGCATTATTTGTATTGCCCGGTACTTTGAGCGCAGGCTTTGAATATCCGCTCGAAAAATTCTTTATTATCACACAGGGACATATTTCGTATGTGCCGAAAAAGAAAGCAAGAAAGAAAATATCAAAGGACAGTCGGGAGGTTTACAGCCTTTCGGAGCTTTCGCAGGGCGATTATGTTGTACACAGCGTTCACGGTATAGGTATTTTCGGCGGTATCCGTAAAATTGATACCCACGGAATTGTAAAAGACTACATCAAGATTGAGTATGCAAAGGGCGATGTTCTTTATGTGCCCGTAACTCAACTTGATATGGTTGCTAAATATATCGGCCCGTCCGAAAACAGTCGTGTAAGGCTTAATAAGCTCGGCTCGCAGGATTGGCAGAAAGCAAAGTCAAGAGTAAAAGCATCTGTAAAGGACATTGCAAAGGAGCTTATTGCACTTTATTCCGCAAGAATGAAAGCAAAGGGCTATGCTTTTTCACAAGATAACGAATGGCAGCACGATTTTGAGGCTAAGTTTGAATACGAAGAAACTCCCGACCAGCTTAGGTGCTGTGATGAAATCAAGACAGATATGCAGAAAACCTCACCGATGGACAGACTTTTGTGCGGTGATGTAGGTTTTGGCAAAACAGAGGTGGCACTGCGAGCGGCATTTAAGTGCGTTGCGGATTCAAAACAATGCGCATTGCTTTGCCCGACAACAATTCTTGCGTGGCAGCATTACCAGACTGTGTGCAAGCGCTTTGAGGGCTATCCGATAAGAATTGAATTGCTGTCACGATTCAGAACGGCAAAACAACAGAAAGAAACTATAGAAAAGCTAAAGCGTGGAGAGGTAGATTTGGTGGTCGGTACGCACAGACTTGTGCAAAAAGATGTGGAGTTCCGTGACCTCGGACTTGCAATCATTGACGAGGAACAGCGCTTTGGCGTGGCACAAAAGGAACGCTTTAAGGAGCTTTGCAAAAATGTTGATGTTCTTACTCTTTCGGCTACACCTATTCCAAGGACTCTCAATATGGCAATGAGCGGTTTAAGAGATATGAGTGTAATCGAGGAAGCGCCTCGAAACCGTCAGCCTGTACAGACTTATGTTCTTGAACATGACGATGCGGTAATTAACGAGGCTATCCGCAAGGAACTGAGAAGAGGCGGACAGGTTTTCTACCTGCATAACGATGTTGCGACTATTGAATCCTGTGCCTCAAGAATTCTTGAGGCTGTGCCCGAGGCAAAAATAGCCATAGGTCACGGCAAAATGAAAGAGCACGAACTTAGCGAAGTATGGCGAATGATGATTGAACAGGAAGTAAATGTATTAGTATGCACCACTATAATAGAAACGGGTGTTGACCTGCCGAACGCAAATACGCTAATTATAGAAAATGCGGACAGAATGGGACTTTCACAGCTGCATCAGCTAAGAGGACGAGTAGGCAGAAGCAACCGCAGAGCCTATGCTTATCTTACATTCCGTAAAAACAAAGTGCTTACAGAAATTCAGCAAAAGCGCCTTGCCGCTATCAGAGAATTTACCGAATTTGGCAGCGGATTTAAAATCGCAATGCGAGATCTTGAATTAAGAGGAGCAGGAAACATTATGGGTGCTCAACAGCACGGACATATGGAATCTGTCGGATACGATATGTATCTTAAGCTGTTGGGCGAGGCAGTAAGCGAAGAAAAGGGCGAAGCCGCACAGTCTGCCGACCTTGATTGTCTTATTGATATTTCGGTAAATGCGCACATTCCGGAGAGCTATGTAGAAAGCCTTACTCTCCGACTTGATGTATATCGCAGAATCGCCGATATACGCAACAAAGAGGACAGCCTTGATGTTAAGGACGAACTCAAAGACCGTTTCGGCGAAATTCCCGAATCCGTGCTCGGACTTATTGATATTGCGCTTATAAGAAACTGTGCAAACGCAATGGGTATTTACGAAATCAGGCAGACGGATACCAATGTTTTACTGTTTGTCAAAGAGATAAAATCGCCGAAGGTTATAGAACTTCTTTCAAGGCTCAACGGCAGAGCAATGCTGTCTGCGGGCAACAAACCGTACATTACAATAAGATGCGGCGGCGGTTCATCGCTTGATATGCTCAAAAAAGTATTTAAAATCTGACAGTTGTCTGAAAACTTTGCCGAAAAAGCAATAAATTTTAGAAAATATATAGACAATGCAAATTTTTTTGTGTATAATCATAAAGTACGCACCCTGTCATTTTACGGGTGAAATAGAATTTTTTAAGGACGGTAAATATTATGAAACCATATGCAAAGATCGGTTCATTGTTGCTTGCACTGATTATTGCTGTTGCAGCGGTTGGCTGCACTCCAATCAGCCTTAATGCAGAATGGGCTTACAGGACAGATAAAGTAGAATTGCCAATCGGCGTTTACAGCTACTCACTCAAAACAGCTTACTCACAAGCTCAAAATTATGCGTCGAAACTTGCTTCATATGATGAAGCCTCCGATTCATGGCTTGACCTTGAGATTACAGACGATGACGGCGACAAGGCGATTGCAAGAGATTGGATCAAAAACGAGGCAGAAACAATGTGCCTTAATTACATTGTGACTGACAACCTCGTTGAGGAGCTCGGCATTGATATGAGCGGTGCTACCGCAGATTCGGCTAAAAAAACAGCCGAGGAATATTGGACAGTAGGCCCTTACGCTTCATACGGCTACTATATGCCTTATAAAGACCAGTACGAGCCTTACGGTGTTTCTTTTGAAAGCTTTGAATATTGCACAACACTTTATAACACAAAATACACAGCAGTATTTGAAAAGCTCTACGGTGAGGGCGGTTCAAAAGAGGTAAAGGATGACGAATTTATTTCATACTTTACAGAAAACTATACAGACTATAAGTATATAAAAGCAAATCTTTATGAGTCAACAACCGACGAGTCAAACAACAGCAAAGATGCAGCGCTTTCCGACGAAGACGCAAAGAAGATTACAGACGAGTTTGACGGTTACGCAAAGGAACTTAATAACGGTACTTCTTTTGACGATATTGTAAATAAGTACAAGACAGCTAACTCACTTACAGACGATCCGTCAACATCAGCTGTAGAAAACCTTAAAAGCAGTTCACTCGGCGATGAGCTTAAGACAGCTCTCGGCGAAATGAAAGCGAACGAGGCTAAGACAGTTAAGGTAGGTTCAGGCAATACAGCGGTTTATTACCTTATCTATAAGGGTGACATCAACTCAGACATTGACAGCTATGTTTACGATTCAACACAGCGCAACAAATTGCTTGCAGATATGAAAAAAGACGAGTTTGCAAAGTATGTTGATGACCTTGCTCAAAAGACAGATTGCGAAAAGAACCAGTCTGTACTCGACCAGTACAAGCCTGAGCTTTACTTTGTAAAACCTGAAAGCTCATCAGCAAGCTCAAGTTCTTCAAGCTCAAGTTCTTCAAGTTCATCTTCTTCAAAGTAAAAGTTTAAAAATCAAAATGCCACACAGCCTTTGTGTGGCATTTAGTGCAGATATTTTCAACCGATTAATAACCTTTTAAATATATGAAAGGAGTCAACAGTATGAAAAGAAAAATAATTGCTTTAATTTCCGTACTTGCACTCAGTTTTTCTGTATTTGCTTTTTCGGTAAGTGCGGTTGAAGGCGAAGAAAGCGGCGGAGAAATTATTGAAACCGAGCCTGCTCCCGAGCCGGAACCGACATATGAGCCGGAACCCGAGCCGGAGCCGACATACGAACCGGAACCCGAACCGACATATGCTCCCGAGCCGGAACCGACATATTATCCCGAGCCGGAACCGGAGCCTACAGAACCTCATTATGAAGAGCCTACTTACAGTTATGATGATAAGCCATACTACAGCGACGGCGACGATGTATATGTAGGCGGCGGTCAGTCAACATATACTGTACCCGAAACCACAGCACCGCCTGCTCAGATGTACTCGGTAAGCAAAGATACTATTGACGATAAAACGCTTTCACAGAGCGATTGGAACGATATTTCCGCAAATCTCAAAAACGCATCTCTTACCGACAGCGACGGCGATGATTTCAACTTTATCAAGAAAAACACAAGTAAATCCGATAACGGACATTGGATGCTTTATGCAGGTATTGTGTGCTTGATTTTAAGTGTTGCAGGTATTGTTTACTTTATTATTGCTACAGTAAAGAGCCGTGGCAGATACAAATTTGCTCCAGCAACAGGTAAAGCAGGCAAAACCAAAAAGAGAAAATTTGACACCGCAGATGTAGAACTTCCAAAGCATGATGTATCAAAAGGCGGTACAAAATTTAAGCATTAATTAAAATTTTATCCCGATAAAGTGCGACTTTATCGGGATTTTTGCTTTAATTTGGGTAAAATAACAGTTGAGAGATAGACTTAAAAATTTAGGTCAAGCCTTTTTAAAGGCTTGCGGGTTTGGGCAGCGCCCATAAAATCTTCCGATATAACAATTTATCAGGCGCAAACAGCCACGCTGTTTGCGTGCTAAAACTAAGTTTGTTAAAACAGGCGACAGCCTTTTATAAAAGAAATGATTAACTTTTCATTATATATCGAATGGCTTTCTTGTTGCTATCGCGTTTAAGGGCTTTCGCCGTTGTGTTCAAGCCGCCAAACAGCGAGCTGTTCGGCTATCGTTAGCTTGCATAAGCGGAAAGTATTTGTGGGCTTTCACACCCACGACCTTTGAAAAGGTCGACCAAATTTTTATAATTTTTAAATTTAATTTTTATCTCAACATAAAAAATAGAACTGTGAGCATAAAATACAAAAATCCGCAAAAAATATAACCACCCGGAAAGGTGGTTAATTTTATGAATAGAAAAGAAAGCAAACGCAACGAGCGGTATCCTATTGAACTGCCGTCACGCAACAACGGTTTTGAACATTCACCGATTGTAGATGTTACCGATAACGAAATTTATCCGTATGAACTCAATTCAAGGCGAAATGCAGTATATCAGCCCAATGAAAATATTTCAGAGGTTGTGGCTACCGAAATAGAACCTGATTCGGCAGTGCAAACCATTCACGGACGGCAAATGTAGGAATAAAAACGGGGAAAGTGTCGGCATTTACCGAGCCGACACTTCCGCTCAGTCCCTGTTGTTTTGTAATTATCTGCGCCCTCAACTGGTGAAAGCCGTCTGTAACTATAGCTTTGTTTTCGTTAAGTCCGTTTGCTTTAATTATTTCTTCGGAAAATGCAATATTTTCGCCTGTATTTACCGCTTTGTCTTCTATATAAAGCCTGTCCGGAGAAATCCCTGCCTCGACAATGCAGTTGTACATAGCCTGTGCCTCACTCATCGGTTCATTACTGCCCTGTCCGCCTGTAAGTACAGCTTTTGCATCAGGATTTTCCTGCAAATATCTAACGGCGCTGTTTATTCTGCCTGTAAGCATCATACTCGGGCCGTCCTCGGTAACTTGAGCGCCAAGTACGATTGCGGTTGCATTTTGTTTTGGCTGTTGTATGCAGGCAAATGTCATTAGACCCGTAACAATCAAACCGTAGCAAAGAAGTGCGGTAAAGCAAAAATTGATGCCGTACAGAACAATTTTGCCGAATATATTTTTCTTGAGTTTTTCTTTTAATGATTTGTACTTATTGCGTGTGCCGAATACAAAAATCAACCACACACACAGCAATCCGCCTACAAGATTGCCGATGTTGACAATTCCCCACAGAGCGCCCGATACAAACAACAATAAAAATACAATGGCAATTAAGGTAATTATAACTCTGAATATTTTAAAAGCTTTGTTTTCTTTTTTCACAGCTTATCAGCTCTTTTCGTAAATAATTATAATTATTTTAGCATATAAAGCACAAAAAGGCAATAACTTTTAACTTTGCTTGCAAAATTTTATTGATACCGCAGTGAAAGCGTGATATAATAACTTATTATGCAAGGCGGTGACAATATGAAGTCTGTATTTGCGGGAAACAAAGCGAAGTTTGCTTATTTTTCCTTTATATTTATAATAATTTCAACGGCTATGTATACATTTTACGCAAAAGAACCGCATTGGTGGTATATTGTATGGAATGATATTCTTGCTGTAATTCCGCTGTTTGCGGCAATGCTGTGCGAACATTATTTCAGTAAGAAAAAAGCTGTTCCTGCTGTAATATTTGGATTTTTGTGGTTATTATTCTTTCCAAATTCGCCGTATATGATGACGGATTTAAAATATACAAGCTATTTTAAAGAGTCCGCTTATCTTGAATATGAAAAAATCGGAACGAATGTGACCGCTTGGCTTATGGTGCTGAACTTGACGGTTACGGTTATACTCGGGCTGCTGTTCGGAATGATGTCAATGCGAATAATTCATAAAATAATAAATAAGCGTTTCGGAAAGGCGACGGGTGTTGCTTTTTGTACAATTACGATTTTACTCAGTTCGTTTGCAATTTATATCGGCAGATATGCAAGAGTAAATTCGTGGGATATTGTTCGCCCGATTTTCTTAATTGAAAAATCGTTAAACTCACTGTCGGAATTTTCACCGATTTTTATAGCTGTATTCTGTATAGCCACGGCGATGCTGTATGTGCTTTATTATGCATTTGATAAATTTGTAATAAAACACGATTGATAAACGGTTTTTTGAGAATTTTTAAAAACTACGGTTAATTATATTTATTAAAATAACCGACAAAAACTGCTGTTTGAGTGACAAACCCAAACAGCAGTTTTTATGTTATGTTCTGAATATTTGATATATTGATAAATTGTGGTTTGGCGGAGTGTCGGTCGGGCATTGAAATTTAGCTAACGCTAAATTATCCTCCCAAAAACAAAAAAGTTTACTCA